>Ga0255761_10002560_pt1 | contig 16684 bp, 10 predicted proteins | sample 071ome_29_FD_179961 | JGI IMG/M metagenome (GOLD analysis project Ga0255761, IMG submission 179961) | Coastal salt marsh microbial communities from the Groves Creek Marsh, Skidaway Island, Georgia - 071407BT metaG (version 2) | ecosystem: Environmental > Aquatic > Marine > Intertidal zone >... | reverse complement strand
TCTGCCCTGGGTAGAACGTGTCGTCCCCGACGCGTCACCTCGCAGCATCCATCAGCTCAATTGCCGCCCGTTTGGGAAAGCCCGCAGTATCCGATCACCCCTCATCCGCATCGCTGCCGCTCGCAGGCGGACTGGGATCCCGATATCATCGGGAATTTACCAGATCATTCACCCCCGCCGCTTTTGGACCGCTTTCGCCAAGGTCTCCAAGACGGGTTCCGTCTGTTCCCAGGACATACAGGCGTCGGTGATGCTCTTTCCATAGACAGCTGAACCATCCGGTTTATAAGACTGATTCCCTTCCACAAGATGGCTTTCCAGCATCACACCGGACACTGCCTCGGATCCACTGGCGATTTGATCCGCCACGCTTTGCGCAGCGATGGGCTGCTTCTTGTGGTCCTTGGAAGAGTTGCCATGACTGCAATCCACCATCACACTGGGGTGCAAGTGACTCTTTTTGAGGGCTTCACAAACAGTTCCCACACTGTCGGCATCAAAATTAGGTCCCACCTTGGATCCACGCAGGATTAAGTGACATGAATCATTGCCTTTGGTTTGCACAATGGCTGCAATCCCCTGTTTGGTCACCGAAAGAAAATGATGTGGTTGACGCGAAGCGCTCACTGCATCGATGGCGATCTGAACATTGCCGTCGGTGCCATTTTTAAAGCCAACCGGCATGGACAAGCCCGAAGCCAACTCACGATGCACCTGACTTTCCGTAGTGCGAGCCCCAATGGCGCCCCAGGCGATCAGATCCGCAATAAATTGCGGAACAATGGTATCGAGAAATTCAGTTGCGGAGGGAAGCCCCATATCCGCCAATTCCTGAAGCAGTTTCCTGGCCTGGCGCAGTCCTTTGTTGATACGAAAACTATTGTCAATGTCCGGGTCATTGACCAATCCCTTCCAGCCTACCGTGGTGCGGGGTTTTTCAAAATACACACGCATGAAGATACTCAAATCCTCCTTGTAACGCTCTCTGACTTCAGCCAGTTTTTGAGCATATTCCAGAGCAGCGCCTGTATCGTGGATGGAACAGGGTCCGGCAATCACCAGCAACCGATCGCTTTGGCCGCGAATAATCTGCTCGGCCTCCCATCGTGCTTCGGAAACGGTCGTGGCGGCCTTTTCCGTCATAGGGATTTCTTCCAGCAAAATCGCAGGCGACAAAAGCGGGTGCAGCGATTGAATCCTTAAATCATCAGTATCCTTCATCATACGTCCTCAGAGGGACGCATTATACGGCTCAGATCACTTGTGCAAAGTCTGACTTGGAAAAATTTACATTTTGTTTCTTCAGGAAGAGTGAAACCTTTTCAATGGAGCGAAAAGATTAGTGGACTTTTCACTCGTCAAAGTTGTTTCACATCGGCTAGGTTCGTTCAACGATTGGCGAGGGAGTCGTCGTATTTTCTTCCTGCCTTGTGAAGGCATGCATTTGGATCAAGACATCATCGATATTCTCAAGATCAAGGCTTCCTCCAAAAAAGGGGGTTCACCTAAGGATCAACCACCTCCCTCACTTCCAGACCAACTGCCTATTCTTGGCTTATCCGACATCGTCATTTTCCCCGGCATGGTCGCGCCATTGCTGATCGAATCGACGGCGAGTTCGGAATTGATTGACGCGGCGGTATCCGGATCTGGAGATCGCCTGATAGGGCTCGTGCTGCAAACATCACCTGTGGACGACCCGGAACCAAAGGATTTATATGGGTTCGGCTGTCTGGCGCGCATCCAAAAGATGGTCAAACAGCCCAACCAACATATCAGGATCCTGATCGAAGGTCTCAAACGCATCCGGATATTGGGCTATGAAAAAACCAGCCCTTACTTGCAGGCCCGGGTGGAACACCTCCACGAACCCAAGGTGATTACGGAAGAGGCGAAATCCCTGGCCCGAACCGCCAAAAAGCTGTTTCAGGAAGTTCTCAAGCATTCCCCGACCATGGGGGATCAGATCAAATCCAGCATCCTGAACACGGAAGATCCCGAAAAGCTTTCGGACCTGATCGGAGCCAATCTCAATCTGGAACTCGTGGAACACCAGCAACTGCTGGAAACACACATTGTCGCGGAGCGGTTGAAAACCCTCCTTCCCCTGCTCCAGCGCGAACTCGAACTCCAATCCATCGGTGCGCGCATCCAGAAAGAAACAAATTCCTCCATTTCGAAGAGTCAGCGTACTTTTTACCTGAAAGAACAGCTCAGAGTCATTCAACGCGAGCTGGGCGAAGAGGATCCTGCGTCCAAGGAAATCAGTACATTGCGGGAAGAGATTGATTCCAGTGGCATGCCCCCTGAAACGAGGCAGATCGCTCTGAAGGAACTTGAACGACTCAAATCCATCCCAGCCTCACTCCCGGAATACACCGTTTCCAGGCACTATGTGGAGTGGCTGGCCTCTCTTCCCTGGAACAGATCCGTCGAACATCATTTGGATTTGGCGGAGGCTTCCCGGATTCTGGACAAGGAACATTTCGGCCTTGCACAAGTCAAAGACAGGTTGCTCGAGCACCTGGCCGTCATGAAGCTACAAAGGGATATCCGGGGACCGATCCTTTGCCTCGTAGGGCCACCGGGTGTAGGTAAGACATCCCTGGGCCGCAGCATGGCTGAATCACTGGGCCGTCCTTTTGCGCGCATCGCGCTGGGTGGCGTTCGGGATGAAGCAGAGATTCGGGGACACCGCCGAACCTACGTTGGCTCCATGCCGGGTAGAATACTGCAGACCTTGAAACGGCTGAATGCAAGGAATCCGGTGATTCTCCTGGACGAAATCGACAAGCTTGGTTCGGATTTCCGCGGTGATCCTGCTTCTGCCCTGCTGGAAGTCCTGGATCCGCAACAGAACAAGCATTTCAGCGATCACTACCTCGAAGTTCCCTTTGACCTGAGCGAAATCCTTTTCATCACCACCGCCAACTGGCTGGATCCCGTGCATCCTGCGCTGCGGGATCGCCTGGAAGTCATTGAATTGCCCAGCTACACAACCGCGGAAAAAATCCAAATCACCCGCCGCCACCTGTTGCCAAGACAACTGGAAGATCACGGGATGAAGCCCGGCCAATTCAAGCTCCCAACCAAGAGCATCCGGCATCTCATCGAACTCTACACGAGAGAAGCCGGAGTAAGGCAGCTGGAGCGAACCGTCGCATCGGTCCTGCGCAAAGCAGCCCGGGAACAATTGGAATCCAAGGAAACCAAAAAGCACACGACAGTTGACGAAGCCTGGATTGAAAAACAACTCGGGCTGCCCAAACATCCTGCGCCCGATCACGAAACCATTGACGATTGCGGGATTTCAGTCGGTTTGGCCTGGACACCGAGTGGTGGAGAGATTTTGTTTCTGGAAGCCACCTCATTGCCCGGAAAAGGTAAACTGATTCTTACCGGTTCATTGGGTGATGTGATGAAGGAAAGCGCCCAGGCTGCCCTGACGCACCTAAGGTCGCAGGCGGATCAGATGAAACTGAAGTTGCCACCCATGGATGGCTTGGATATCCATATCCACGTTCCGGCGGGAGCCACACCTAAAGATGGCCCAAGTGCGGGTATCGCCATTTTTGCGGCGCTCGCATCATTGTTTTTCGGCAAACCACTTTCATCCCGACTCGCCATGACCGGAGAAATCAGTCTCAGAGGTCGGGTCCTGCCGGTGGGTGGCATCAAAGAAAAACTTCTGGCAGCAGCGCGCAGCGGCATGCGAGACATTATTCTTCCTGAAGCGAATAAAAAGGATTGGGTGGAAGCTCCGCCCGAGATTCGAAAGAAATTGAACATCCACTGGGTACGCCACGTCGAAGAAATGTTGCCGGTGCTGTTCAAGGCAAAACCGGTTCGGAAGAAATAATTTAACCTGCTGCTGTATCATGAAAGCAATAATGCCGAGTCTCGCGCTGGTGTGTGCCGCCCTCTTACTCCTGCCTGAAAAGGGTGTACATGCCGACCCTATTCAAGAAGGACAATCCCTTGCCGCTGAATTGCGCGGACTTCAGATAGGCATTCCCGGAGATATCACGGCCACGCTTAAAATCAGAAAGCGCGGGGGAGAACGTGTCGAACGACAAGTCCAGAAACAATCCATCCAAACGGAAAAAGGTTGGAATGATCTGTTCTCGGTAGGATCCGATGATCAAAGTGATAGCGAATGGCTCATGATCCGACATCGCAACGGGGAATCCCCAAGTTATCAACTGGCAAATTCCAAATCGCTCCCAATCAGCAACGAAGACTATCAACCTTTGGTGAAGGATCAGGTGATGCGACCCGTTGGCGGCAGTGACTTCTGGGCGGCGGACCTGGGCCTGGATTTTCTGCACTGGCCCGACCAACGCATCGTGCCTTCCCGAATCACCATGCGAAAAGGCGTCGCCTGCAAGGTGCTTGAAAGCGCCCGCCCCACTCAATCTGAAAAGGGGTACTACAAGGTTCGTTCATGGATTTCCTCCGAATATGGCGGTGTCGTCTATGCGGAAGCATTCGATATTTCCAATGACAAAATCAAAATATTCGAAGTGAACGACGTGGAAAAGATCGACGGACAATGGTATCTGAAAGAACTAAGAATCCGAAACCTCCGTGACCGATCCACTTCCACCCTGGAATTCAACAATTCCGGGCAGCCCCTCGAAAATCCCTAAGCCGTGTCTATGCAGTTTATCCGTACCACCGCAGACGCGGGATCTACGAGATGTCGCGTCTGCGGTGGTGCGGATTCCTAATTGAGTGATTACGGCTAAGAAACCTTTTCCAAAGGATCGGACATCCAGGCTGTTCCATACCCATGTCCGAATTGTAATTGAAGACTGTCTACATTGGTTCAAATTACTGTGGAACCTTTAACAAGAAACCACAGCTATGATATTACCATTCTTTACAGTCAAACAACAGACGGCGGCCATTGTCACACGTTTTGGAAAATACACCCGCTTTGCGAAACCCGGTTTGAACCTCCTGATACCGTTCCTCGAACGGGTGGCCGGGCATGTCAACCTGCGCGTCCGACAATTGGACGTGGAGGTAGAAACCAAAACCGAGGACAATGTATTCGTCAAAGTGCTTGTATCGGTCCAATACTTCGTCCTGCCCGAGAAGATATACGAAGCGTTTTACCGACTCGAAAACCCGGAAAAACAGATCAAATCATTTGTGTTCGATGTCGTGCGTGCCCGCGTACCCCGCATTCGGCTGGACGATGTTTTTGAGAAGAAAGATGAAATCGCGGACGTTGTCAAAAATGAACTTCAACAGGTCATGGACGACTTCGGTTACGGGATCCTGAAAGCTTTGGTCACCGACATCGATCCCGACCCGAAAGTAAAAGCGGCCATGAACGAAATCAACGCCGCCACGCGCTTGAGGGTAGCCGCCACCGAAAAAGGGGAAGCTGAAAAAATCCTGATGGTCAAAGCCGCCGAGGCGGAAGCCGAAAGCAAAGCTTTGTCCGGAAAAGGAATCGCCGATCAACGCAGGGCCATCGTGGAAGGCCTGCGCGAATCGGTGGATGAATTTCAAAAGACCATTCGATCCGCTTCCGCCACGGATGTCATGAATCTGGTCCTGATGACACAATACTTCGACACATTGAAAGACCTGGGACATCAGTCCCGCACCAACACCATCATGATTCCGCATTCTCCCGGACACATGAACGACCTGGCCAGCCAGATTCGGGATGCCATGATTGCAGGGGATCAAGTCGGGGCACACTTGAAGGAACCAAGCCCTGAAAGTCCTCAGGATATTTCTTAAATTCTCATCGACTCTTCATTGTAACCCCGGTTCCAAAGGGCTATCATGTCAACGGCCCTTGGAACCAGGGGATGGTTTCGCTGTGGCGGTGCATTTGTATCACTCAGATGGGCGGAAGGGTAAATACAACAAACCATCAAGGTTACCATGAGAAAACTTTATTACGTCACTCCCTCCATGTGCGGTGGAGACCTACCACAGGATTTTGATTTGGACGATTTTTGTGAGGTACTGCAGGGCAAACTGGACGAGGATGTGGAAGTGGTTGCCATCAACGAAGAAGAACTTCCATCAGACAATCTGGATCCGGACTTGGTTTCGGACGCCATTTTCACCGAAGCTTTAGGCGAGTACTATCATCGCTAGCCGACAGCAAACAACGTATCGCCATGAATCGGCCAACGGATCTTTGGGAATCCTGAGGCAGATGGCGATATGACCCATGGATCAAGGGATTGCGCGTTTCCACGGAATCTCTTCGAAAGAATGGACGCCAATGATCTCCTTGGCGAATTGAGTGGCTTTCAGTTCCGCGGATGTCTCCAGCTTTTGGAACGTTTCCCAAGCTTTCTTTCGGACGCCATAGGGATGTTCTTTCGATGGCAGTGACCTTAGCCCAAGCAACAGACCACCCTCATGAGGATGATCCACCCAACGATGATTATGAAAAGCCTCGATGCACTGAAGCGGCCGGATTTTATGCCACGTATAAACGAAAGCGGCGGCCTGAATGGATTGTGCCATGTCTGATTCGATGGGTGTGTGAAACCCCTGTTCGGACAAGATGACTCCACGCACCTTTTCACCTCCATACAACATGTGAGGTTGGCGCATGTAGGCATCCAACACCTCCAGGTTTTTGGGTGTAATCAATGGGGTTTCGAAATCGAAGGTTGGCAGCGTATCGTTCCACGCTTGCGGTTGCCACAAACTCTGCGGGTACGGGTGATAAGCCAGCCCCCACTCGAAATCTCCTTCGAGCCTGGATGTTTGGGCAAGCCAATCCAGCATGCGTCGTGGGGCATATGTTTTCCACGAAGGATCGGGCTCAGCATTCCAGTGATGCGTCAATGAAATGAAAACGCGCGCATGCGGGTTGTAACGCCGCGCCAACAGGTGGGTCAAACGCATGGATCGCACATAAACATCCATGTAAACCTCCAGCGGCTGCTTGCCCATATTTGTCCATACCCAGCCGTAATCGATTTCATTATGCATGATCCAGTTCGACACCCTGCCATACGGATCACCGGGTTGGGCATAACGACGCGTCAAAAAATCCATCGCGGCGCCATATGCAAGAACGCCTTCACGACTGCTGAAATTAGGCATGGCGTAGTGTCCTGCCCTTTCGGCCTCAGGGTGCATGATTTGCCCGGCAAATCCGGAATCCCCAAAACCTACCAGAATAATGGCCGACACGACCATGTCGTGTTCGGTGGCGAATCGAATTAAACGATCATGTTGGGAAATGAACCCGGGATTCACCCACCAAGTCGTCCCTTGATAGTGCGTTTCCTCCCACCCTGCCCGTTTGGTGGGACTCAGCATCTGCGAGATCAGCATGTTGTCCGTGATGTGCCGAACGCCAAGGTCCACCAGTTCATCCAGAATCTCATTGGCCCAGACCCCTCCCATGCCTTTGAGGGATCGAGCCGTTTTTTGATCGAGCGCATGTTCGGACGCTTCATCGAGTTGGGTGATGTATTGCGGTAATGATTGCAAACGCCAGCCGGAAGGATCATCCGGCAAAGCAACGGCCCAGCGTGAGGTAATTCGATCCCGATCATTCTTCCATCTTGGCAGTGTCTGAACAATGGCTCCCGACGAAACGGTTTTCTTGAACGCAATCACCGACAGCGGATCAACCGGCTCGCCAGGCTGCCATTCGAGGGGTATCTCAATCAACCTCGCACCGGAAGACAACATGGGATGTTGCGGAATGTGTAATGTGATTGTCTGATGATCCGTTGAAATGGATTCAATGGATGTGGGATAAGCCTGTCGATAATACGTCTTGATTGATTTAGCTTTGCCGACCTTAACGGCCCTTTCCAATGCAGCCGCCTCTACCGCCTGCGCTTCGTCCGCATTCGGCGGACGCAATTTCACGTGACGGATCCCCATTCGCACACCCGGTTTGCGTCCGAAGTCCAGACGCAGCTGATTCTTGGCCGAGCTCCATCGTCGTCCTGACTGTTCGCTGAGATGCACCGAAAACGGAATCCAGGACTCCGACTTCATCATGCTACCTGCCGTCAATGAGTCACCCGCTCGTATCGGGGGTCCGAAAAAGATTTCCAATTCGGAAATGCCATCGGGACAAAAGTAATCAAATGAGAGCACCACATTTTTAGGATCATTTGCAGCACGGGGAAAGGGCTTAAGAAAAAGGTAAGGATCCTCTCCGGTCGTCTCAAAGGTCCAGGCGTCCCCGGCAGTTTCTATCATCCGGATTTGATTCAACCTGGCATCATCCACCTGCAAAGACAGATGATCGGCATGGGAAACAATCAAAAACGACTTGGATAGAAAACACCCTATCCAAAAAAATGAAACCTGGGGAAATAGCCATTTCATGGCCTCAGAATAAGAGACCCGGCTTGTACTGTCGATGACGTCCCCTTAGAACTCGGAAAAAATCCGATTGGCTTCCTCGAGGGTTTCCTTGGAACCAATGTCATACCACAATCCAGGCAAGGTCCAGGTGTACACTGGCATTCTTGGATAGAGCCACTGGATCATACGACCGGGTTGATCCGCGTTGTGACCATCTTCAACATATTGCCGTATGACAGGAAGAACCGCTTTTGGATAGTAATAAAGCGCTATACCGATCAAGGTGGAATGCGGTTCTTCAGGTTTCTCTTCGAAGGAAGAAATTTGCCCTCCGGCATTCATATGTACTTCGCTGTATTTCTTGGTATCCTCCAGGCGCCCGACATCATACACCCCCAACACTGGCGCTTGTTTTTCCAAGCAAAATTCCCCAAAGGATTTGACGCTTTGACTGAACAGGTTGTCGCCCGCGACCACAATGATATCTTCATCAATCTCGGCGGATTTCAGGGTGTAAACCAAATCTCCGATTGCTCCCAGACGATTGTTTTCGTCTGTCGAACCATCGTTAATGACCGTAACCGGAATGGATGGATGGGTCGTTTGGTAGGATTTGGCCCAGGTTTCGAAATGACCGTGAAACTTTTCGTTCGAGACAACAATGATTTCACTTAATTCGGGCACATCCCTCAAATGCCCCAGCACATGTTCCACCATGGGACGCCCAGCCACTTCCAGAAGCGGTTTGGGACGGGTTAGTGTCAGGGGATAAAGTCGGGTGGCGTATCCGGCTGCTAATACAATCAATTTCATGAAACAATGTTCTACCTTAGGACTGATCAGGTGTCATCTCAGGTGCCACACGCTGCACCAAACTCTTGGATGCTTCAAGGATTTCATGGCTATAACGCATGGAGATCACTTGATCCGCCAGGGTTTTGGCTTCGCTTTTTTTCATCCGGCGGATCAGATACTTGACGGATGGCACCAGGGGAGCAGAAGCGCTCAGTTCATCCACACCCAAGCCCAGCAACAATGGAACCAAGTCCGGTTCCCCAGCCATCTCACCGCACACACCAACCCGGATCCCGGCCGCATGAGCCGCATCGGCTGTGTGTTTGATCGAGCGCATGATACTGGGATGAGTCGGTTCGTAAAGGTGGGCAATGCGGTCATTGGTCCGATCAACCGCCAGGCCGTATTGAATGAGGTCATTCGTCCCAATGCTGAAAAACTGTACCTTCGAAGCCAAGGCATCGGCCACCATCACGGCGGAAGGGGTTTCGATCATGATGCCTGTTTCGATCCCGGCATCGAACGCCACTCCTTCACCGTTCAATTCTTCTTTACAGATGTCCAGAAGTTCGAGTGAGCGATCCAATTCACTCATGCTGGTGATCATGGGAAACATCACACGGACATTGCCCTTGGCACTGGCACGCAATATGGCGCGAAGCTGTGTTTTGAAAATCTCCTCGTTATCCAGACAATACCGAATGGCCCGCCAGCCAAGAGCCGGGTTCGATTCCACACCGGATTGGGTTAATCCGGAAAGTTTGTCCGCTCCCAGGTCCAACGTACGGATCACGACCGGTTTCGGTGAAACTTTTTCTGCAACCTCAGAATAAATACCCGTCTGCAATGGTTCATCAGGCCAAGTGGATCGGTTCAAAAAAACATATTCGGACCGAAACAAACCAACACCATCCGCTCCAAACCTGGCGACATCTCCCGCTTCTGAAGGTTGGTCCAGGTTGGCTTCCAGTGCGATCTGAAATCCGTCAAGCGTCACGGCAGGCAACTCGCTGAGTTTTGAAAGACGAGCCTCATTGTCTTCGTGTCGCCGAATGACATGGCCATACTCGAATAAGGTTTGATCGCTTGGATTCAGGATCACCTGACCGCTATGGCCATCGAGCAGCACGGTCTGGTCGTTCTCCAAACGCTTGCTGATGTCATGGAGCCCGACCACGGCCGGAATGTTCAAGGCCCGTGCGAGGATCGCCGTGTGAGACGTTTTGCTTCCCACATCCGTGGCAAAGCCCAGTACCATGTTTCGATCCAGCATGGCGGTGGTGCTCGGGGTCAGGTCATGCCCAACGACAATGCTGGGTTCGCTCAAGGCATAAAGATGATCAGGGTCATCGTGCCCCATCAGATTGTTGAGAAGCCGGTGCGAGACATCGCGCAGATCCACAGCACGCTCACGCAGATATTCATCCTCCATGCTTTCGAAAGCCTGGGCGTATTTTTCAGAAACCTGATGGTAGGCGTGCTCGACGTTGACCAGATCATTCTGGACGGATTTCGTCGCTTCACCAATGAGTGCAGGATCATCCAGCACGAGCAAATGAGCTTCGAAAATATCGGCATCGTGTGATCCCACCCTTTCCCGCAAGCTCTGATGCATGTCTTTGAGTTGCTTACGGGTCGTGACGAGAGCCTGCTCCAGGCGCTTCAATTCATGCGCCACATCTGATTCGGACAGGGTTCGATGCGGGATATGAAGCTGCCGCGTACCGAAGACAAAAACTCGTCCCCGGCAGACTCCTCCGGACGCAGCTATGCCCCGGAAAGTTATTTCGCCTTTTTCGCTCATATCCAACCGCCGTCTCAGGATACCGGCATTTGAAGAACTTGGAAATCAAATTGTCACCATTTGCCAATTGATCAGAATCGGTCCCGAAACAGGTTAATCCATGCCCATAGACACTCAAAAATCAAAAAAGTTTCGTAAAATTACCATATTCCCGGGAAAAGCATGATCCAAAACAAAACGTCATGTGAATCCTCCAAGCCCCATTGACCCATCCAGCAACCTTTGTCCATAATGAGCCCAATGAGCAATCAATGCGCAATCATCACTGGAGCATCTCGAGGTATCGGCCGTGGAATCAGTCTGGAATTGGCCCGGATCGGATATGATCTGGTCATCAATTATGCGGGCAATCAAGAAGCCGCGCTCGCCACCGCGAAGGACTGTGAATCCGTAGCGAGTGAGGCTGGGCATTCGATTCGAGCCATCGCCGTCAAAGCCAATGTGGGGAATCCGGACGACCGAAATCACCTCATGAACGAATGTCGACAAACCTTTGGTCGATTGGACTTAATGGTCAACAATGCGGGCATCACCTCCATCGGCAGAGCTGATATATTGGAAGCGAAGGAAGAAAACTTCGACCAACTGATGGCAGTCAATTTGAAGGGTCCCTTCTTTCTGAGCCAACAAGCGGCAAACTGGATGATTGAACTCTGCGAAGCCGGCGCCATTGAATCTCCCAAAATTGTGAGCATCTCATCCATCAGCGCCTACACCGTATCGGTCAACCGGGCAGATTACTGCATGGCCAAAGCCGCACTCGGCATGATGACCAAACTATTTGCCGTACGACTCGCCGAACATGGTATACGGGTCTATGAATTATGCCCCGGCATCATCGCCTCCGACATGACCGCACCCGTACAGGCGAAATACGACAAACTCATCGCCGAAGGCCTGACGCCCATGCCGCGCTGGGGACAACCCTCGGACATCGGAAAAACCATCACCGCCATTGCCCAGGACTACCTTCCATTCAGCACCGGAGAAGTCATCAATGTCGACGGCGGTTTCCACCTCCGCAAACTCTAACAACCCTGAACCCGGCACCTATCACCACCAAGCAACCGCCTTCGTCCTAAAGTAGCCGCCTTCGCCATAGAGTAGCCGCCTTCGCCAGAAGGTGGCAACCGCGTCCAACCCCGCAAACAATCATCGAACAAAGAATGCATATTCCATCAAATTTGAATAAAAAAAACACTTCATCAGGACCTCAATGTTGGGATTGGTATTAACAGGGAGGGGTGTGGTAGAGTCATGACATCCAGCTCTGATATTTGATTTATGCATGCTGAAGCGAAAACAAAATTTCTTTTAACCTCGATGGTTGCACTGCTGGTTTTCAATAGCCAGTTGCTGGGCTCCAGCGATTCGATGGTGAAGTTGTTGGCTCAGTTGGCCAGGAAATCGAATCCGATCCGCAATACTTATGTGAGTGCGGATCGTGCCCGAATGCTCGGGCAGCAATTGGCGAGGACAACAAAATCGGTTGATCGGCTTGAGTTGCTGAATCAGTATGCGGTTGAATTATTGAACGCCGGGCAAACGGAGGAAGCGTTGAAACAATTTGGAGTATGGGAGTCTCTGGCAAAAGAAGCGGCTCCGGAGCTTTACAAATCCAATCATCACCTGCTGAAACACTACCAGGCATTGTGCTATTTGCGACTGGGTGAACAGGAAAATTGCATCGACGACCACACGACGGAATCCTGCCTTCTACCCATTCAGGGAGGTGGCGTTCATCGATTCCCCCGGGGTTCCGAGGGTGCGATCACGATTTTTGAAGAGATCCTGACAGAACATCCGGATGATTTGTCGAGTCGATGGTTGCTGAATATTGCTTACATGACTTTGGGGAAATTTCCGAACGATGTTCCCTCTCCATGGAAGATCGCACCAGAAACATTCGATTCTCCATATGACATCGGTCGCTTTCCTGATGTGGCCGGCGGACTCGGTCTGGACGTCAATGCTCTGTCGGGAGGAAGTGTGGTGGATGATTTTGACGGGGACGGTTGGCTGGATGTGCTGGTATCCGCCTGGGGATTGAGCGATCCGATGCATTATTTCAAAAACCTTGGAAACGGTCATTTTGAAGATCAGAGTTCAAAAGCGGGGCTGGATGGATTAACCGGTGGTTTGAACATGATGCCGGCTGATTATGACAACGATGGTGACGTCGATGTGTTGGTCTTGAGAGGGGCCTGGCTCGGATCGGAGGGGAGATTGCCCAATTCACTGCTGCGGAATGACGGGAACGGCAAGTTCGAGGATGTCACCGAAGAAAGTGGATTACTCAGTTTTCATCCGACACAGACGGCGGTTTGGCTGGATTACAACAATGACGGATGGCTGGATTTATTTATCGGCAATGAGTCTCACGGACGTGAACGGCATGCGTCCGAATTATTCCGGAACAACGGCAACGGCACTTTTACCGAGACCGCCCGGGCATGCGGAATCAATGTTCGATCCTTTGTGAAGGGGACAGCTGCGGCTGATTTTGACAATGATGGCTACATGGATTTGTATATTTCCAGACAGAATGAGCCCAATCTTCTTTATCGCAACCTGGGCCCATCGAAGGCTGCTGGTGGTGTATGGAAATTTCAGGATGTCACGACCCGAGCAGGTGTTTCAGAACCTGTTCACAGTTTTCCCTGCTGGTTTTTTGATTATGACAACGATGGGTTCCAGGACTTGTTCGTAGCCGGATACCGCATCGAAAATGTCGGAGATATTGCGGCGGATTACCTGGGCCTGCCACATGGGGGTTCCAAAGCAAAACTCTTTCGGAACAAAGGTGACGGAACATTCAAGGACCAGACAAAAGCACTTGAACTGGATAAAGTGCTTCATGCCATGGGAAGCAACTACGGCGATCTCGATAACGACGGATACCTCGATTTTTACATTGGAACCGGGGATCCTGACCTTTCAACCCTTGTGCCCAACCGCATGTTTCGCAATCACGCAGGCAAAGTCTTTCAGGAAGTGACGACGTCCGGTGGATTCGGTCATTTACAGAAAGGTCATGGCATTTCCTTCGCGGATCTGGATCACGATGGGGATCAGGACGTGTATGCCAATATGGGCGGTGCGGTAACAGGTGATTTTTACCGCAACGCACTCTTCGAAAACCCTGGGCATGGAAACAATTGGATCAAGCTTACCTTGTCGGGAACGAAATCAAATCGCAGCGGCATTGGTTCCCGAATTCAACTGGTCGTGCGAGAGCCGGAAGGACAAACCCGCACCATTCATCGTGTCCTGCGATCGGGTGGCAGTTTTGGCGCTTCCCCGCTCCGACTGGAGATTGGTCTGGGAAAAGCATCTTCCATAGAAGCGTTAACCATCCATTGGCATGGATCCGGCCTGAGTCAGACTTTTGAAAAGTTACCGGTCAACCGTTGGATCACGATCAAGGAAGCATCCGCACAACCCGGCATCCGGGAACTAAGCCCCATCCAATTCCAGAAAACAAAGCACCACCACCATTAACCTGTTGGGTTGGCCCCTGCTATTGACACCAAACACCCTTTTCCAAACCACGATGTTCAGTTCTTTCAAATCTCCGGCCCCTCTAGCTCTGCTTTCTGCCTCCTTGTTGTCTGCCCCCGACGAAGTGATCCTCGGGCAAGAAACGCTTGAATGGAAATCGATACCACAGGGACGAATGACTTCGCTGAATCCCGCGTCGCAAGGTGGGGATGGATTTGAGGATTTGGATCCCGCATCGTTGGGCATTGGCTTTGTCAATGTGTTGGAAAAAAAATACCAGGAAATTAATCAAAACTTATTGAACGGTTCGGGAGTCGCTTTGGGTGATGTGAATGGTGATGAGCTTTGCGATATTTTCCTTGCGGGACTCAATAGCGAATCGCGCCTGTATTTGAATCAAGGCAACTGGAAATTTAAAGACGCCACGAAAGCTTCAGGGATAGTGTTGTCCAACGCTTTGGCAACAGGTGTGATGCTTGAGGATGTCGATGGCGACAACGATCTTGATTTGCTGGTCAATGTCAATAGCGCCGGAACCCGGCTTTGGCACAATGACGGCAAGGGGCATTTCACCGAAGGCACCCCTGCCTGCTTCTCGTCTCAAACCGGGCCCACTTCGTTTAGTTTGGCAGATATTAACGGAGATCATCGGCTTGATCTGTATGTGGCCAATTACGGGGCCAACACCATCCGCAGTGGGGCTGCCGTCAGAGTGCGAACAGTCCGGGGCAAGCAGGTGGTGACCGGAAGATGGCGGGATCGAATCGAAATCATCGACGGCCAAATGGTGGAGTTTGGCGAACCGGATCATTTGTTCATTCAAGATAACAATGGCAATTTTCAAATGGCTCCATGGAAGGAGGAACGATTCAAGCATGCTGATGGAACAACTATTGAGCAACCGTTCCGGGACTTGAGCCTTTCGTCCATGTTTCATGACCTGAATCGTGACGGCTTGCCGGATCTGTATGTCTGCAATGATTTTCATTCCCCCGACCGTATCTGGATCAACCAGGGTGATGGCAGGTTTCTTGCCATGGATGAAAATGCCATTCGCACCACCTGTCATTTCTCCATGGGAGTGGATATTGCCGATGTCGATCGCAACGGATTGGACGACCTCTTTGTCGTGGACATGCTCAGTCGCTCACATCAGTTGAGAATGACGCAAAAGACGGAAATGAGCCCCAATCCAAACTACCTGGAGCCCTTTGAAAAGTTCGCGTCCCAAGTGCGGAGAAACACCCTGCTCATACAACGAAAAGATGGAAGCTATGCGGAACTCGCACGTCTGGCGGGTGTGGAAGCATCGGACTGGTCATGGTGCCCGGTATTCATGGATGTGGATCTGGATGGATGGCAGGATTTGTTGGTGGTGAACGGACACGCCATGGATGCATTGGATTCGGACACCCTGGAAAAGCGCAACAAGCTACCCGGAAATTCGCCGCAAAGAAGGATGATCGGATATCCGGGATTGACCACGGCCAATGTTGCTTTTCGTAATCTGGGGAATCTGACGTTTGAGCCGGCCGGGGACCAGTGGCAGTTCAATTCAACCAAGATCGGCAACGGCATGGCAACCGGCGATCTGGACAATGACGGAGATCTGGATGTCGTCGTGAATTGCCTGAATGCATCTCCACTCATCTACAGAAACACTTCTTCCAAACCACGCGTGACGGTTCGGTTGAAAGGACACAAATCAAACACATCTGGAATAGGCGCCCGCATGCGCTTAATCGGCCCCGGTCAATCGCAAGAGCAGGAAATGATCGCCGGTGGCCGATACCTTTCGGATGATCAAAACATCCGCACCTTTGCCTTACCTGATCCGGAGACGGATTATCAATTGGAAGTTCAGTGGCCGGACGGATCCAAGACCACGATGCCCCGGGTCAAAGCGGGTTCTCTTTACGAAATCAGCGCGAGCGCCGCAAAAGGCGGCGAAAAAAGCAATCAAATCGAATCCCAACAAAACCCCCAAACCATATTTTCAAAATCGGAACTCACCATTCCCATCCATCCACCTGCCAATGAAAAAATGGACTGGGAATGGCAACCAGCCATCAATCGTTCCATCCGCCGACAGGCTGTTCAGGCGCTTGTTGAAAAGGACCCTCAAACTTCAAACGATGTATTGATTTCGCCATCCATAACACAAGAGAAAAAAAGTGGTCGGAAACCTGATTCGAATACCAGCATGCCACCGCACGAAGCCATGGCATGGGTTGATGCAAAACTTCAACCCAATATTAGCTTTCA
>Ga0255761_10002559_pt1 | contig 16685 bp, 19 predicted proteins | sample 071ome_29_FD_179961 | JGI IMG/M metagenome (GOLD analysis project Ga0255761, IMG submission 179961) | Coastal salt marsh microbial communities from the Groves Creek Marsh, Skidaway Island, Georgia - 071407BT metaG (version 2) | ecosystem: Environmental > Aquatic > Marine > Intertidal zone >... | reverse complement strand
TATCTGTTTTTACAGAATGTTCTTTTTGTAAATTAATAAGTGCTTGTTTATAGAAATAATCTTTACCCTCTATATTGATAGGTGTTGCGTCATCTGATAGTATGATATTTACAGCACATTGAGTACCAAAGTCTTTGTGTTTGCCAAGTTGCCAGTTAGGTTGTTGAAAGAAGAAACGAGGTTTACCTACTATGTTTAGGTCGTGCATTACTTTTTTTATATAATCACTAGTATGATGAGATACTAACCATTCGTCAAAATGATAGTTATGTCCACCTTCCCAAGGTTTTGCGTTTTCTCTTGCTCTGTCTGATTCTAGTAATAAAATGTCTTTATTAATAGGGTAATTTAAATGTATCAAAGGTTCCATAGACTTATTTATTTCGTATAAATATAAGTATATATTATAACACAAGGAGTATATAATGTCAATAACCATAGATGGAAAAGTATATGACGAAACTAAATTTAGTACAAAATTGAGAAATACGATTGTTGCTAGACAAGAAATAGAACAATCTAAAGTCAGACACGAAATTGAGTTGGAAAAAATACAAGTGCTTACAGAATATTACAATAAGAGCATTACAGAATTAATGAAAAAAGAGAAAGTACAACCAGAAACAGAATAGATGGCAGCAGTAGCAAACTTAATCATAGATCAAGGCGCAAATTTCAGTTCAGATATTACAGTCAAAGACGCAAATGGAAACCCATTTAATTTGACTGGATATACTGCTGAGGCAAAACTAGCAAAAGGTTATTCTTCAACAAGAACAAGAACGACTATGACAAGTACAGTTGCTAGTGATCCAACATCTGGTATTGTAGCACTTTCTTTGACTGCTGCTCAAACAACGGCTTTAGACGCACCAGAAAGATACGTATATGACGTAGAAATTACGCAAACATCAACTGGAAACGTTACTAGAGTAATTGAAGGTATAATAACTGTAAGACCTAACGTAACTACAAGTTAGTAGTTAAAACTATTATAAATATTGATTAAAGAGAGAGGTTTTAAGTGCCAGAAATTACAGCAAAAATTAATGCCCCTACATCAAGTGGCCCACAAAAAGTTTCAGTAACTTTACCCTCTGGACAGGCAGTTCAAAACAGTTCTCTTTCTTTAAAATTATTAGGTGATGTTGACGCAACTGATTTAAATGATGGTGCTTTATTACAATACAGAGCCAGTGATGGTAAATTCGTAACGAGAAACGAAATAGTTACTACAACTGGAACACTAACATTTAACGGCGGAAGTTTTTAATAAGTTATGGCAACAGTAATTCAGATAAAAAGAAGTGCGAATACTACCGCACCTGCTACACTAAAACTTGGAGAATTAGCATATACTTACGGAACAGGTACACAAGGTAACGCTGGAGATAGACTCTTCATTGGTACTGGAGGTGTTGACGGTAACGGTGATGCTCTTTTTGAAGATATTATCGGTGGTAAGTATTTTACTCAAAAATTAGATCACGTAGATGGAACACTAACAGGTAGTTCAGCAATATTAGTTGACTCAAATTTAGCAATTAATACACTAAACGTAGGTAACTCTACGACACTTGGTGGAGAAATAAGATTTAACGAAGGTACTAATAACGGTACTGCTTACATAGGATTAAAAGCACCTAATGATGTTTCTGGTGCAGGTGGTTCACAAACTTATGTATTACCTGATACAGACGGAACTCCAGGACAGTTTTTAAAAACAGATGGTTCTGGTAATTTAGCATTTCAAACTGTAAATCAGTTTATAACTTTATCAGATGGTACTTCTACAGATCAATACAATACTGCTGAAACATTATTATTTACTGGTGGTCAATCAATTACAACTGAAGTAACAGATAATGAAATTACTTTTTCTGTAACTGATTTATCAATTGACACAGGACAGTTAACAGATGGTGGTGTTACAAATGCTAAACTATCTACTAGTGGTCAATTAACTTTAGGTTCATCTACATTAACTTTAGGTGCAACTACAACTGACATTGCAGGATTAACTTCTTTAGTTGTTGATGACATTACAATTAACGGCGCTTCAATCACAACAAGTGATTCAAATAAAGATATTAATTTAACACCTCACGGTACTGGTGTTGTTAAAGTACCTAGTGGTTACGAAAGTAGAGCAGGACTAGACGCTGATAGTTTAGTTAATAAGGCATATGTTGACGCTATTGCTGAAGGATTACACGTACACGCTTCAGTTAAGGCTGCAACTACACAAGACTTGGCAACTGAAAGTGGTGATACAGTAGTTTATAATAATGGTTCTTCAGGTGTTGGTGCAACACTCACTTTAAATACAGGTATTTCTACTTTAGACGGATATACTTTACAAGATGGTGATAGAATTTTAATTAAGAACGAAAGTAATCAGGCTCATAACGGTATTTACATAAGAACATCATCAACTGTATTTACAAGAGCAACAGACTTTGATACAACTACCGAAGTTGCTTCTGGAGATTTCTTATTTGTAGAAAACGGAACTTTAAACGGTAGTAACGGTTATGTTCAAACAGAAACTACAACAACTATCGGTACAAGTAATATAATCTTTGAACAGTTTTCAGGTGCTGGACAAATTGATGCTGGTGCCGCTATGTCTAAAGACGGTAACACATTAAATGTTGAAGTAGATGATTCAACTATTGAAGTTGTTGCAGACGCATTACAATTAAAGAATTTAGGAATTACAGACGCTAAAATTGCTGCTGGTACAATTACAAGAAGTAAACTTGCAAATCCATTTATTAGATTATCAGACGAATCATCTTCAACTGGAGAAATTTATTTAGAAGACACTTTAGAGTTTTTAGCAGGTGAGGGTATCAATACAACTGTTGACAATAATACAATTAGAATTGCAGGTGAATTAGCAACAACATCAAATATTGGTGTTGCTTCTTTTAATTCAGATAACTTTGCCGTGTCTTCAGGTGATGTAACCGTTACAACTATTGACGGAGGATCATTCTAGTGGCAACAGTAATTAAATTAAAAAGATCAGAAACACCAAGTCAAATACCAAGTGCAGGTTCGCTAGAAACTGGCGAATTAGCAATGAATATTACTGACGGTAAATTTTATACAAAAAATTCAGGCGGAACAGTATTAGAAGTTGGTGGTGCAGGATCAGTTACTTTACAAGACGTAACAAACAATGGTGCTATTACTACAAATGATATTACTTTAAATGGTAGTGATATTGTATTTGAAGGTGCATTAGAAAACGCTTTTGAAACAACTTTAACTGTTGCAGAACCTACTAGTGATAGAACAATAACTTTACCAAATCAATCAGGTACAGTTGCAATGGATGGTGACGCTTTGGCATACTCTATTGTATTTGGAGGATAATTATATAAATGGCAAGTGCATTTAAAAACGCAGGTATGTCTGTAGTAACTACAGATGACGCAAGTGCTAATCTTTACACAGCGTCAGGCGTAACTGCTGTTGTACACGCAATTTATATTTCAAATAAAAGTTCTTCAAATGAGGCAAATGTAGATGTTAAAGTAACAACAGATGGTGGATCTACTTTTTATCACGTAGGAAAATCATTAAATATACCTGTTGAAAATACTTTAGTATTAGATAAACCGATTAATTTAGAAACAAACGACATATTAAGAGTCGTTGCCGAAGTAAATCCAGACTCATCATCACCAGATGTTGAAGTCTATGCAAGTATATTGGAGATTAGTTAATGCCTTTTGTAGTACCAGTTACAACAACTAAAGAAGAATTAAAAAATTTTAATGGTTTAAGAAGAACACAAGACGGTATGTTATATCTTACAACTATAGATAGACAAACTTCTACAGATGAAATATCTGTTTCAAAATATTATGAAGAAGGTAAATCAGATTTAGTTCCTAAAGATGGAACAGATTATGTTGAAGAACGATTAGAAACTTTTAATGATGAAACATTCACAGGTGATGGATCAACTAAAGTATTTAATTTAAGTACATCAGGATTAACAAATGCTGGAATAGTCGTTTATGTAGATGGAACATTAAAAACAGCATTTACAGATTATACATTATCAGGAACTACTTTAACAATGAGTTTAGCACCAGCTAATGGAAAATCATTAGTTGTTGCACAAATAAATAAAAGATATTACAATAACAATAGTGATAGGTACCAACAATTTACTTATGATTTTGACGCAACTTACCTTATAAATAGTAGCGGAGAATTAGTGAAAAGAGAAAACAAGTCTGTGTCCAGAAGTCAATTATCAAGTGATGATTTTGATACTTTTGAAAGTACCACAGCAAGTGTTAACTCTACAACTTATCAGGACGCAGTATAGGATAAAAAATGGCAGATTTTAAACTAGGTAGACTTAAATTTAAATGGAGAGGTGATTGGGCTACCTCAACAGCATATGTCGTAGATGACATTGCTAAATATGGTGGTAACACATATGTTTGTGTAACTAACCACACTTCACAATCAACAAGTCCAGCATTTTATACAGATTTAGATACAAATTCTTATTGGCAATTACATACTGAAGGATTATACTTCAAAGGTGATTGGGCACAATCAACTCATTACAAATTAAACGACCTAGTTAAATACGGTTCTTTTCAATATAGAACAACAACTCAACACACATCTACATCAACTTTTGACCCTACTAAATTTGAAGTATATGGTGAAGGTTTCCAATTTGAAGACACTTACAATGCAAGTACAGTTTACCAAGACGGTGATGTTGTAACTTATGGTGGTTATTCATATGTGTATATTAACACAACACCAGCTTCAGGACAAACACCTACAGACAATTCTTATTGGGATGTTTTAACAACAGGTTTTAAAACTACAGGAACTTATTCACACGGAACAACTTACAAAACTGGTGATGTTGTTAATTACGGTGGTAACTCTTATGTATGTATTGCAAATCATACAAATCAATATCCTGCAAATGCTGATGGTACAACAGACACATCATATTGGAATTTAATTACATCAGGTTTTAATTATCGTGCTGCTTATAACTCAGGAACTACATATAATATTGGTGATGTTGTCAGATATGTTTCATCCACTTATATTAATAGAAAAGATAGACAAACTAATGTAGAACCAGGAACAGACGCAACTGTTTGGCAATTAATCGCACAAGGAGATACAGGTGCTGTATTATCTACACGAGGAGATTTATTATACCAAGACGCTGCTCAATCAAGTAGATTACCTATCGGTGTTGTTGGTTCTGTTTTAACAACAGACGGAGTAGATCCTGTTTGGTCAAACGCTGAAGGTGCAAACGTAAAATATGTTGCTAATTCAGGTTCAGATTCAAATCCAGGAACAGAATATTTACCATTTAAAACAATTAAATATGCTTTATCACAGGCAACATCTGGAGACATTGTAGAAGTTACAAATATTGCTGGAGGTACTGGTGGTACTGCTGGTGTTTATTTAACTTCAGAAGGAATTACAACATCAGGTTCAGGAACAGGCGGAACTTACAGAATTACAACAGATGGTTCATCTACACCTACAATTCAAATAATTAATGGTGGTAGTGGACACGCTGCTGGAGATACAATAACAATTACAGATGTTGCAAACTCAATCGGTGGTGCAACTAATATTACTTTTGATGTTTTATCTGCTTCTGTCGGTGATGTTATTTACATTAAAAACGGTGTTTATAGAGAAACGTTACCTTTAAGAATACCATCTGGTGTTACTGTACAAGGTGAAAGTTTAAGAGGAACAGAAATTAGACCTGCAAGTGGTAACTCAACACAAATTGCAACAGTTACACAATCAGGTGGAGGTGCTGGTACAGCAGGTACATATAATTACGTACATCAATCAGCAACAAGTGGTTCAGGTAATGGTATTGTAGTAAACGTTGTACAAGACGGTTCAAGTGACCCTACAGTTACAATATATCACGGTGGTTATGGATATGCTGTATCAAATACAATTACTATTCCTGCTGCTAGTATAGGTAATCCTGGTACAGATTTAACATTAACGGTTGCAAGTTTAGAAACAAACTCTGCTGCTAATATGTTCTTGTTGAACAATACTACAAACCTTGTTCAAATGTCAACGAAAGGTTTAACTGGTACACCAACCGCTGGTGGTACTGGTGTTGCAGCTGTTACATCTTTAGATCCTGAAGGATCAATTGTAACCTCATCTCCATACATACAAAACTGTTCATCTATCAATGCAAACGCAACAGGTATTCAAATTGACGGTAACTTGCATAGTGCAGGTAATAAATCAATTTTAGCAAACGACTTTACACAAATTAACTCCGATGGTATTGGAGTACACGCATTAGGATTAGGGCGTGGAGAAATGGTTTCAATATTTACTTATTACTGTGCTAAATCTTTTTATGCTACAACTGGTGGATTTATTAGAGGTCTTAACTGCTCATCTGCTTACGGTGAAAAAGGTGCTGTTGCAGACGGAACAGATCCAGATGAAACTGCTGTTTCAATACAAACAAGAGGTGAACATTTATTATATTTACCTGCTACAATCAGTACAGGATCAACTTCAGATATAGAAGCAGGTTCTACATTATTAGGACAAACTTCAGGTGCTACTGCTGATGTTTATTATGTTTCAGTTTCAAATGATACTTTTTATATAGAAAATAGAGTAGGTGAATTTGAACAAGGTGAAACATTAACTGTTACAAAATCTGATTCATCCACATTTACGGTAACTGTTTCTAGTACATACGGTGCACCAGAAAGTGCTGCTATAGGACAAATCAATTATCTAATTGGAGTAAAATCAACAGACGGTACATTATCAAGTACAGGTGTTATTGTTCCAGGGGCAAATATTAAATTTGTTGGAGACTCAACTTATTATAGAGTATCTACAGTAACCGAAGAAAATACTGGTGCTCAAACTGCTATTGTAAGATTAACACAACAAATCGGTACAAGTGATGCTAAAGAAAATAATACATCTGCTGATATAACAAGAGGATTTTCTAATGTTCGTTTAACAGGACACGATTTCCTAGATATTGGTACTGGTGATATTGCAACAACAAATTATCCTGGTGGTCCTTCTCAACCTGCTGATCAATCAGACGAAGTTGAAGAAACTGTTGGTGGTAGAGTTTACTTTACATCATCTGACCAAAACGGTGACTTTAGAGTTGGAGATTTATTCCGTATTCAACAATCAACTGGTATTGCAACACTAAACGCAGACGCTTTTGACCTATCAGGATTAAGTGAATTACAACTTGGATCTATTGGTGCAGAAATTGGTGCTACAATTAACGAATTTAGTACAGATCAAACTTTAGGTGGTAATTCTTTAACTGCTGTTCCTACTGAATATGCTGTTAAAGGTTATTTAGAAAGAGATAATGCAGGCACAGGTGCTTGGGTTCCTCCAACAGGAACAACTGCTCAAAGACCTACAGGTGGAGATTTATACACAGGTGCTTTAAGATACAATTCTTCTTTAGTTACTTGGGAAGGATACAACGGAACACAATGGACAGGTCTTGGTGGTGGTAATCCTTGGTCAACTAAAACATATTCAGATACAGGAGATACTGTTGCTTCAAACGATAGAATTTTTGTTGATACTACAAGTGGTGCAACAACATTAAACTTACCTGCTTCACCTCAAACAGGAGATCAGTTAAGATTTTTAGATATTGCTGGTACATTTGATACTAACGCATTAACAATAGGAAGAAATGGTAATAATATTAACGGTGCAGCTGCAGATTTAACTGTAACTACTGAAGACGCTTCTATTGGATTAGTATATACTGGCGCAACATACGGATGGAAATTGATAGAAAACTTCTAGTATAAATAATAATTAGAAAGAGTTAACAATGGCAGATTTAAAAGACATAGTAGGAAAAAATAGAGAGTTTACAGGTACTAAAGGTATTAAAACTTCTAATGATGGACTAGGTACTGGTGATAGAACAGACGAAAAAGGTCGTTTAAGATTTAATGATACTTCAGACCTTTTAGAATATTATACTGGTACTGAATGGAAATCTATTGACGCTCCACCAACAATATCTAGTTTTAGTGTTTCAGGAAGAACAGCTTCCACTTCTCAATATGTTTCGGAAGAAGGAGATTCTTCCAATGTAGCAATTACTATAAATGGTAGTTTATTTTCATCTGGTGCTACACTTCAATTTATTGGCACTGGTGGTGGTGATGTTACTGCTGATACAGTTACTTTTGTAAATTCAAATCAACTTACTGCTGTTGTAAATGACGGAACAAGTTTTGATTCAACATATGAACCTTGGGATGTAAAAGTAATAAATCCATCAGGTTTATTTGCACAAATTGCCGATGGACTAACAGTTGATAATAAACCAGTATTTACAAATGCTGAAAATACAACATTTGAAATGGGAGATGCTGCTAGATCAGATGGAATTACTGCTAATCAATTGTGTGGTGCTACTGATCCAGAAGGAGACACAATTACATATTCAGTTTTATCTGGTTCTTTACCAACTGGACTATCTTTAAATAGTTCTACTGGTGCAATTACAGGAACTGCTGCTGAAGAATCTTCAACTACAACATATACATTTACTGTTGTTGCAGCTTCTAATTCAAATACATCACAAAGAACATTTAAAATTACAGTTGTTGCTCCTGTAATTGAAACCTTTACTTCACCAGGTACATTTAGTGTACCCGCTGATGTTACATCAGTTGATGTATTAGTCGTTGCTGGTGGTGGCGGAGGCGGAGTTAATAATGGAGGTGCTGGAGGTGCTGGCGGATTAATTTTCAGACCAGGATTTACTGTTTCACCAGGAGGTTCCGTATCTGTAACTATCGGAGGCGGAGGAACAGGCTATTATTCAGGACAACCAGAATCAGGACAACCAGGACAAGATTCAGTATTTGGAACACTAACTGCTAAAGGCGGTGGTGGTGGCGGCGGAGGCGGCCCTACTAACGTAGGTCAACCAGGCGGATCTGGCGGCGGTGCTGGGTCAAGTGGTACTCCAGGTGGTTCTGCTACACAACCAGGACAACCAGGAGATTCAGGTACATATGGATTTGGTAATGCTGGAGGTTTAGCAAATGACGCTGGTGGTGGCGGCGGTGGTGCTGGAGGTGCTGGTGGAAATGGTATTCCAGGCGGCGGCGGTGGTGCTGGCGGTATAGGAAAAGCATATTCAATTTCTGGATCATCTGTTTATTATGCAGGTGGTGGCGGAGGTGCTGGAGGTGACGCACAACCTTGGATCGCAGGTGTAGGAGGACAAGGTGGAGGTGGTAATGGTGCAAATCAACAACCTTCAGGTGGTCAAAACGGAACTGCTAATAGAGGCGGTGGCGGCGGTGGTGCTGAAAACGTATTAAATCCAGACGGTGCTGGAGATGGTGGATCAGGAATAGTGATAGTAAGATACTAACTTAAATTATATTATTATGATATTATGTTGCAAAATGAACAAGACGTTTTACCAAAATCATTAATAGAAGAAATACTAAAAACTTTAGATAGTTTTTATTTTCCTTGGTACGTTACATTTGACGTATCAAAAACAGATCATATACTTAAAAAGGTCAAAGATTTTAAGTGTGTTTCAACATATCAATTATCACATAATATTATTAAAGACGGAGAATTAGTATCTCCTAAATTGATAGATTTAAACAAACAAATCATAAGTCATATTTTTTCAAAATTTAAAATAGAAAAAGGATTAGTTACCAGATCAAAACTTAATTTACTATTTACAAATAATAAAGTATCTAATGATGTTTATAATATACCTCACGTAGATGTAGAAAAAATAACAAATAAAGATGAAAAAAGTTTAGTATTGTATTTAACTGAAAGTGATGGATATACAGTATTTTTTAATGAAAAATTTGGCGAAGATTTTGACAAGTTTACTATTTACAATAAGATTTATCCTAAACAAAATTCTGCTGTTATGTTTGATGGTGACATATATCATACCAGTCAAAATCCTATAAAATACGACAGACGAGTAGTATTAAATTTAAACTTTAAAATACTAGATAAATAAATTATATTATGAACAAATACTCTTATTATTATTTTCAAAATGCGTTAAGTCCAGAAAATTGTCAAAAAATTATTAATTTAGGTCTTTCTAAAATAGAAGAAAGAAAACAATTAGGTTATAGTACAGAAGGTGTAACTTCTGGAAACAAACAAAAAAGCGCTGTTTTAAAAAATAATTCAGATGTTATTCCTCTTAATGATAAAACACAGGAAGAAATATTAAAAGAAAATAAAATTTCCTATGTAAGAGATAGTGAAGTTTCTTGGTTAAACGATCAATGGATTTATGATTTAGTATATCCATTTATAATTAAAGGAAATGAAGAAGCAGGATGGAAATTTCAATTTAATGTAAGTGAGCCTTTTCAGTTTACAGTTTATAAACCAGGAGGATTTTATGGTTGGCATACAGACGGTAATGGAGATCACTTTGCAAAATATAAAAGATATATTCCTGGTATAACTGAAGAAACTTGGTATCCAGAAAAAAAACTACCTCCTTATTATACAATGGATGAAAAGATGATTGGAAAAGTTAGAAAAATAAGTTTAACTATAAATTTAAATTTTCCTGGAGAATACGAAGGTGGTAATTTAAAATTTGATTTTGGTCCACATACAGATAAAGAGAGATATAAAGAATGTACAGAAATGAGACCTCAAGGTTCCATAATATTATTTCCTTCATATGTACATCATCAAGTTACACCAGTTACTAAAGGAACAAGATATTCTTTGGTTTTATGGACGTTAGGAGACCCATTTAAATAAAATGAGTAAAATAGAAAATTTTGATAATTTATCGGAAGAAAAAAAGAAACTTGCATTAGAGCAATTAAAAACAGTAAATATGAATAATGAGTCGTCATCTTTTTTTAAAGAAAATGGATATATTAAAATAGAAAATTTCATTCCAAAAGAAACTGCTAATCTCTTATATTTTCACGTAAAAAATAATGTAAAAAGGTTAGCATATTTGGAACAAAAAGATTTATTAGATTCAAATGAAAGACAAAATTATTATGGTGTGTGGGGTGATGAACAAGCACCAGGAAAATTTAGTAGATATGGTGATCCTATATTTGATGACCTGTGTGAAAAATCTACAAGTATTGTATCAGATATGACAGGAGTAGAATTAGTTCCTACTTACACATATCACAGATTATATACATATGGTTCTGTATTAGAAAAACATATTGATAGAAAAAGTTGTGAAGTTTCTACGACATTGTGTTTAGGATATGATATATCGAATTTAAAAGATAAAAATTATAATTGGGCAATGTATGTCAGTAACAAAAATAATAACAATGTTCCTGTGTATTTAAATCCAGGTGATATGTTAGTTTATAGAGGATGTGATTTAGAACATTGGAGAGAAAAATTTGAAGGTGTACATCACGCACAAGTTTTTTTACATTATAATGAAAAAGATGGTTTTCATAATAATAAATTTGATTCTCGTCCTTTAATGGGACTTTCGAATAAATTTATTAATAGAACTAAAAATGAGTTGTGGGATGAATAATTTTAATTACAAAGCATATAGAAATCATTTAAGTTATCCATATATTGTTATAGATGATTGGTATAATGAACAAGAAGAAAAAGCAGTTTGGAAAGAATTAGATTATTATTCTACATTGCCTAAAAATTATATTAAAAGAGCTGAGGATACGGCGATTGCAAGGGATAACGAAGGAAATCCTAAAGGTAAAAGTTTTAGATTTTATGCAAATCAATATTATACTGAAACAGGATCAAAAATTTCTCCTATTTTTAATTGTTTATATAAACAAAAATCAAAAGAATTTCATAATATTATAGATCATCATACAAAACCATATAATAGAATGTTTTTACAATCAAATGTAGATAATACTTTAATTTCTTATTATGAGGATGGAGATTTTTATGACGCACATTGGGATGTATTTACTTGGTCTATGTGTATATGGTTTGTTAGAGAACCTAGAAAGTTTACTGGTGGAGATTTTGTATTTAATGAAATCAATGAAAAGGTAGAGTTAAAACATAATCGTGCTGTATTTTTTCCAAGTTGTTATTTGCATAGTGTAGAAAAAATTAATATGAATGAGGGTATTAAAGATATAGGTTGGGGACGATACACCATAACACATTTTTATACATACGTGCCATCGGAGTTTATGAAATGAAATCATTTAAAGTTTTAAACTTGTTTTCTATACCTGTATTTGAATCTAATATAGAAGTCAAAAAAGAGTGGTTAGATTATTTAAAAAATAATGTTGAATATGAACGTATGCACAGCGAAAACGGCAATATATCAAAAGATAGATATTTGTTAAAAAAAATACCTGATTTAAAATTGCAAATAGACGAACAAGTAAATTTATTTTTAAGAAAGTTTTTATATTTAAGAAATAATATAGAATTTTATATGACAAATTCTTGGTCTGTAGAACATTCTGAAAATGACTTTGCACAAGGACACATACATAGTAATAGTGTTTTAAGTGGTGTGTATTATTTAGATGTAGATGACAATTCAGGATTAATAGAGTTTCAAAGAGATCATAGACATATAAATTTATTTAATGGTAATTTAGTTTTTGAGTATGATAATTTTAATGAAGTTAATAGTGATTATTGGGGAATATCACCAAAAAATGGAATGATATTATTATTTCCATCTCACTTAATGCACAATGTTAAAAAAAATTTAAGTAATAAAAAAAGATATTCTTTAGCGTTTAATTATTTTGCTAAAGGCCATTTTGGTAACGAAGAAGGAGAATTAAGTCTATGACAACTAGAGAAAGTGTAGTGAACGGTTTAACTGAAAAAGATAAATTTGAAAGTTTGTATGATTTTGGAGATATTACAGAAAGAGATAAAAAATTAATTGAAGAAGTTGTAAAGGTTTTAAAAGTAAGTGATAATCTTCCTGTAAAAGAAATTGAAAAAAAAATAAAAGAAAAATTTGAAGTAGAAGAAATTCCTATAAGAAAATATGAAAATTCAATATGGCACAAAATGACCAAAGATTATGATTTTCATATTTCTGAACAAGGATATAAAATGATAACAGAAAATGAAAAAAAAATAAGAATACCTGTTGTATGTATAACTGCGGATGTAGATAAATTAGATGATTTTATACAAAAAATATTTTTAAAAATTAAAGGTATATAATATGTATGATATAAAAGAATTGGTTTGGGAAGAGCATAAAAACGCTGAAAGACAAGAGTTTGTTAAAACTTTAATGTCAGGTGAAATCAATCCTGAATTATATGCGATTTATCTGTATAATCAATTAAATTGTTATGTAGAATTAGAAAAATGGGCAAATCATAACGGTTTATTCAGACAAACACCAGGTTTACAAAGAGCAGAAAATATACACAAAGACTATACAAAGTTATGGACTAAAGAAGAAAAACCCGTAATTACACAAAGTACAAAAGAATACGTAGAACATATCAATACTATTACAGATGATCCTGAAAAGTTATATGCACACATTTATGTAAGACATTTAGGTGATTTATCTGGTGGTCAAATGATTGCTAAAAAAGTACCTGCAAAAAGATATTACGATTTTGGTGCAAATGGTAAAGAATGGAAAAGAATTGTAAAAGAAATAATTAATAATTATTTGGGTGCTTATGAAATGAATGTAGTACCTGAAGCTAAGTTATGTTTTAATTACGCAACAAGATTATTTGCTGAAATGAATGATATAAAAAATGCAAAATATTTATAGTATATTTTCTACACCATTAGTTATTGAAACCAATATACATCAACCTTCTAAAGAAGAAATAAGTTTTTTAGAAAATTTAGAATACAAACCTGGTATAAGTAATTTAATATCTATAAGTGAAAATCTTTTTGATTGTGAGGAAATGAAAATTTTAAGTGATAAAATAAATTTAGTTGTTAAAAAATTTGTAAAAAATATATTAAACATTAAAAATGATATTGTGAATTTAAATAGTTGGTCTACTAAAACAGAAAAAGGACATAATCATCATAGACATATGCACCCTGGAGTTTTTGTATCTGCTGTTTATTATGCTAAAACAAATGAAAAGGCAGGAAATTTTATGTTAAAAAAACATAGGTCATCTTTACAAGAGGGATTTAATTTTGCTTTTGATATAGAGAAATGGAATTGTTTTAATTGCACAAGTTGGGAGGTGCCTACAAAAACAGGAGATTTAGTTATATTTCCTGGTTGGATAGACCACGAAACTCAAGCAAATTTAAGTGATGAAACAAGAATTATTGTAGGATCAAATTATTTTTTAAAAGGACAAATAGGACAAAAAGGAACTTTAACAAAAGTAATTTTATGATTTGGGAAAGACTAATTAAGTGTAAAGACGAAATTGTTGCCACTTTAAATGTAAACTGTGAAGAATACATTGAAGAAGGTATGACACGATTTAATAATGCAGACTATGGTTGGGTTAATCGTACTTGGAAAAATAAAAACATAAGACGTGCTCACGTTGATGTTGTTGATGTAAGACATACAAAAAAACTTTGGATGATGCACGTTTGTTTATTTCCAGAGTTAACAAATGGTGGACCTATTTACGGATTTGATATTATTGCAGGAGAGAAAAAAGTTACTGGTGCATTCCACGACTTTTCTCCACTTCTTAAAAAAGAACATCCGTTAACACGTTGGTTTTTAGAAGAAACTAAATGGTTTAAACCGAGTAAAGAGAGAGAATTACCAGATTGGGCAAAGGCTATCTTTAGCGGAGGTATGATAGCCGCTGGTAACGTTACTGAAGAAAAAGAGTTAAATCAGATATGTACGCTCGCCGTAAGTAATCTAAATAACTATATAGATAAGATAGGTGATTTTAAAGGTGATAGTAAACAAGAAGATGTCATTAAGGCACAGAATTATTATTGTGAACATCAACAGCAAAATCCACATACACCAAGAGTAATGCAATCTTTAGGATTGCCAGAGGAAGATATTAAACTGTTTTGTGCAGATAATCTCTTTCCATTAATAAAGGAATAAAAATGAAAAAACTACTAGTAATGTTTTTGTTAATGACTTCTTTCGCATTGGCAGATGAAACTAAAATAAAACAATTAGAAGAAAGAATTGACAAATTAGAAAACAAACAAATATCTATACCTGATGGTTTATTCATTAATGGTGAAATAGAATTAATGTATGATGATAAATCATATGATAGTGGATGGGATAGTCGAGGTGATTTACAATTTGGTGTAAAACAATATTTTGACAATCCATATTTAAATTATGCAGGTGCTTCAACAAAATATGATTCTTATTATCAGTTAGATCATACTTTAGACAATACACTTGTTGAAAAACAAATAAGTTTTGGTAATGATGATTACAGGTTGTTCATTGGAGAAACAGACGCACAAAGATATGGTTTTGCAAAAACACCTAAAATATCAGCACCTTTAATTTTTACAGAAACAAATTATAGAATAGATCATAGAGAAAAAACAGTTTTAGCATTTGGTGGATTTAAATGGGATGATGAATTTGATTTTGATTCATACAGATTGACCAGAGAGAAACCTTGGGGAGTATCTTTAGGTTGGGACAATGACGGTAATGTTATGTATGGAACTGGTACTGTAAGTCTTTTAGGTTATGCTGATTTATCTTATATGACTATTACAGGTCCTGAAGAAACAACAAAAGGCGACCAAGAAGGTTGGTCAATTGGTGGTTCTTTACATAGATTTAATATTCCTTTAGTTTGGGGATATGAATTATGGGATGATAAAAATACAGGTTCACAAGCTTCAAAAGATAGAGTTGATTATGGTGGATTATATAGTTTAACTGACTCAACTTATGTAACTTATCATAGAACAGAAAATGATGATTTAGGTTATTCTGGTGATTATTTCGGAGTTGTTTATAATTTATATACTGATTCTGATACATCAAAAAGACCTGATAAAAGAAAAGGTTTAGAGTTTGGATTATACTACCACGATCAGGAACAAACGTCTGTTTACACAGGTCAATATACTGATATAAACGCAAAGGTTTTAGGACAGATCAGATTTAAGTTTTAATCATCTCTTAAATCTTATAAATAGTCTTGTAAAACTAAGGATTTAAGATGGCAGAACCAGCAACAAGAGAAACACTAAAACAATATGCTTTAAGAGCATTAGGTAAGCCAGTCATTGAAATTAACGTAGATGACGACCAATTAGAAGATAGAATTGACGAGGCAGTACAGTATTTTCAACAATATCATTATGATGGTATTAGAAGAACATATTTAAAGTACAAATTAACTGCTGCTGACAAAACTCGTTTAGCAGCTATCAATGGTTCAACTGAAACTGCCACAGATAGTGTATCAGGTAATTCATCAACTTGGTATGAAGATAATAATTATCTTGTTGTACCGTCAAGTATTATTTCAGTAATTAATATTTTTCCTTTTTCAGATAAAGGTAATTTAAACTTATTTGATGTAAGATACCAATTAAGATTAAATGACTTGTATGATTTTTCTTCTACGTCTGTAATTAATTATGATATTGTATTAAGACATTTAGACTTTTTAGATCACATA
>Ga0255761_10002557_pt1 | contig 16689 bp, 3 predicted proteins | sample 071ome_29_FD_179961 | JGI IMG/M metagenome (GOLD analysis project Ga0255761, IMG submission 179961) | Coastal salt marsh microbial communities from the Groves Creek Marsh, Skidaway Island, Georgia - 071407BT metaG (version 2) | ecosystem: Environmental > Aquatic > Marine > Intertidal zone > Salt... | reverse complement strand
AAACTGCGGCAGACGTTGTCAATGACAGTAGTTCAAATGAAGAACTAGCCACTACAAACGAAGACGGTGTTCCTGTAGAAGGAAAGCCAGAAGCAGATCAGCAACCTGAAGAAGTTTATATAGAATATCCTAATGTCTTACATGACTATCCAAGTTATACCTATGGACTTAGCCTACATTTATTAACAGGCGATGATTGGAACGATTTAGCCACAACAGGAAACTATCAACCAAAAAATGTTTTAATAGCATCAGCAGGCAAATTTGATCAAACCCTAGGACCAAACAAATTACTACGTAACAAATATTTCAATGATGATTTTTATTTTGAAGACTTTGACATGACCACTGTGATTGGGGCTACGGATAAAAACCCATCAACTAATGCCATTAATTTAAATTTTAATATCATTGAGCCATATGGTGTTACTCTATTAAACAGAATCATTGATGCTACTAAAGAATTAGAAGCCAGTGAAAAGACCACAAACTATTTAGAAAACCCATATCTCATGCAGATTGATTTTTATGCACAGTCTGCAGATGGCACAGCATTAAATCCTATTCCTGGTATAACCAAATATATTCCAATTAAGATTGTTGGATTTGATTTTAGCATTGACACAGAAGGCGCCAAGTATAGTATACAGGCTATACCATTTAATCATTCAGCGTTTGATATGACCACACAAGAAACGCCAATCACTATGGAAATTGATGCTGGTACAGTTCAAGATTTTTTTAGTGCTCAAAATGATGAAAGTGACACTTTTGAAAAGGCTAGCACAAGATTTGATAAAGAAAGAGAAAAATATCAAGAAACTCTTAGATCAGGAGAATCAATTCAAAATGTTAGTTCAGTATTGTTAAGTAATGCACAGATAGCCCCTGTATCTCAAATTTTTAAAGTTAAGGGATATGCCAGTGCTTACAATGCCTACTATGAAGATATAAAAAAGAACAAAGAAACACAGTATAACGATACTATTAGATTTAAATTTGATGACGAAATAGCCAAGGCTAAAATAGTAGAAGTTCAAAAGATATCAACTAAAGATAATCCAATGGGTGAGCCTGCAGAGCAAAGAAGAGATTATATTACCATACCAGGTGATGCCAGTAATGCACTGTACCTTAATAAAAGTATTAGAAAGTATGCTATCAACAGAGGTACCAGTATTGAAGCAGTGCTAGATGATGTTATCACAAACAGTACCTATGTTTTAGATCAAATTTGGGATCCATCAGACTACACTGATCCTAAAAAGTTTGCAGATGCTAGATTAAGTAAAAAAGATGTACCATTCAAATGGTTTAAAGTTGTTCCTGAAATTAAACTAGAAAAGTTTGACAAAGTTACCATGCGTTGGACAAGAACAATTACCTACAATGTAGTTAGTTACACTGTACGTAATAATAAACTTGACACCATGCCTGGAGGTAAAGCACAGATACCACTAAAGGTCTACAAATACATCTACACTGGCGAAAACAATGACATCTTAGATTTTGATATCAAGTTTAATGCGGCCTACTATACATCAGTGACAACCTATCCTAGTAAGTTAACTAAAACAGAAAACCTACTTAAATCTATTGATGAAAAAGATGCCAAAGTAGAAGGCGCTCAAAACAATACGCCTAATACCATACAGCCTAATCGCATAATACCTCAAATTTTAGACAGTCAGAAAACTGCCACAGGTGGCGGCATTACCAGTAAGCAAATGATGGCACAGGATGCAACCAAAAGTATTTTAACAGCCGCCGCTGGCGACATGATAAATGTTTACTTGACTATCATTGGAGATCCGCTGTTTATCAAACAAGATGATATATTTTATCAACAGAGTGTACAAAGAACAAAATTTAAAAATAAAAAAATTACACCCAATGGCAGTTTTATAACAGACACAGGTGAACTATATGTTCAACTTGAATTTAAAACACCAGTTGATAGAGATCAAGACACAGGTGGTATACGCTATGAAGAACGCTATCAGAACAGTCTGTTCAATGGCATGTATAAGGTAATTACTGTTGACAGTAAATTTAGTAAAGGTCAGTTTATACAGGTACTCAATCTGGTGCGTCAATGGAATCAAGACAGATTTGATTATACCGTTACTAAAAAAGAAAACAGTAAACAAGAACGTGCAGAGTCAGAAGATGGATACGATCCTACAAATGATGCAGAGAATATACCTACTACCAATGACACTGCAAATTTAGATGTTGCTAGTGAAACTGTGCAAGACGAAGTAGCCGCAGACAGTGCACCACAAGATGATCAAATTGAAGAAGATGCTGGCGATACTGAAGCAAGAAAAGAAACTGATATACTAAGTCAGATTAACGATCAAGAAGCAACACCAATGGGTACACAGAACGAACCAGACGTTAATTCTCCAGAAGGATTGTTAGCGGCTGAAGATGAATGGGTTGATAGAAATCTAGAGAATCAAGCCAAACAAGATGCTGTTACAGCACAGTTACGTGAGGCTAACAGAGAATATAGAACTGCTACACAGGCCTATAACATCTATGGTGCCGCGGCATTTAATCAAGATCCAACGTTGAGAGGACGTCTTGAAAAAGCAGTAGAAGATAGACAGAAACTAACTGCAGAATTGAATCAATTAGAACAAGAGAAAACAGCACTTGATGCTAATAAACCTTTTTAACAATATGAGAATACTAAATGGCATTAGATAGACGACAAGGTGGTAAGGTACAGGCTTCTGCAAGAAGAGAAGACGCAGTAGGTACTCGTGTTGACCCGTATCCTTATATTGGCATTGTTAAAAACAATGTTGATCCTTTACGCACAGGTAGACTCAGTGTTTGGATTCCTGATTTTGGTGGCAACGAAACTGATGAAAAAAACTGGCGTACAGTAAACTATGCTTCACCTTACATGGGAACAACAAATATTCCTGTAGATTCTGGCACTGCTAACAAATGGAAAGAAACACCACACACCTATGGTATGTGGATGATACCACCAGACATTGGTGTTGAAGTTATTTGTATTTTTATAGGTGGTGACCCACTCAATGGATATTGGATAGCATGTACCAACAGCAATCACAGTCGTCATATGTTACCTGGTATGGCCAGTAGTTATGATGCAGACTTTAGTAACAGTGATTCTGACATTAAGAAAAGTTATAACAATCTTTTAAATCCTAAACTAGGTGCACCTGTTACAGAGTTTAATCCCAACGATGAAAAACTAGCAGGTGACCCTGGATTCTTACGTAACCCAAAACCTATACACGAAAGACAATACAATGTATTAAAAGTACAGGGACTTGATAGAGACAGAGTAAGAGGACTTACGTCAAGTTCAAGTCAACGTGAAGCACCTAGTAATGTGTTTGGCATATCAACTCCAGGTAGACCGTTAACAGCACAGGGCATTGATCCAAAAGATGACAAGGCTTTATTAAAACAAATTAAAGATGGTCTAGCACCTGACGGTAAGTTTGTCTACAAAACACGTCAAGGTGGTCATACATTTGTCATGGACGATGGAGATTTCCTAGGCAATGATCAACTGGTTAGATTAAGAACAACATCAGGACATCAATTACTATTAGCAGATTCAGGTAAAGTTGTTTACCTAGCACACGGTGATGGCACTGCTTGGATGGAATTTGGCATTGACGGTAGAATACAATTATACAGTAAAGCAGGCATTGATGTAAGAACTGAAGGTGACTTTAATCTTAGAGCAGATAAAGACATTGTGTTTGATGCAGGCGGAAGTTTTAAAATTAGAACAGAAAAAGACACAGTGTTTAACACTGAAAATGATTTTGAACTTAAGACAGGTGGACGTTTAGATATTAACACTGGCGGTGACACCACAGTTAAATCAGAAAATAATTTCTATGTAGATGTCAGTGCAAGAACCAGTTTACTGTCAGGCAGTAAAACTGAAATCAATGGATCAAAAGTTGACATACAAAATGGTGGGGGTGTAAAACTAGAACCAGTTGAAAGTTTAACAGTTAACACACTACCAGATACCAAACTAAACACAGCACTAGGTAATCTATGGGTCAATGAACAAGGTCAGTTAAGAACAATTACAAAACAAGCACCTAGCCATGAACCAAGTTTTAAACCCACAGTGGGTGTTGCTGGTGCTGATATTGATTCAGATCCTAGTCCAACATTACAGAGCAAAGGTCCAGGACCATATCCATTTGCTGGTGCCAGTGGCATTACAGTGGCTAACCCTGCAACTGATAAAGACTTACGCAATCAACCTAACGCACAGGACACAATAGGTCCAATGTCAAAAACAGAAGTAACCAGTTACTTTGCACAGATAGCACGTAGTGAAAGCAGTAACAACTATTCAGCAGAAAATTCAATTGGCTATCTAGGAAAATATCAATTTGGGTATCTAGCACTGATAGATGCTGGACTGGTCAAGTCAAGTGTAACATCTAACAGTCAACTTGACATACCTGACAACTGGATCAGTAAAACTTGTGGTAGTAAACAAGACTTTCTGAAAAATGAAACACTGCAAGAAGATACTATGTATAACTACACACTTGGCAATTATAACAGTCTAGTTAAAAATGGAGTAATCAATGCAGAAAACAAAGGCGACAGTCAAGAAGTTGCTGGTTGGCTGGCCACTGCACACCTATTAGGTCCAGGTGGTGCCAAAAAAGTTGCACAAGGTGAACCAGGTGCTGACCAGTTTGGCACTTCAGGACTAGACTACTTCCAGAAAGGCAAGTACAGTGTAGCAGTTCTAGCACAGAAATTACCAGCAATTCAGGCAGGATAAATATCTATATGGCTATTACATACAAAGGATTTAGTACAGTTGGACGTAATCAAAAGTTTCGTCTCACTGATTTCAACTTAGTTAAGCAGGATTTACTTAATCACTTTAACATACGTAAAGGTGAGAAGTTAATGAACCCTAACTTTGGTACTATCATATGGAATGTAATCCATGAACCACTCACAGAAGACCTAAAAAGCGTAATAATTCAAGATATACAGTCAATTGTCAACTATGACCCACGCATAGGAGTAGATAATGTAGTAATTACAGAGTATCTACATGGTCTACAGATAGAATTAGAACTAAGATACATACCTAACGATCTTAGAACTGTTTTAAATCTCAAATTTGACAACGAAACCAAGTCTGCAACGTCAACATAATAGTAGTACATTATTTCCTTGAATAAATACACTAGTATAATAGGAACCTTGATCAATGGCAATAACAACAAGACAATCTAGTTTATTAGTGGCGGAGGATTGGACCAAAGTCTACCAAACATTCCGCGATGCAGACTTCCAGAGTTATGACTACGAAACTATTCGTAAGTCAATGATTGACTATCTAAGATTATATTATCCAGAAGACTTCAATGACTTCATTGAGTCAAGTGAATTTATCGCTTTAATAGATACTATCTCATTCTTAGGACAGAGTCTAGCATTTCGTTCAGATCTTAATGCTCGTGAAAACTTTATTGACACAGCAGAACGTAGAGATTCAGTTCTTAAACTAGCACGTCTGATCAGTTATGTTCCTAAACGTAATATACCAGCCAGTGGCTACTTAAAAATTGATTCAGTGTCAACAACAGAAGTTGTTTATGATTCAGATGGTTTAAATTTATCAGGATTGGTTGTTGAATGGAATGACACTGGTAATGATAATTGGCAAGAGCAGTTTAATTCTATTCTCAATGCCGCAATGAATGCTAATCAGGTTGTTGGTAAACCTAACAACAGTCAATCAATTAACGGAATACAAACTGATGAATATCAACTTAACCTAGTAAGTGGAGTAGTACCAACATACAGTTTTGATACAACAGTTGAAGGCTCTAGACAGAGATTTGAAATTGTATCACCAACATCACAAAATGACATCAACGTATATGAAAATGCTCCAAGACCAGGTTCACCATTTAATATACTATACAGAAAAGATAATTTAGGAAACTCATCAGCAAACACAGGTTTCTTTTTATATTTTAAACAAGGCGAATTAAAACAAACAGATTTTTCATTCAGTGAAAGTATTCCTAATAGAGTGTTTAGTGTTACTTCAGATAATATCAACAACACAGACTGCTGGTTGTATAAATTAAACACAGCATCAAACCCAACCACACTGTGGAACAAAGTTCCTGCTGTGAGTTTTAACAATATTATCTATAATCAATTAACAAATAAAAACATCTATCAGGTTAATACCAAAGCAGGCGATCAAATTGATCTAGTATTTGGTGACGGATCATTTGCCAACATACCACAAGGTAATTTTAGATTATACTACAGAACATCAAACGGATTAGACTATAAAATTACTCCTGATGAAATGCAGGGCATTGTAGTCAACATTAACTATGTCAACAGAAATGGCCGTACAGAAACACTAACAGTTAGAGCAAGTCTACAGTACACGGTGGCCAATGCAAGTTCACGTGAAACGGTTGAAGAAGTTAGACAGAAAGCACCACAACAATATTACACACAAAACAGAATGGTCACAGGTGAAGACTATAATATTCTTCCTTACACCCTGTTTAGTAACGTACTAAAAGTTAAAGCAGTTAACAGAACAACATCAGGTGTTAGTCGTTACCTAGATGTTATTGACACGACTGGTAAGTACTCATCAACAAATATATTTGCACAAGACGGATACTTGTACAGAGAAAGTTTTGCTAAGAGTTTTAGTTTTGAATATGAAAATACCAACGACATTAGACGTATTATCTATGGTCAGGTAGCAGACATATTACAGAGTCAAGAAACACTGCAATTTTTCTATGCTTTCTATCCAACTATAAGCATTACATCAAACATTAGTTGGAATAAATCAACTGATATTTCCAATGGAGTAACTGGATATTGGTTTGACTCTTCTGACACTCCACAGCCAGTGGGTGCTAGTGTGAGTAACAACTTAAAATATATTCGTGTAGGTGCAGTGGTCAAACTATCAGCAGGTACTGGCAAATACTTTGACAATAACAACAATATTAAAACTGGCACACCTACCTATGGTGGTGATAAAGAATTCTTATACACATCAGTGGTTGCAGTAACAGGTGACGGATCAAATAGCGGTCTAGGCAATTTGTCAAACGGAGTAGGTCCTATTACTCTAGCAGGCAAAGTACCACAAGGTGCTAAAATTGTTGCTGTGTTTCCTAGTTTTACTAAAACACTGACTACAGCAACTATTAATACAATGATTGACAATATTCTAGCAGTTAAAGAATTTGCTCTACGTTATGATGTTGACAACTATGAGTGGAAAATAATTACAGCAGAAAATATTAAAACTACTGGTGACTTTGATAGAAGTAATGCAGGTAATACCACAGGCAATGCGTTAGATGCTAGTTGGCACTTGTACTTTGAAACAGCGGGACAAACTTATACAGTTAACTATCGTGGTCTTAACTACGCATTTGAATCTAAGCAAGAAACAAACTTCTACTTTGATGATGATGTAAAAATTTATGATCCTAAAACAGGCTTTACTGTTAGAGATCAAATTAAAGTATTAAAAGTTAACACTAATCCAGACGACACAAACAGTCTAGCAGTTGACTATACTTGGTACATCTATAAAAACATTACAGAAGTTGATGGATATGAAAACCCAAGTAAAGTACTAGTTACATTTCCTGATGCTAACAATGATGGCTTTCCTGACAATCCTGAACTGTTTGAAGTACTGGTAGCACCAGATACTAATACTGGGAACAAGTATATCTATTTTGAAAATGAATTTACCTATGATAACTTTGTTAAAACTACACCAATTGATAAAAATCTTGTGGTCAGTGAATATGCGAGTTTAAGAGAATTAGAACTAAACAAAAGTTTATATACAGACGGACAAATATTTTATCTAATTCCTACAAATGAATTTTATACTTTATCAGTTACTGGTATTGCTGAAGGTATCAACGTAGCCAGTTATACATTGTCTAAAGCAACCAAGTACTCAGCAAAACTTGGCAGACAGGATTTATACTTTCAATACAGACACAACTCACCAAACTATAGACGTATTGATCCAAGCCCAAACAATATCATTGACTTGTATGTATTAACAAGACAGTATTCAACAGATTATACAAACTGGATTCAAGATACATCAAACACTGTAACTGAACCTAAGGAACCAACTAGTCAAACACTAGAACTTGAGTTTAATGAACTTGAAAACTATAAGAGTATTTCAGACACAATCATTTATAACTCTGCTAAATTTAAACCAGTGTTTGGTAGTAAAGCAGAAGCAAGTCTACAAGCAACATTTAAAGTAGTTAAAAATCCTAACTTAACCATTAGTGATAATGAAGTTAAAACATCAGTGATTGCCGCAATCAACGCATACTTTAATATTGATAATTGGGACTTTGGAGAAACATTCTACTTCAGTGAACTCAGTGCTTACTTACATCAGGTCCTAGCACCTAATGTGTCAAGTATTACAATAGTACCAAGTTCAAGTTCATCAGTATTTGGAAGTTTGTTACAGATCAATGCAAACTTCAATGAAATTATTACTAGCAGTGCTACAGTTGATAATGTTGATATTATACCAGCAATCACAGCGGCACAACTTAATCAAGTTGGGGTAGTTTAATGGCAACACCACGCAAGACGAAGAATCTATTACCACAGATATTCCAGACTGATGTAAACGAAAAGTTTTTGTCAGCCACACTGGATCAATTGGTATCAGAGCCCAATCTTAAAAAAGTTTATGGTTATATTGGTCGACAGTTTTCTCCTACATACAAGTCAGCAGACAACTATGTACAAGAAATAAATCAAAGTAGACAGACCTATCAACTTGAACCTAGTACCATAGTTAAAGATGGCGAAGGTAAAATAAAATTCTTTAGCAGTTACACAGACCTCTTAAACAGAGTTCAATACTATGGTGGTCTTGTTAACAATCATTCACGCTTATTTGAAAACGAAAGTTATACATATGATCCACAAATTGACATGGACAAGTTTGTTAACTTTAGTCAGTATTACTGGTTACCTAATGGTCCTGATGCTGTTGACATTTATAGTGGCAACGTTGAATTAGAAAAAACATACACAGTTACAAGAGATCAAGCCAGTGGCGAATATAGATTTACCACAGCAGGCGACCAAAACCCAGATGTTATTCTTGCTAGAGGCGGAACATATCAATTTGAAGTTGATCAAGCAGGTGTACCTTTTTGGATACAGAGTGAGCCGGGTGTTGACGGTAGACTAAACACTGCATTAACTATCAGCAACCGTGATGTATTAGGTGTTGAAAACAACGGCGAAGATCAAGGCACTGTGACATTTAGAGTAGCACAGGCAGATGAACAAGATCGTTGGATATCAATGACAACTCCATACGATGCAGTTAACTTTACATCATCAGCACGTTATACAGATGTACACGGACAACTAGTCAGTCAGTTTATAGAAAACGAAGGCGGCTTTGATGGCATCATAAGTGAACTTGATGGTAAGACTATGATCTTTGTTGATCAAGATCAAATATCTAACATACAAACAGACCTAACAGTTGATCCTAACATTGATGAAGAAGCATGGACAGTTAAAGGTCCTTTCTACACAGCAGAGTATGATGGACATTGGGAAGTAGATCCAGATGAAGTTTGGGATAAAGCACAGTTCCTTCCAGGACAAACAGTGCCTGAAGCAGACAGAGTAGCAGTATGGACAGTTAAACTTGTGCCAATGAGTAACATTCTTAAGTTTAATGGTAACATTACTTGTCAAGCAGGTGATAGAATTGTACAAGAAAAAACAGGTGCTAGTGCAGTTGCTCTAGAAGCAGTGACTAACAGTACAGAAGTTAAAGTAAAATACGAAAATGATATTTTATTTGAAGTAGACAACAGTAAAGTTGTTAGAATAGACAATATCACACAACCAGTTTATCCTGTGTCAACCCCTAATAACGATTATATGATCAGACTGGACAATAGAGATCCTGCAACTGGTGCTGTTAGACGTTTTAATGTAGATGAAAAAGTCTATGTTAAACAAGGTAAAACAAATGCCAACAGAGAGTTTTATAAAGATTACAACCTAGTGATGTATCCAGTTCCATTGATCACAGCACCACAAGATATTTTATACTATCAAGATGGCGTTGAATCAGCATTTGGTAAATTTAAAATTGTTGAGCCTACAGGATTTAATATTGATGTTAATGAAGATATCCTAGGTAGAAAAAATTACACATCACCTAATGGTGTAAGATTTACTAATGGTCTCAAGGTTAAGTTTGACGTTAATGTAGTTCAAGAAGCATATCGTAATAATGAATACTATGTGGAAGGTGTTGGTACAGCAATTAAACTAGTACCAGTAGAGTGGATGGCGACACCAGAAAACTATAATAGTGAAATTTCTGCTAACTATCCAAACGACGTTATTCAAGATTATATTTTAATTAACAGAGGCAGTGTTGATTTTAACCCATGGTCAAGAAACAACCGTTGGTTCCATGCTGATGTTATCAAAGCAACAACAGATTATAACACACCTGGCTCTGCACCACAGTATGATCAAGACGCTCGTGCTGTAAGACCTATTATTGAATTTGATGCAGATCTACAGTTATTCAATCATGGACGTATAGGTAAGAAGCAGATTGATATCTTAGATACTACTACCACAGATGCGTTTAACAGTTTCCAAGGTCAGAATATTACAGAAGCATATGGCATTACTTTAACATCTGGACTAAGAATTATTTTTGCCAATGATCTTGATCCATTAGTGAAAAATAAAATTTATGTTTTAAATATCATTTATCCTGAATGGGACGGACTAAACGCAGACAAAGGTACACCACAGATTAATCTTGTTAAAGCAGATGATGGTGACATTGAAGAATGGGACACCACAGTTGTGATGACTGGCCCTTACAAAGGATCATCATGGTGGTATAACGGTGTTAATTGGAAAGAAAGTCAACAAAAAACTAAACTACATCAAGAGCCTTTGTTTGATCTATTTGATGCAAATGATATCAGTGTAAGTACATACCTACGCAGTGACTTTGTAGGTAACAAAATATTTGGATACAAACAAGGTACAGGTAAAGAAGACACAGTATTAGGATTCCCATTAAGTTATAGAAACTTAACCACACAGGGCGAAATTGAATTTTATAACTTCTTTGACTATGATACATTTACCTATGGTGTAGATGCAACCACAGTTACAGAATCAACCAGCAAGTACTATCTACATCACATACAAGATAGAAACACAGTTACTACAAAAAACATTTGGAACAACATAGTTGAATCTACCAAACAGTATCAAACAGCAACATTTAGTTATGATGGCGAAAGTGCTAAAACATTTACGCTTGAAACTGCACCTGCACTAGATAGATTAATTCCAAATACCAAAGTATATGTCAATAATAAATTTTTAGCACCAGAACATTGGACACTGACAGATAAAACAGTTACAGTTACAAGTACCTTAGCAGAAAATGATAAAGTTGACATCTGCTACTTTAGTACTACACCAGGTGCTACTTTGTCATATCAAGTGCCTGTTAACCTAGACTTTAACGCACAGAACAAAGACCTAACTAGCCTAACACTTGGACAGTTAAGAAACCATTTATCTACATTAAGTGAAAATACTCGTAACGTAGTAGGACCTAGTGTTGGTGCAAACAACCTACGTGACTTAAACTTTAAATCACAAGGTGGACAGATTCTACAGCATTCTGCTCCTGTAAGTTATGCTAGTTTATTCTTAACAGATGAAGATGCAAACTTTGTTAAAGCACTCAAACATGCTCAACGTGAGTATCAGAGATTTAGAAATAAATTTTTAGAACTCAGTGTAAGTCTTAACGGTGTTGATGGAGATGATCCTGAACGTGCTGTTGATTTGATCATGCAAGAGTTGACAGCAAACAAAAACAATACTATGTCTTGGTATCACAGTGACATGGTACCGTTTGGTGATAACAAAAGAACAATTAACTATGAAATCTTTAATCCTTTAGATAGACGTTATGAAATTACAAATGTATTCAATGACAGTCAGTTAGCAGACAAAGGTGTTCTAGTTTATCTTAATGCAGATCCTGATGCTAAACGAGTAAATGACGCAACAGTTGATGTTGATGCAGACATTATTAACAGTGCTAATTATATTTCACCAGAAGGTGTGTTATTTGAAAATAACATGTTGGTTAGATTTGGCAACTCAGTTAATCCGCCAATGTATAGAAATAAAACATATCGTGTTGGTGGAGTTGGTTCTGCTATTGCACTAACAAATGCAAACAACAATGTACAATTAGTCAAAGACAGAGACTATGTGTTTGATGATACTCTGAGTGCAATTACTCTAACAGATCGCGTAACACTTGAAGTTGGTTACAATCTTAAAATTGTAGAGTATAATGATACACATGGTAGTTATGTTCCTGAAACACCAACTAAACTAGGTCTATGGCCAAAATACTATCCAGAACAATTTGAAGACACATCATATAGAACAACTATCAATGTAATCAGAGGTCATGATGGTTCACGTACACCTGCATTTGGTGACTTTAGAGACACACTGTTATTAGAATTAGAAAAACGTATCTACAACAACATCAAAGTTGATGTTAATAATGAAGTGTTTAAACCAGCAGATGTACAGCCAGGTAAGTTTAGAACCACTGATTATACTAGAAAAGAATTTGATCAGTTACTGAGCACCAGTTTCTTAACATGGGTAGGTAATAACTCAATTGACTACTCATCAAACACTACATTCCAGGCCAACGATCCATTTACTTGGAACTATGGTAGATTCAGTGATGCACAAGATAGAGAAAAATTACCAGGTGGCTGGCGTGGTGTTTACAACTACTACTATGACACAGATGCACCTAACAGAACTCCATGGGAGTCACTAGGCTTTGCTAACAAACCAAGTTGGTGGGAAGACCGTTATGGTCCTGCACCATACACTGGTGGCAATGCTCTACTATGGGAAGATCTACAAGAAGGTCGTGTGTGGAATCCAACAACACAAACATACACTGTGGTTGAAAGATATAAACGTCCAGGACTAGTAGATCACTACATTCCATGTGATGAAAATGGATATCTAAAAGCACCAGCACAGTATATGGTTTACAAGTTTAACAGTCTTGATGGCGCTACTGCTTGGGCACTAGGAGATCAAGGTCCTGCTGAAACAGCATGGCGCCGTTCAAGCGATTATCCATTTGCGGTACAGATGGCCATGGCATTGGCTAAACCAGCACGTTACTTTGGTCAATTGATCAACGTACAACAATACTATAAAAATGCAACAGTTAATCAATACATTGACAAAGACACCAGTGAACACCTAAAACAAAGTGATATCACATACCACGCAGTTGGTAACAAAATAGAACCAGGACATAAATTTGGTGCAGGCTACTTAAACTGGATTGGTGACTATCTAATTAACCTAGGCATTACTCCTAAAGTTAAATTTGATACATTGATTAAAGAATTTGATATTAATCTTGCCTACAAGATGGCAGGCTTTACAGATAAACGATATCTAACTGTGTTAGCAGAACAGTATTCGCCTACAAGTACCAACGATTCAGTAGTACTTCCACAAGAAAACTATAGAATACATTTGGCTAAGAGCACTCCTGTTAAGAAAGTTATTTACAGTGGTGTCATTATAACTAAAACCAACAACGGTTGGTCAGTAAAAGGTTATAACACAGACTTACCATATTTTACAATTATTCCAAGTGTGGTCAACAACAATGCTACCAAGATCAAAGTATTAGATCTTGATGCTACTATATACTTTGATTATAAAAAAGAAAAAATCACAGTACCATATGGTTATGAATTTAAAAATAGACAACAGGTAGTTGATTTCTTAATTAGTTATGAACGTTCTCTAAAAGCACAAGGATTTGTGTTTAATGATTTAGAAAATGAGTTAGGTGAAATTAAAAACTTTACTCTAAGTGCTAAAGAATTCTTAAACTGGATCCAACAAGGTTGGGCAGTAGGTAATATCTTAATTCTGAGTCCTGTTAATAACAGTATTAGATTATTAACATCAAATGCTATTGTTGATGGCATCACAGATACTACTCTGGGTTCTAAAGTATTAGATCAAAACTTTAGAGTTGTTAAGAAAAACAACTATCAAGTTGTTAGATTCCCTGATAGATTTAAAGTAACATTAGATCAAGAAGGACAAACAATTGGTCTTGTTGAATTAAATCTTGTGCAATATGAACACGTTCTCAGTTTTGATAACGAAACAGTATTCAATGATGTTATCTATAAACCAGAACTAGGTAATAGACAATACAGATTAAAACTGATTGGACAAGTAACAGCAGACTGGGACGGTAGTTTATCTCCAGGAGGCTTTATCTATAATGATGGCGAAGTTGATCAATGGAGCCAAGGACGTGATTACCTCAAAGGCGAATTAGTTGAGTTTAAAGATCAATACTATGTAGCGTTAGAAAATATAACAGCAACCAGTAACTTTGATTTTAGTCAATGGGAATTTATTAACAGAGAACAAATTAAATCAGGATTATTACCAAACTTTAGCACTATTGCTAAATTTGGCGAAGCCTATTATAATACATATGATGAAAGTTTAGAACCAATTAGTCATGCATCAGGACCTGACAGCAATTATGACAGTGGACTGATTGGATTTAAAGACCGCCCATATCTTGATGAACTAGGATTAAGTGAAGCAACACAGGTTGATCTTTACAAAGGTTATATCAAACAAAAAGGTACTAGAAATGCAGTTAATGCTTTACTAAAAACAGAATTTAATAATATATCAAGTGAAATTGACTACTACGAAGAATGGGCAATACGTACAGGAGAATATGGGTCAATACAGATTAATCCTTATACAGAAGTAGCACTTGATGAAAAAACTTATAGTACTAATCCACAGTATCTAGAATATACCAGTTTAGATTCAGGAACTGGAACTCAACTGTTTGGTAAGGGAGACCTGTATAAATCAGAAGGTGAATACAGTGGTAATATTGCATTAACTAGAGGTGCTGTTTCTAATGTAGTCAATGATATTAAAACCGCAGGCTTTGTTAATGTGGACGATGTTGATGCTACTATCTTTGATATCAACAACTTTACAGAATTAAACACCATAGTTGATGAAATTGGCACAGGATATACCATATGGTGTGCCAAAGACTTTGACCAAGACTGGAATGTCTATAGAGTTTCAGAAACTAATAATGCTGTAACACAGATTGAAAATGCTCTTGATGGATACATCACAATGACCTGTGAAGAACCTCATGAGTTTGTATTAGATCAAGTTATTTTACTTAAAAACTTTAGTACAGACTTTGACGGCTTCTATAAAGTACAGAAAATTGTATCAGGTAGTAAATTTAATGTTGAATGGGCAGGTGAGATTAACAACCTTACAGTAACATCAGGTAGAGGACTACTGTTTGAACTAGATAGTTTGAGATTTCCATTTATGGAAGACGTTCGTACATTTGTTCCAAGAAATGAATGGCGAGTAGGTGAAAAGGTATGGATTGATTCAGTCATGCCTGCAGGTGAATGGGGAGTTTTTGAAAAGAAAAAACCTTATTCGTTTACGCAACGCCTACAAAAGAGCGAAAGTGAATTTTCCGCAAATATAGGTTTTGGTCATAGTGTTAAAATGAATGACAACGGAACTATTATCAGTGTTGGTAACCCTGACAATCAAAAACAAAGTGGATTTGAAGATATACAAGGTGACGGCAGTATCAATACATTTATTGTTGACAACATATCAGGTAACTTTGTACAAAGTTTTAACTACAGACCACTAAGTAACACCACAGCAAAATTTGGACAAAGTGTTGATGTATTAGAAAACACCATGGTAGTAGGTGCACCTGAATCAGAAACTGATAGAGGTCATGTCTACATTTACACAAAACAACCTGAAGAAACTATATTCCAAAACACACAGGTATTGAGAGGCACCAGTGGTGATAACTTTGGTAACACGGTAGCATTTAGTAGAGATGGCCTATGGTTGTATGTCTGTGCTCCAGGTGGAGGCAATGTATATGCCTACGGATATGACGACACTGTTAGCACACAAAGTGATGTAATTACAATTGGTCCTAGCATATCACCTAGCGGTAACGTAACATTATCGTTTACTCCTGACTCTGCAGAAATGATATCAGTACAAAATGGTATTAGAACTTATGTAGCAGGTCAAGATTATACCGTTACAGGAAACGTTATAACTTTTGTAACATCAAGACTTCCATCATATAATATTGATACAGCAGTAAGGCAAGTACCAGGATACAAATTAGTTGATACAATTACTGCACCAGTAGCAGGTGAAGAATTTGGTTCTGCAATTTCAGTTTCTGCAGAAGGTGCTCAGGTAGGTATTGGTGCACCAGCCGCAAATGTTACTGTTGGTTCAACAACCTATACAGAAGCAGGTAAAGTTTATGTCTATGACAGAACTATTGAATCATTTAAAGCAACAGGCGGATTAGTATTCACAACCACAAACCCATTACAAGAAGTTATTCGTGTATTAGTTGACGGTGAAGTTGTTTCAGCAACA
>Ga0255761_10002552_pt1 | contig 16696 bp, 14 predicted proteins | sample 071ome_29_FD_179961 | JGI IMG/M metagenome (GOLD analysis project Ga0255761, IMG submission 179961) | Coastal salt marsh microbial communities from the Groves Creek Marsh, Skidaway Island, Georgia - 071407BT metaG (version 2) | ecosystem: Environmental > Aquatic > Marine > Intertidal zone >... | reverse complement strand
AAAACATCAATCAACCTATTGAGATCGTTAGAATTGGCTGATTGTCCGGTAGCCGGAACGCTCTGTTGTTTTTGCACTTGCGCGAGTACAGGTGAACATAAAAAAACAAACAGAATGAAGAAACAAAATGCTTTAAATTTATATAGGGGCATTTGCTTTTTACGCACCAGTTATTTTTACATAGGGTTTCACTGAACATTATAGCACTAGCCAAACTTCCAAAATAGCCAATTTGCGCCCATTGGCGGAGAGGTTTCCCTTGTCTATGCTCTCTGAAAATTTTTTAGGAGAGGTATTCGAGAGTTATGGGCGAATTTGCGATTGGTCAACCGCTACCCAGGGAAGAAGATCCCAGATTACTGAAGGGAGACGGGAATTTTCTGGATGACATTAATTTTTTGAACCAAGCATACGGCTTTGTCTTGAGGAGCCCGCACGCACATGCAGAGATCATTTCTATAGATACCCAAGCCGCAAAAAACTCACCCGGTGTTATTCGTGTTCTGACCGGTGATGACTGGAAAGCAGAAAATTATGGGACCATGCCATGCGAAGATACCGCAATGGCCAATCGTTCAGACGGGACCCCGATGTTTCACCCTTATCGCGGCGCTCTAATCACTGAAAGAGCGCGCTTTGTCGGGGATTACATCGCCTTCGTTATTGCTGAAACTCGAGACCAGGCACGGAACGCCGCAGAATTAATAGAGGTAGAATACAAGGTATTACCAGCAATTAATTCAATTCAGAAAGCGCTCGAAAGCGATGTTACCTCTATATGGCCCGAAAATCCTGACAATATCGCTTTCACACTTGAAAAAGGAGACGAGCAAGCCGTCGAGGAAGCTTTTGCAAAAGCGGATAAAATTATAACTCGTGAATTCAGTATTAGTCGGGTCACGGCTGTTACTATGGAGCCCAGAGGATGCATCGGTTCTTACGACAAGCGAACCGCGAGGTATACGCTTTATACCGGGCTGCAGAATCCTCATCCTGTTCGACAACAACTCACACAGGGCGTGTTCCATATTCCGGAAACTCAAATGCATGTGGTTCCGGGCGATGTTGGCGGTAGTTTCGGTATGCGAGGAGGCACGTATCCGGAATTGGCCTTGGTTCTATGGGGCGCTAGAATTACCGATAGACCGATTAAGTGGATCTGCGACCGCTCAGAGGGCTTTATGTCAGATGATCATGGGCGCGATAATCTTAGCAAAGTCTCGCTCGCACTGGATAAAGAAGGTTTATTCCTGGGCATTAAGGTTCATTCCGTCGCGAGTATGGGGGCATATTTAGCAATCCGGGGGCCCCGGCCACCGACGAATAATTTGGGCACACTCGCGGGAGTCTATAGAACGCCCGCGGCCTTTGTAAGGGTTGATGGTGTTTTCACAAATATGAATTGCACAAACCCTTATAGAGGATCCGGTGCGCCCGAAGCTGCGTTTAATATTGAGAGAATAGTCGACATAGCGGCGGACGAAATTGGAATGGATCCTGCGTTATTGCGAACCAAAAATAGTGTAACCCCAGAACAGATGCCTTGGACAAATGCCCTAGGCTTTACATATGACTGCGGAGATTTTCCTGGAAATCAAGAAAAAGCCCTGAATGCGATAAACTATGACCAGTTTCCTGATCGAAGGGAAAAATCACGGGCAGCCGGGCGCCTCAGGGGAATAGGTATCTCAAATACAGTCAAAAAAACATCTTCACCCTTTCCCGAGACCTGCAAGCTCAGATTTGATCCATCAGGCACTCTGACCATGATCATGGGAACAATAAGTCACGGGCAGGGCCATGAGACAATTTTCAAACAAATCGTCTGCGACAAACTTGGATTGGACCCCTCTATCATTCGGTTTGTCCAAGGTGATACTGACGTGGCAACCTACGGCCGAGGAACTTTTAATTCACGCTCCACTTCAATCGGTGGCTCAGCAGCCGCATTGGCGTGCAGTAAAACAATTGACAAAGGCAGGCGGATCGCGGCTCATTTATTTGAAACTGCTGAGAGCGATATTGAATTCACATCAGGGAATTTCATTGTAACCGGCACTGATCGACAAATTTCTCTTATTGAGGTCGCGCAAAAATCGTTCCAGGCCTCTTCCATGCCACCAGATATTGAGCCCGGTCTTGATGAACAAGGGGTTTTTAAACCCGAGTATTGGAACTGGCCGACGGGGGTACAAGTATGCGAGGTTGAGATAGATCCTGAGACAGGCACCACAGAGATTGTCAACTTTGTCTGCGTCGACGATGTAGGAACTGTGATAAATCCTCTACTTCTAAAAGCACAGATGCATGGCGGAATAGCGCAAGGAATAGGTCAAGCCTTAATGGAAAACATCCATTTTGATGGTGTCAGCGGACAACTTTTAACTGGCTCTTTAATGGATTACTGCATGCCAAGGGCCGATGATTTTTGCTACATGGACATAATAAGCGCTCCGACCATTACTGCCTCCAATCTAATCGGCGCGAAGGGTGGAGGTGAGTCAGGACCTACAGGCGCTTTACCTGCAACTATTAATGCTATCATCAATGCGCTCAGGCCACTCGGCATCGATCACATAGACATGCCCACTACACCACACAGAATTTGGCAAGAAATCCAGGCGGCGAGCAAACTTTAACCAAATTGAGAGATATGCTGGAGAAAATCAAATGAATGAGCAATCCATCGCAGGCAGGGTGTGTATTGTAACGGGCGGCACTCGGGGCCTTGGACGCGCGATGGCAATGGGCCTTGCCCAATCTGGGGCAAAAGTTTTTGCACCCGGTCACATTGCAGAAGATATTCCAAACATGGAGAGGAGCGCGAGGAACTTAGGCAACAAAGACGGAGCAATTCACCCCCTCGTCGCGGACCTAAGAAAGCCTGGCGACTGTGAGTTAGTGATCAATGAGGCGATTGAAAAATATGGAAAGGTAGAAGTTCTAATCAACAATGCCGGTCTCGGTATGCGGCCATTTTCAGAGAACTTTATGACGGATCCCGTAAAGTTTTGGGAGACCGATGTAAACCAGGTAAGGGCCACTTTTGATACAAATGCCCTTGGCCCTTTTCACATGGCCAAAGCATCGATTCCACACATGCTCCAGAGGCATTGGGGGCGTATTGTAAATGTAACTACGAGCATCGGCACCATGCAAAGAAGGGGCTTCTTTCCCTACGGTCCCACGAAAGCCGCTCTGGAGGCAGCCACTCAAATCTGGGCAGAAGATCTGAAGGGATCAGGTATAACCGCGAACGTACTGATCCCAGGTAGGGCGGCGGACACTGATATAATGCCAACCAGCTGGAGAGAGGCTGGAGCTCACCGTTCAGGCGCAGAGCCAGCCACGCCCGAGATAATGGTGCCACCTACGCTTTGGCTGGTGTCTGATTCATCGAATGGGTTTACTGGATTGCGCTTCGAGGCCGATAAATGGGAAACCACGATAAACCCAACAGAGGCAGCAAAACAAAACGCTCGACCAGTCGGTTTTCGCCTCCATGAAGCTGATTGAGTGTGAGTTTTTTCTGCAATATGACCGTATATACTGATGAGTGTCCTTTTAAAAAATTATTGTGCATATCTCCAATAGAACATTCACTTTAAGATCGATTCGGCTTTGCAAAAAAGGGGGGCTCGAGATGAGATATCGAAATCAATTAATTACGGGGTTGTTTACGGCATTGCTTGCCTGCCTTGTCACTATTTCATCTGTTAAAGCCTCAGCCGACGTCGTTAAAGAACGCCAAAAACTTATGAAAACTATTGCCAAAACAAATAAGCTGATCCGCACGGCGGCAGAAAATGGGAATAGTAATTTAGGCTCGGTAAATGCTCAAAAGCTAGTACTAGCGGCACAAAAATTCGTCCAGTTATTCCCTAAGGGGACCGATCGAAGATCACTAGACCCCAGGTTAACCAGATCGAAACCAGAAATATGGAGCCAGTGGTCGCAATTCAAAATGGCAAATGACACCATGATTCAGATAGCTGAAAACATTATTGGTGGTAGTTTGAGCGGAGTTGAAGACCTCACAAACTCTTGCAGAGGTTGTCACAGAAAATTCAGAGGATCAAAAGTCAGATAACACCAGCCGCAGGAATTCCAAAAGTAAAAGGTATTGGATCAAAAAAGCGCAAATATCAAAGATATTTTGGTTGGCTCCTTAAGGCTTTAAAACAAACACCAATCATCGCGCCCACTGGGACTTGCAGTTCATAAAAACGTGATGCCTTAATAGCGGCAGTAACTGGCTTTTTCTGGAGGAAGTCATAATGGGTGAATTTGGTATAGGGCAATCTGTTCCGCGGACAGAGGATCCGCGGTTGCTTAGGGGTGAAGGACGATTTGGCGATGACTTCTCACCAGGAAGAGAAGCAATCGGATTTTTTCTTCGTTCGCCACATGCTCACGCAAGGATCCTCTCTTTAGATACGAAGCAAGCAAAAGAAATGCCGGGGGTCCTGTCCATAATAACCGGCAAGGATATTGAGAAATTAAAACTTGGACAGTTCCCTTGCATGGTAATCCGTCATAAACGGGACGGCTCAGTGCAACAAGCACCTCGGAGAGGCTTGGCTGTAGGTCGGGTCCGTTTTGTTGGTGATCCTATAGCTTTCATAACAGCTGAGACGCTTAATCAAGCTAAAGACGCGGCCGAATGTATCGATGTTAATTTTGAAGTTTTACCAGCCTTTACAGAATTAGATCAATTCGGACAGTCCCCAGAAATACCAATCTGGGAAGACTGCTATGACAACGAAGCCTTTTATTTTGAAGTTGGAGACAAAACCGCTGTAGACGCCGCGTTTAATGCCGCAGACCACGTGACCAAAATAAGCTATCGAGTGAACAGAGTTTCCGCCAACGCAATGGAGCCACGGGTTTCTATTGGTGAATATGACGCCCGCATGGGACGCTATTTGTTAACCACCAGCACTCAACAAGTCCACGGCATACGTACCCATTTATCGAATATACTTCGGGTCTCTGAAGCGGAGATAAGGGTCTCTGCCGGAGAAGTCGGTGGTGGTTTTGGAATGAAAGGCGAATTGTATGATGACCAGCTATTAGTCCTTCTTGCCTCGAAACAAATTAATCGACCAGTCAAGTGGACTGCGGAACGGACCGAGTCACTGATGTCAGATACTCATGCTAGAGACAACAATGTTTTGGCAGAGCTAGCGCTAAACAAAGATGGTAAATTTTTGGGGTTTCGGGTCTACACGCAAGCTGCTTTAGGAGCTTACATGTCAATGATGACCGCCCACTCTCCAACTAATAATCTCGGTGGATTGGCAGGTGTTTATACGACCCCAGCAATTTATACTTCAGTCTCTGGTATTTTTACGAACAACAATAATACGGCCCCATATCGCGGTGCAGGCAGGCCTGAGGCTAGCCTCGCGATCGAAAAAGCAATCGACAGAGCAGCTTATGAGATGGGCATTGACCGCGCCAAGCTACGTCGAAGGAATATGATTCCTGTGGCATCACTTCCCTTCCAAACTGGATTAATTTTTAACTATGACTCAGGGCGTTTTGAAGAGTCACTCGACAAAACACTAGAGCTCTCTGGGTGGGAAGAATTTGACAAGAGACGTGAAGAATCCAGCGAGCGTGGGAAGCTTAGAGGAATCGGAATATCTTTTGCAATAGAACAGTCTGCTGCTCCTATAGAAGAAACAGCTGAAATCCGTTTCGACGGCAAAGGCGGATGCACTATTTTGCTTGGAACCGTCGCTCAAGGCCAGGGCCATGATGTGACATTCAAACAAATTGCAAACGAATTACTTGGCATTCCTGTAGAAAAAATCATGTTCTTACAAGCGGACACCGATATCGTAGCTCATGGCCGAGGCTCTTTTGGCTCGCGGTCGGCTGGTAACGGAGGTGGCGCGCTTTTATTGGCCAGCGAGAGGATAATCGAGAAGGGAAAGATTCTTGCTGCTCATATGTTTGAAGCTGCTGTTGAAGACATTATTTTCGAGGCAGGAAAATTCTCAATAATAGGGACTGACCGTTTTTTGGGAATTGAGCAAATAGCCCGCAAAGCCTACGACCTCACTTTACCCGTCAGTATCGAACCCACGCTCCAGGCCCAGGCTGCCTTCAAACCCTCAGCACCAACATTCCCGAATGGCTGCCACGTATGCGAGTTGGAAATAGATCCAGATACAGGCGTTGTAGAATTCATACAGTATGTCGTCGTGGATGATGTTGGCACTGTAATAAATCCGATGCTTCTCAAAGGACAAATTATAGGAGGCATTGCTCAGGGGTTGGGCCAGGCAATATGTGAAGATGTAGCCTTCGATCCTCAAAGCGGGCAGCTCTTGTCGGCCTCATTCATTGATTATTGTATGCCTCGGGCAGATAATTTCTGCTCTATTGAGGTGGTAAGTAACAGTGACCCCTCCCCCACAAATCCCCTGGGCATCAAGGGGGCTGGCGAAGCTGGTTGTGTGGGGGCATTGCCTTGCGTACAAAGCGCTTTGATTAACGCACTCCAACCTTTGGGGATCACCGATATCCCTATGCCGGCAAGCCCTGACAGGCTTTGGAAGCTAATCTCGAATGCAATTGAAAAAATTTAGATTGGTGTGAAAGACATACTCAGAGGGCGCAAGTACGAAAGCCAGTGAACAAGTCACGGCGATCTAGAAAACAAAAATGCCGAAAGGTATTCCAAACGGAACGAGATCGCGTAACCCAAGAACCACCTCGCAAAACAGGGTGAGCGCCATCCATAAAGGGTTTGGACCAGTGCTCCATCGCGTCCGGTGTAAAACCTGGGTAATCAGACAGAACTGATTGGGTCCACTCCCACACATTACCCATCATTTGTCGCAATCCATATGCACTATCTCCTGCAGAAAAAGCGCTTACTGCGCAAGGACCTGCTCCGATACAATCCAAATTCGCTATAGGTTCCTCGTGTAGATCATCGCCCCATGGATAACGCTTTTTAGGGCCGCGGATTCTTTCTCGAGAGTGGGGCGAAAGCGATGCCGCTATTTCCCATTCTCCTTCCCATGGAAGGCGCCGACCTGCCCATCTACACCACGCATCAGCCTCAAACCAATTAACGTGACAAATTGGTTCATAAATATTGAGTGGACGCCATTGATCAAAGCGTTTTTGCTGCCATCCGTCAGCAGTGAGTCTCCAATAAATGGGCATTGAAGCTTGAAAATGACACCGCCAACTCCAACCCGCCTTGGACCACAACTCCTCACGGTCATAACCTTTGTCTTCAACAAATGCGATAAATTCCCCATTAGTGACAGCAGCCGGTGAAATCGAGAACGGCTCAACTTCATAACCATGTCCCCATTTCTCATTGTCCAAATAAAAAGAATCTTCTGGGACCGCGCCAAGAGAGTGAACCCCGCCTGGTATATTGATATCAGCTGTTGTTAGAGGAGTGGGCTGAGATTTATAGTTTCCGATAATTTTTGGTGGGGAAAGGCCCAAGGTTTGGAGCTGAGTAATCAAAGTCTCTCCCCACATATCCTCCCGTTGAATACACATTCTGCACAAAAATGTGGATTCTGGTGAGGCAAGCGGACCCCTTCCCAACGCGGCGGGTACTGCATCGGTAACTCGTTCAAAAAAGTTCAATAAAAATCCTCGCGTTGGGAAATCAAGCCCCCAAAGGTCTGGATGCCTGACTTGTCGGTCATCGAAAAACTCACCCATTTCCGGGATATTCGAGGGACGACTATTTGACCTCTGAAGCAAGTAATTATCGTACAGCCACGCGACATGACCTAGGACCCATAATGGCGGGGACAAGATTCTCTTGCGAGGACCAATCAAATCTCTCTCATCAAGTCCATTTATAAGATCAACAGTTCGACGGTTTGAGTCCTTCATTGCCAACAAAAGACTCTCTACAGCCATTGGCTCCAAGGTTGAGGGGGGACGGGTAAAAGTCATAATTTTTTTATCATTAAAACGTTGGTTGGACGTTACGTTGGTAATAAGTTACCTCTATGTCGGTTTATATCAGAAAGAAGATAAGCAATGGAATTTGAAAACCAATTTGATGTGCCGGTAGGTGCCGACGAGGCTTGGAAAATTTTACTGGATATAGAAAGCATAGCCCCGTGCGTTCCAGGTGCAAAACTGACCGAAATCGTCGATGGGAAGACCTACAAGGGTACAATTTCTGTCAAACTCGGCCCCGTAGCCCTTACGTTTAACGGTCGCACTAGCTTCGAAAATATTGATGAAGCCGAGAGAAGTGCGCAGCTCATCGCGCAAGGGAATGACACCAAGGGTCGAGGCGGTGCCAATGCAAAAGTCAAGTTTCACATAAAAAATGTGGATGGCGGGGCGCGGGTATTTATTTCGACTAATCTGCAACTTTCTGGTTCAGTTGCCCAATACGGTCGGGGTGTTGGAATGATAAAAGACCTCGCTCAACAAATCATCGATCAATTTTCTGAAAATCTTCAAAAAAATGTGATAACACCGTCCATTGAGCCCGGAGAACAGGGCTCTACGCCTCAAAGCGCTGCTCCCGCTCAGGTTGGCAGTATTGGGTTGAGAGTGCTCTGGAATGCAATTCTCAGAAAAATTAAAACTTTTTTTAAGGCTCAGTGAATTTGCTGTTTGATATCGGTCATCATAAGACCTCGTTCGGGGGCAGAGGTGGGACCGGCATGGTGGTGTATCATAAGCCACGATTTATCCTCAAACAGAAAGAGATTGGTGGCTATTAAATAGTTATTTTCTATTTGCTCCAGACAGACCACGGAGCCCACTGCACCGGCTATCGTTGCGATCGGATTAATCGGAATTATTTTGGTTTTTTCGGGAGCCCCTAATATTAAAGTCCAGCTCTCCAAGACGTCATTGTAACCACGCAACGCTCCCCAACCCGGGTGAATACAGAGGATATCGTCGCTGTTTCGCCACAGAGATCGCATTTGTTGAATATCTCTCTCTGAGAATGCGTCATAAAAAATCTCATTGGCAAAAAGCAACGTTTCAATTTCAGCCATCAGTCGCCGTCAAAAAATAATGGCGCGCCCGGGAAGATTCGAACTCCCGACCCCCAGATTCGTAGTCTGGTGCTCTATCCAGCTGAGCTACGGGCGCATCAAGGTGCTTTAGGCGCATGCAAGATAGCAGCACCGAAGGCGCCGGACGTTACTGAAATTGATCTGCTAATGCAAGTAGCTCTTTAAAGGATTTAAATTCCAACAAAAACCAGCTTGTGAAGATTTCGCCCTTTGAGTACTATGTGGAAGGTTTGTCAATCGGGATTTTCAGATTGGCGATGTTATCTATGGTGGCTGGTGCCTAATCATGAGCCACTGACAATTTTAGCGAGGCCCAACAAATGCCCCGAAATAATGTCTATGCGACCCTTTTGCTACCTGCCGCTTTACTTATGGGGTGCTCAATGGACATGCAGATGCCCTCTATGGATAGCCTGTGGCCGTCGTTTTTGGACAAAGAACCTAAAATTTCGGGGCCAAAGGCTGTCAAAATTAGGCCATCAAAGGGAGAAAAAGCTAATCAGCCCCTGGTTAGTGTTGGATCACCCCCGACACTCAACTCAACAAATTTCATTCCACCCAATATTACCCCGGGCCAACAGACAGGCACTTTTGTTGGTCAAAAAGTCAGAATGCTTCGTAGCGAGCTCAAGCGAATGCAATCAGAGATCACTCGCCAGAATAACTCATTGCAGCAGATTCGTGGGCAAACCAAAAGTAATGCCCAGTTATATCATAAATCGATCGGTTCAATTAATTCGAGGCTGCAAGTTGGCAGCACACCGGGCAACCCCTTCTTGGTCAGACAATGGAATATCGGACAACAGCAACTTTCAAAGATTGATGGCGATATCGGGAAAATGAATTCCCTCGCTAATGCTGTTTCAGGATCCAGCACAATGTCATCTTACTTGCTAGAAACTACCAGAGCTGCCTACGGGATAACTGGTGCAGTTGAGGAGGATCATCGCCAGCTGGCAATTCTCGAGGATGAGGTCAACAGAACAGTCGTTTTGATTGATCGATTGTTGAATGAGTTGAGCGAGGATATCGCAAGACAATCCGCTTATGTTTCAAATGAACGGTCAAATCTAACAACACTCTCACTAGCCATTAAAAATGGGGAATTGCTTGGCAGTAGCCTAGCCAATAGAGCCTACGCGCCGAGAAACAATTCTTCGATGAACAATCGGTTAGATCCTGTGTCTAATCGGAGCCCACTAGTAGTGATTCGTTTCGACCGCCCAAACATTCAGTACAAGCAAGCATTATATACCGCGGTCAATCAGGCTTTAAAGAGGCGCCCAGACGCCGGGTTTGATATCGTAGCTGTTACTGCTGCCCAGGGATCCAGCGCGAGAATCACGGTTGAGAGCAACAAAGCTAAACGAAACGCTGAAGCAGTTCTGCGGTCTCTTTCTGAGATGGGTTTACCTTTAGATCGCGTTAGGCTCTCATCAAAAACAAGTCGTTCTGCCCGATCTAATGAAGTACACGTTTTTGTAAGGTAAACCGAGAGGGCACATCACTGCCTATCACCCAAAAGGCTAAATAACGACTGCAAGCAACGGGGAGTTTTATTTGGCATTGCCATCTTTTTGATTATTTAAGAAGTTGAATTTTTCCTAACCCCTTTGTATACAAAATACACCTTGTGGGATTTACAGCTGCAGGTTGTCAATCAGCCGAGTTTTCCCGATATTTGCGGCAGCTAGAAGTCTCGCTGGCCGATCGAACAATTCCATATTTTCGAGTGTCTCGGAATCACACAAGTTGAAATAATCAACACGCGAAAACCCATTACTTCGTAATTCTTGATCAGCGTCTGCACAAACCTCGTTCGGGGCCTCTGGTCGCGCTTTTATCTCCTCCGCCGCCCGACATAGTGTTCGGTATAGCAGAGGTGCTAAACTTCTCTCAGAGCAAGATAGATAAGCATTGCGCGAAGAGAGCGCTAAACCATCTGAACCTCTCTGAATTGGAGCGGAGACAATTTCAACTGGAATATCGAGATCACTTGAGACTTTTCGGATGACCAACAGCTGCTGATAATCTTTTTCACCAAAAATGGCTTTGTCAGGCTGCGATTGCATCAACAGTTTTGTGACAACGGTCGCTACACCTTGGAAATGCCCCGGCCGAACCGCACCACATAGGGTGTTCGAGATCGCACCAGGAATTACACTAGTTGAAAAACCATCCGGATACATTTCTTTACTATCAGGTGCAAAAAGCAAATCTGCGCCTACACCTTTTAGCATTTCTATGTCCTGCGAAAGATTTGACGGATAAGACTCTAGATCTTCATTCTTCCCAAACTGTGATGGGTTAATAAAAATCGTAATTATAGTTTGGTCACAGATGGTTTGACCAAGCCTTACAAGACTCAAATGGCCTTCGTGAAGTGCGCCCATCGTTGGAATAAGCGCTACGGTTTTGCCCGCTCTTCGCCAATTGGATGCTGCCGCGCGAAGCGCATCTATGGTCCTAACAATGATCATATCAATGATACCTTAAACGATATTTATTCTTTTTTTACCGCAGAAGACTTGAAGACATTTTCAGGACCCGGAAAGCGACGCGCTTTGACATCCTCTGCGTAGCTAGTCGCTGCTTTTTCTATTTCCAAACTGAGATCAGCATAACGCTTCACAAAACGCGGTGTAAAATCGTTGAATAATCCAAGCATATCCTCTGATACCAGAACTTGACCATCGCACTCTGCACTCGCCCCTATACCTATAGTGGGGATTGGAACCGAGTGGGTGACAGCCCGGCCAATTGGTTCCATAACTCCTTCAACAACAATAGAGAATGCTCCCGCATCGGAGATAGCTCTGGCGTCAGAAATAATGGCAGCGGAGTCTTCTTTGTCCCTTCCAACAGCCTGATAACCGCCCAGCTTATTTACACTTTGGGGCATTAATCCTACATGCCCCATAACCGGGATCCCACGGTCCACCAAAAAGGCAACCGTTTCTGCCATTTCAGTACCACCCTCAATCTTAACAGCGCCACACCCAGTTCTCTTGATGATTTTCGCAGCGTTTCGAAAGGCTTGTTCAGGTGACTCCTGATAGGTGCCAAATGGCATGTCGACAGTTACACAAGCCTTTGAGGACCCGCGAACCACAGCAGCCCCATGCCCGATCATCATTTCCAAAGTCACCCCGAGCGTGCTAGGCAAACCATAGAGAACCATACCAACAGAATCGCCGACAATAAAAACATCCGTTACCGCATCCAGAAATGATGCCATTGGCGCGCTGTAAGCCGTTAAGGAAACGATCGGTTCACCTCCCTTTCTGGCCTTTAAATCAGGAGCAGTAATTCGACTTTTTTTATTAGATACGCTCACCTGGAAACTCCTAATTTCATCACCTATTGTCACCAAATCGGCAAACCCGCTAGGATATTTACCTTTAAAACCACACTCGTAAAAGATATTTCCAACGCTTCCCTAGATCGAGAGAAAATTTGTGATTGCATTAAACAAAATTTTACCAAATCTCATTTGGTTGATCAGCGCCACATTTTTGAGTGGATGTGCCAATTCGCCAGTCTTCAACCTCACCGAAAAAAAGTCGGTCTACGCCAAAAATCACATGGTTAGCGCTGCTAACCCGCACGCGACACAGGCCGGCCTCGATATCCTGAGAGCAGGGGGAAGCGCTGTCGATGCCGCAATCGCAGTCCAAATGGTCCTGACCCTTGTCGAGCCTCAAGCCTCTGGCATTGGCGGCGGTGGGTTCCTGCTGCATTTCAAACCTAGGACAGATCACTCATCTTCCCTGCTCTCTGCTTATGATGGGAGGGAAACAGCACCCAGCCGAACAACTGAAACTTTGTTTTTAAGGGAAGATGGAAAACCTCTGTCATGGGATGAACGTAAAATTGGCGGAAAAAGCGTAGGGGTTCCCGGGATAATTCGAATGCTGGCTCTTGCCCATAAAGATCATGGACGCCTGCCCTGGAAAAAACTTTTTGAACCCGCCATCCGACTGGCGCGAGAGGGATTCCGGGTGTCTCCTCGACTAAATAAAATGATCCGGCGTGACAAATTTTTGGCCAATTTCCCAAACGCCGCCAACTTTTACTATCTATCGGGTGGAACACCACTCCCAGTAGGCCACCTACTTAAAAATCTCCAACTAGGGAACACCCTATCCCGAGTGGCCAATGAGGGGCCAGAGGCGTTCTACATAGGAGATATTCCGGAGGCGATCTCACGAGAGGTCCGCAAAACGCACCATCTCCCAAGCCAGATGAAAGAGAGTGATATCAAAAATTATAAGGCCAAACGCCGCTCCATTCTCTGCCTACCCTATCGTAGTTGGAATATTTGCGGAATGCCCCCGCCCACCTCCGGGGGAATAACAACTATCCAAATTTTAAAGTTACTTGAGAGGTTTGACCTGTCCCAGATTGGACCCGGATCCGCCAAGGCAATCCACCTTATATCTGAGGCCAGCCGCCTCGCATTTGCGGATCGCAATCAGTATCTTGGTGATCCAGATTTTTTACAGATACCCGTTCAGGGTCTACTCGATGAGAGTTATCTTCGGCGGCGGGCATTGGAGATCTCTCCGTTTCAGGCCATGGGAAAGGCAAAACCGGGAAACCCAGTTTCAGAAAAACGACTCTCCTCCTTGAGTTCAGATGAGGGAGACCAAAGACCAGACTCGACAAGCCATATTTCAATTATTGATAAATATGGAGAGGCTATCTCAATGACGACGAGTATCGGAACCGCTTTTGGTTCAAGGATCATGGTTAAAGGGTTCATGCTTAATGACCAATTGGCCGACTTCTCTCCACTCCCCCGCGACAAATCTGGAACACCGAAAGCTAATAGGCCAGGGTCAAAAAAAAGACCTCGCAGCTCGATGGCCCCGACCTTTGTCCTGGATAAAGAAGGCAGGCTCGTTATGGCTGTAGGTTCGCCAGGAGGATCAAGCATAATCGGATATGTCGTAAAAACTCTTGTTGCGGCTTTGGATTGGAACTTACCGATGCAAGCGGCAATAGATTTGCCTAATTTTATCAATAAGAATGGGCGCACTGAACTAGAAAAAGATACACCCATTACTACTTTTTCTGAGACTCTCGAATCCTTAGGCCATAAAATTCATATCCGAAATAAAACTAGCGGTTTACACGGTATCCGTATTGGAAAGGGGCAACTTGAAGGGGGAGCTGACAAACGGCGAGAGGGTATAGTTTTAGGTGACTAAAAAATGCTTTTCCTAATTTGTTAAATTTTTTTCACCGATGGCCTGGAACCCTTCGTGGCGCCATTTGGATGGTCTTGGGTGGGACCTCACTCGTACTCCTCGCGGTAACCATCCGAGACCTTCAAGATACGTACGGCGTTTTGCAAATGATTTTTATGCGGAGCGTCATAAGCCTTTTACTAATCCTTCCCTGGGTCCTAAAGCAAAGGCGAAAAAATCTTCAAACGAGGCGGCTTGGGCTTCATTGCTTCCGTAACACTATCCATTATGTAGGCAACGTCGGCTGGTTTATTGGCGTGACCCTTGTTCCCCTTGCGGACCTCTCTGCCCTGCAATTTACCGTACCGTTATTTACCATCTGCTTTGCTGCGTTATTCTTACCCGAAAGGGTTGGATCACACCGCTGGATTGCTACTGCGATCGGCTTCGCAGGTGCCTTAGTCGTCATCAGGCCCGGATTTATAGAAATTAGTTTAGGGACAATCGCGGTAGTTTCTTCAGCTGCCTGTTATGCCGCCTCGCAAGTATCAACGAAATCTCTCTCTCAGACAGACAATCCAAACGCAATATTGTTTTATATGTCGATAATTTTCATACCAATTTCTATGGGGCCCGCATTGGTGGATTGGGTTACACCATCGTGGGAAGATGCTTTTTCCATATTTTTACTTGGTTTTTTTGGTTATCTCGCTCATGCCTGCATAATTCGTTCTTTTGCCGCCGCGGACGCAAGTTTTGTAATGCCATTTGATTTTGTTCGGCTTCCAATTGCCGCGGCGATAGGGTTTTTCCTTTATTATGAAAAGCCCGATCTTTGGGTCTGGATTGGTGCCATCATCATATTTGGCGCAACATATTTTAATACATGGAGAGAAACGCGCAAAACAGGGGATGGCCGAGAAGAAAAGGTTGATCAATAATTTTAATTGTAAGAACTTCTCAGAAGCGGCTCGCTGTAAAGGAACTAATATGAGACCTTTTAGAATTTCAAAAATTGATCACGTCGTTATTAGGGTTTCAGATATTCAAAAATCTATAGAATTTTACAGAGATATTTTGGGTTGCACCGAAGCAAGAATTAAGTCCGGATCTGGCCTTTACCAATATCAGGCTGGAACTTCCATGATTGATCTAGTTCCTCAAGAGAGCGAACTGGGGAGAAGAGGCGGATATGGATCTCCTCAAAAAGGTCGAAACGTCGATCATATTGCCCTATCAATTGATGGATTTGACGAGCTTTCTCTCAGAGAATACCTAGAAGGATACGGAATAGAAGTTGTTGAATCTGGTCGTCGTTTTGGTGCTGATGGATACGGGCCCTCCATCTATTTTTCCGACCCAGACGATAATATAATCGAGTTAAAAGGACCCTCTTAGAATTAGCCTACATCATTTTAAGGATAGAGAATGTTAAAAATCTTAGGTCGAAAAACGTCATCAAATGTCCAGAAAGTTCTATGGGCATGCGGGGAAATGGAACTTGATTTTGAACGGGAGGATATAGGAGGACCGTTTGGGGGTAATGATCAAGACAAATATTTAGCTTTAAATCCGAACGGGCTAGTCCCAACAATAATAGAAGAAGACGGCTTTACATTATGGGAGTCTAATTCATGCACAAGATATCTAACAAAGAAATTTGATTTTGGCGGAATTTATCCCAAAGACCCACAGATTTTAGCCGATGCAGAGCGCTGGATGGATTGGCAGTTAACCGTCTGCAGTCCCTCACTCGTCCCTGTGTTTAGAGGGCTTATTAGGACACCAGCTGAGAAGCGCGACATCCCCGCTATTAACAAAGCACGGGATGGATTATCAAAATCTATGTCGATGCTTGATACAAATTTAGCTGACCGACAATATATGACAGGATCAAAATTTTCTATCGGTGATATTCCAGTTGGGATCGCTGCTTACAGATGGTTCGAGATGCCAATAGAACGTGAAGATTATCCCAACCTAAAGCGCTGGTTTGACCTCCTTACAGAGAGACCAGCATTCCAGGAGCATATCATGCAGGGTTTGGAATAACATTTCGCGATGGTCAGTCTCTATTCCTCAGAGTACCGCGCTTCGGCCAAGTAATAGTCATCAAATCCCACCACATTTCGAAGGTGTGAAAACTCAGAGAGCCCTTCAGGGGTTTTGCCGCGTGATAGAGAGATCAGAGCTCTCTCCATCGCCGACATCGCAGAGTTCAACAAGGTCAAAGGGTATAATACAATGCTAAATCCCATGGCCTGAAGCATTTCTACGGAAAGAAGGGGTGTATCCCCCTGCTCCACCAAATTTGCCATCTTTGGGCCAGGCACACGCTTACAAAACGCCTCCATTTCTGCTTCTGATTGCGGAGCTTCAAGAAATAAAATATCTGCACCAGCCTCCGCGAAAGCCTGCATGCGCCACATTGCCTCATCGAAACCGTCGGTCGCACGAGCATCGGTGCGC
>Ga0255761_10002538_pt1 | contig 16762 bp, 10 predicted proteins | sample 071ome_29_FD_179961 | JGI IMG/M metagenome (GOLD analysis project Ga0255761, IMG submission 179961) | Coastal salt marsh microbial communities from the Groves Creek Marsh, Skidaway Island, Georgia - 071407BT metaG (version 2) | ecosystem: Environmental > Aquatic > Marine > Intertidal zone >... | reverse complement strand
TGGCATGACAAGATATTTTGAAAAATTTCCAGAAATTGAGTACCAAGGTGTTAAAGTTAAAGACATCACTCGCCGCAATACGTTTACAAAAGAAGTTACAAACAATCCACTTCTTTATATGCCTTATACAGTTAAGGAAGGTGAAAGAGCACAGGATATCGCAGAGTGGTATTATGGCTCTGTAGATTATGAATGGCTAGTTTATATGGCTAACAATATTACAGATCCATATCACGAATGGCCTAAATCAAATCACGAGTTCAATTTATTTTTAATTGACAAATACGGTGAAGCATCGGGACTCACAGGTGAGGACATTATCGACTGGACTAAAGACGATAATGACGAGAATATTATATATTATTACAAAGAGGTATAGTAGATGGCAGTAGAAATTGTCAAACTAGCGCCAGAATCTTTCCGAACGATTTATCTTCGTAAAGAAGATCGCGTTATCTTGCGTACTGAAACAGGTCGTAAGATTATTATCAAACGAATTATTCCAGACGAGTGGAAACCTTGGAAGATTTATGACGAAGAATATGCGTTGAATGAAAATAAGAAAGAGATATTCTTAATTGATAGAGAATATTTGCCACGTATAGAACAAGAATTTATTAGAAAACTAAGAAATAACTGATGTCACGTAATCTATCCCAATGCGAAGTCGTATCCTGCCAGATTGTAAACGAGTTTGATCCCAAACGCGTAGAGGATATTGCTCAGTTTATTACCGGCTTTGAGATTTCGCAGAGCATGGAAGCTCATCAGTATCAGGGATTTTTAGAGATCGAGGAGACGGTTGGTCTTCTTGAGAATTTGCCGTTGCGCGCAGAAGAAACATTGCTTATGACAATTATTTCTTCTGATATGCCGTATAAGGTTGTTTTAGAAACAAGAGTGATCCGTATAAGTGACATTACACCTATGGAAAATACAGACGGTGCTGTATATAAAATGCACTTTGTTTCTAAAGAAACTTTTAATGCCAACAAAAGAAAAGTAATCAAAGCCTACAATGGGCAAATACACGAGATTGCAAAAAGAGTATTTCAAACTTATTACGCAAAGGTAGGCGGTGAAACTGAAATAGATCAACTGTATGGCCAAGATTTTACAATGAGATCTGCGAAGAGATACGACCTTACAGAATCTACCATTGTTGAAGAAGATTTTGGACAAAGAAAGTTTTATCTTCAGGATACTTTTTCGGCAACTGGTTTAACTATACCACGTTATACACCAGCTTACACAATGAATTTACTTGCAAGCATGGGATTCAATACAAATGTTCCTTCATGTACATATAGATTCTTTGAGACTCTCGAATCTTATTATTGGGTAACAGACGAGTTCTTTATTCATAAACATAATGCTGGGAAAATTAAGCATTTATATTACGGTCCTGTTGGTAGTATGGATCCAAATAGACCTTTAGCTCAACTCGAAAGAATTGAGCAACTACAAGTTGTAAATAAAGGTTTGGATACGGCCACCGATATTTTTTCAGGAGCTTATAGAAGCAGAGTAACAGAGATTGACATTGTAAGAAAACAAGTTACAGACTATAATTTTAATTATGATGAAGACGCCGATTATATGGACTTCAGCGGTAACCAAGCCCGTCAAAGCCGCCCTGATGCTCAGCCACATACACAAGCTTTTAGAGATGAAACTTTTACTGAAGAAAATGCAAGACATTTTGTAGTATATAAAGATTACCAAAGCGTTGGTGATATTAAATCTAATATTAGAGCAGAAAGATTTGTTCCTACGATTACGCAGAACAGAGTTTCTTATTATCACCACTTAAATAATGTACAAGTAAAAGCTGCACTTAAGGGTAGATTGGATTTACGTCCTGGTGAAATCATTCAATTAGATATTGCTCAGTTGAATGTTGACTCAAAAAGAAATGATACTCTTGGTGGTAAATATATGATTAAGACCACAAGTCATCAGATGAAACATGGAGAACTTACAACTTCTCTTCTTCTGGTAAAGTTTGATTGGTCTGCAACTGATAGTAGAACGGATCAAGGAAATGCCTGATTACGGTATAGGAATACGCGACCCATTGTGGTTTGTGGGTGTTATTGCAAACACAGTCGACCCTCGTAAAGAAGGGCGTGTGCAGGTACGTGCGTTCGGTATACATGGAACAAATAAAGATATACCTGACGATGAGTTGCCTTGGGCTGTTCTTGTTTCAGGTGCTTATGACGCAAACGTTTTCCACGGCGCAAAGACAAATAAATGGGTGTTTGGTTTATTCCTAGACGGAAGACATGCTCAGCAACCTATGATTATTGGTACAATTCCAACTCAGAATCTTGATGGTATTGATCCAGAAAAAAATGGCTGGGGAACTATTCCACCAAAAGACGCCCACCTTCTTGCTAAAGGATCTGAGCCAGAAAGTATCGGGCAACACGACGTTTCTAAACTAGCCCGTGGTGAATATTTACACGAAACAAATCTTGTTGAATGGGAGATGGGTAGAGCCTTAAATGTTAAGGTAGCAGATTCAGACGAAACATGGGATGAACCCGCACCAGCATATGATACTGAATATCCACATAATAAAGTAATCGAAAGTGGTGTGCATACTATTGAGCTTGATGATACTCCCGGCTCAGAAAGAATTACTGTCTGGCATAAGGAAGGTTCTTATGTACAGATCGATTCTCGTGGTACTGTTACAGAAAAATCAAGATCAGACAAATATGAAGTCATTGATAGAAAACAGCACGTATTAGTTGGTAATGCAAGTACTGTTACAATTAATGGTGATGCACATGTCTACGTAAAAGGCCATAAAGTAGAAGAGATCCAAGGAGATCTAAAACAAATTGTACATGGTAATTATTATCTCGGTGTAGGCGGCCCTGAAACAATTATCAATGGATCTGAAAACCTACAGATGAGAGCAGGACAGGTAAAGGTAGAAGCTAATGCTGGCTACATGTCTTTTCTTTCGAAGAAAGAAACCCAGATAGAAGCCGGACAAGGTATCGGTATTCAGGCACCAAAAATATTTGGTACTGCGTCAGAAGAAATGCTTTGGCATTCTGATAAATTATTTGCTATGGATTCAGCAGAAGACTTTAAGATCAAAGGTGCTGACGTAAGATTCCAAGGTACAGACTCATTTGATCTCAAAGGAGATGCTGAGTTAAGAGTCAGTTCTGATGGTTATGTGATGGTTCGTGGTACTACAACATTTATTGACGACTTTGTTCGCATGGCTGAGGGCAGTGCAGATCCTGCTAGAGACGCGCAGGATGTCACGAGACCTGGTGGTATGGATACCAAGGCACAGCCCGTTAAAGCTCCAGAGCCTCCTGAGAAAGGCGTTAACCTACAAACAAATAAAGACACCGGATCTCGTGGTAGTGCCGGTGCATCTTCACCTGACCATTCTGGTGAAACAGTATCCACCACAGAAACTCTTGCATCAACTACTCCTGCAACGGCAGCAATGCAAAGTAGTTTGACTCCTCTTCTAAATCTTATTGCAAGATTTGAAGGAGATCAGGATGGTGGATATAATGCTGTATCAGGACTAATTGATCGAGCATTGCGCCCATCTAGACCAATCACAACTATGACTATTGGACAGGTTCTTCAATATCAAGAATCTGTTGATAACGCTTCAGGTTCAGAGGCTATGGGCAGATATCAAATCATGGAAGATACTCTCCGTGGATATGACAACGATGACAATGATCCGCCACCTCCTGGCGATCCACTATATGCAAAAGCAGGTCTAGGATTGGGTGATAAATTTAGTCCGATTAACCAAGATAAGATGGCTGTAGAATTACTTAGATTCCGCGGTCTTGACGGATATCTCAGCGGTAAGATATCTAGAACAACCTTTGCAAATAATCTTGCTGCAGAGTGGGCTTCACTTCCAATTGTAAACGGTCCAAAGGCTGGTCAAAGCAGATACTCTAAGCCAATTTATGCTGATGGTAAACTGGTGAAGAATAATGCTAAGATTACTGTTGGAGAATTTGAGAAAGTGCTTGATGAGATTAAAAGTAACTATGAGAAAGCATCTACTACCGTAACTTCTAAACCTGAAACTGGAGGTTCCTATGACGTGTAAATGTTGTGGCATGGAACAGTGTTTAAATCCTGGCCAACAGGTAGATACAACCACGAAGCTTTCTGGTGTAAACGGTAGAGGTGAGCTTACGATTAGCGCTCTTGATCAAATTGAAGCTAATTTCAGAGCAAGCATGATCGAGGACACTTCTGAAAATGTTTTAATTCAATCTGTAAAAAGATTTCCAAACTTTTACGATTCTCTTTCTAAATTTAATACTGACTTCTTAAAAAGAGATATCGCGCAGACTTACATTGGTGCAGATGATAATGAAGTATTAGAATATAGATTAAATCGTGGTCCTATTACTCCTTTAGAATATGCTGAGTATTTAAGAGAGTTTAATCATACACCCACCTCTATTGAAAACCTTTATAATACAAAGCCTGCGCAGATTGTATCTGAGCTTAACTATTATTATACTGGGTCTTCTTCGAATAGTATTCTAGGAAAGTTTTGTGCACTTATGCCGAATATATTTGCTGCCATTGATGCTTTTTTTGATCTACTTGATGATATCGATGGTTTGATTCAGGATGCCTTTACATTCCTTGCAAAGATACGTAATGTTGAAGATGAGCTTAAAGCATTATTTGAAAAAATTAAAGTAAAAGCTCTTATTGAAGCTATTAAAGAAAAGGTAGAAAAAGCATTTGAAAAAATCGTAAAGCGTGTAGAGAATGCTATTAAAAACTTTAGTGTTGAGAATATTATGGGACAAATCGAAACATTTGTCAACGACAAAATTGTAAAAAGAATTACTCAGCTTAAACACGAAATATTAGAATTCTTTGATGAAGAAAATATTAAGAATCTTGGTAAGAAACTTAGAGCTCAAATTGATTATGCTATGAGTGTTTTCGAAAACCCATCTCTTGAAGAGGTACAACTTTTAATTGCAAAAATCTGTGGTTTGATTACTGGTATTGAAGGTGTGATTAATAAACTAAAAGATCCACTCAACGACTTTTCAAATCGTTACGAAGAAGTGTTTTATACACTAAAAAATGTGTCAGATCGAGTAAAAGGTGAGGCTATTAGAGCTGGAGCTATCAGATTAGAAGATGAGGTACGCAAAGAAAGAATAAATAAATCAAGAGAGAAATTTGAACAAAAAGGTAATGTACCGCCTCCAACAACTCAAGAGTATGAAGGAGTGCCAACTTGGGAAGAAATTAAAGATAATAAACATCCTAAGATTGGTATTCAAGGTGGTTGGGTAGCGGCTCTTGGAAGTGCTGGATGGACACAAACTGATCCTGAAGTAAAAGCTATGCTCATGAAACTTCAGGCTAAAGTCGGTAAGCGTCTTATCGTAAACAGCTGTTGGAGAAGTATGCAGTATCAGAAAAAACTTTATGACGCTGGTAAAACTACTACACTTAATGGTCAGCACACTAAGGGAATGGCTTTTGATATTACATGGGCTGGTTGGAATAGAGAAAGCACACCAGTTTCTGAAGAAGCTTATGATTTTGTAGATCTAGCAAAAGAAGTAGGTTTTAGAGGGTTTGGCCGTTATAAAGGATTTATTCATATTGATAAAGGCCCAACAAGAATGTGGAAGTCTGAAGAATTTAAAGCACTAGAACAAAAACAACTAGGTACGTCAGTATGACAATAGAACTATTAACAGGTAGAACTAAAAAGATCTCCATATATTCCGATTTTAAAAAGGATATGGAGAAAAGTCCTGTGTCTTCTGATCTGACAGTGCGCAAAGACGAAGAGTCTGTAAAAGAAGCAATTAAAAATCTATTACTTACTGATCGTGGTGAAAGATTGATGCAACCAAATCTTGGTGGTCATCTCAAAGCCATGCTATTTGAAAATATAACGCCCGGCGTTTTAAAAACAATCGAAGATCAAGTACGAACAACACTAGATATTTACGAGCCTAGAGCTGAATTACTAGATGTAACAGTATCCTCTCTAGTTGACGATAATACTGTAAGAGTTCGTGTTGAATTTATGATACGCAACCAATCAAATCCAATATCAGTTGACGTATTTCTAGAGAGGACAAGATAAATGGCATCTAAACTCAAAATTAATGAATTAGATTTCGCAACAGTGAAATCGTCACTGAAAGAATATATGAAGAGTCAAACACAATTCAAAGACTATAACTTTGAAGGCTCTAACATGAGTGTTCTTCTTGACGTATTAGCATATAACACTTATCATAATAACTTTTATTCTAATATGGCATTGAACGAGATGTTCCTCGACTCAGCCGTACTTATGAACTCGGTTGTTTCTCATGCTAAAGAACTGAACTATCTGCCAAGAAGTAGAAGATCTGCAAAAGCTGTTATTAAAATCACAATCACAAACGACACGCCAGGAATCCAAACTATTCCAATTCCAGAATATACTCAGTTCCAATGTGTATATCAAGGTCAGAACTTTGAGTTTGTTACAGATAAAGCTTATGTTGCTAAAAAGGTTGCAGTCAATACATTTGTTGCAGATAATGTAGAGATCTTCGAAGGTCAAATGCTTGCGAGCTTTGAACGCGAAGGTTATTTTGTTGATGCTGACGGTATTCTTCGTGTTATCCTCTCAAACGAGAATGCTGATACAGATTCAATCGTCGTATTTGTTGACGCTGAAGAAACAGAAAACCAAAACATATTTGTAAGAAAGAATGATATCTTTGGTGTTGGTCCAACAGATAAAGTATTCTATGTAGAACCATATTTTGATGGAAGATACACTATCTACTTCGGTAATAATAGATTCGGTCTGCAGCCTCTAGAATTTGAGGATGTTCGAGTAAGATACAGAATCTGTTCTGGTGAAGAGCCAAATGGCGCTGATGTATTTAGTCTTGAATTGAATAGTGGTACTGCTGTTGTTGAAACAATTAGTGCTGCGTCAGGTGGTGCTGAAAGAGAATCTCTTGAAAGCATTCGTTACTTTGCGCCAAAAGCACTGCAGATTCAAGAGCGAGCAATTACAACATCAGACTATGAGATTCTATTGAAGCAAAACTTCCCAGAAATTAAAGCCGTTTCTGCTTACGGTGGTGAAGATCTTACACCTCCAAAGTTTGGACGAGTTGCTATTTCAGTTTATCTTGGTGAAAGAGAAGACAGTCTATCGCAAACATTGTCTGCAAGATACATTGAGTTCCTACGAGAAAGATCTCCTGTTGCTATTGAACCGATCTTTATTGAATCTGAATTCCTATATGCTTGTTTGTCTATCGACGTGTATTACGATTCAAATATTACAAGCAAATCTCCAGATCAAATAGAAACAGAGATCAGATCTGCTATTACAACTTATAGTAATAATAATCTCGATGACTTTAATAAAACACTTCGCGTATCAAAACTTTCGGGTGATATAGATGATGTAGACGTATCAATTCAATCTAACGAGATTGACGCGTGTCCATATATCTTGTATTCACCAGCAAAAGGCGTATCGGCAAACCCATCATTTAAATTCTTTGCTGAGTTAGTTAAGCCATATCCTTTTGATGATACAATTGGATTTATAGATTATAAGCCTGCAATTAAAACAGGCTCTTTCACATATGACAATACTCAAGTTTACATGCAGGACGACGGTAAAGGAAATATTCAAATCGTAACAAACGATCCTGTAGATCCTAAGGTTGTTCTACCAAAAACTGGTACAGTAGATTATACTACTGGAGAAGTTAACTTAACAGGACTTACAGTGCAGAACTATACCGGTGCTGGAATTAAAGTGATGGCAACAACTAAACGAGACGACATTAAGTCACCTAACGGAAGAATCTTCTTTATCCAAGATGAAGATGTAACGATTAACATTAAACCGATTAAGATAACATAATGGCGAAAATCGAGAAAAATATTGCTCACCAGATTCAGCTGCAGTTCCCTGCACTTTACAGGGATGAAGGTCACGAGCTTGTAAAATTTGTAGAAGAATACTATAAGTTTCTAGAAACACAAACTAATATGTCTGTGTATAATAACAGACGTTTGTTTGAATATCGTGACATTGCTACAACTCTATCTGAAATGATTATATTCTTTCAGAAAAAGTTTCTTGCAGATCTGCCACTTGATGACGTAGGTACGGTCAAGTTTATTGTAAGAAATATTATGAGCCTTTATAGAAGAAAAGGTTCTGAGAGCGGTATTGTTCTTTTCTTTAGAATGTTCTTTCAAGAAGATGTAGAGATATATTATCCTGCATCTAATATTCTAAAACCCTCTGATTCTTCTTGGAAAACTGGTACATATCTTCAGTTGTTCCCAAACAATGCTGAATTCCCATCACCAGCAAATTCAGCTATTATATACGAATATGATTCACTAGCGGGTAAGAACATTATCGGTAGTATTTCTGGTGCGCGAGCTGCTGTTGATAAAATTAACTTTATTATGTTGAATAGAACTCTTGTTCCTGTAATTTATATTAACGATGTTAAAGGCACGTTTATTAAGTTCGATGATATTATTACAAGGGTAGACGGCACTGATGTTAAGTTTGGTCAGGTACAAGGCTCTGCTTCTTCTATTGATATTGATCAGACTGCACCTAGAACTACAGATAATAATATCGGTGATATTTTTGACTTTACATCTTCTCTTGGTAAAGGTGGCAGAGCAATTGTTACAGAATTGCAAGATGAATTTACGGGAACGATCTCATATACAATTGAAGATGGTGGTTTTGGTTATTCGACTGCTGAAACAAGATTGCACGTTTCAGATCAGGTTATTATTCTAGATAATGAAGACCAAGACTTCGTTATTGAAGAAAGACTCAGAGATGCGAGTGGAAACGAAGGTTTTGTAACTGGACAAAACCCTGCTGCTGTTGGCGTTAAAATGAATGCTGGAAACGAGTTTGATGGTACAGCAATCTCAACACTCGATAGAACACCGAATATTACTCTTCAACCTGCAGATTTTTCTTTGTCTGAAGTAAATAGTTCGTCGCCGGGCGATCTATTCCCAGATACTGGAGATCCTGATGACGTAACAGTTACTTTAAGTAATATAGAAACTGTTGAGCTTATTACAGATATTATTGGAAACTTTTTAAATGTTCCAATTAACTCTACAAATTATAGTACCGTGCCACCAGCTCTAGTTCCTATGTCTGGTGCTGATCCAACTCCTGCCTTGGATTCTGTTATCAACGAGGCATTCGATCTTACGCCGTTTGATATCGGTAAGGTTAGAACTCTTGTTAATGTTAATCCGGGTGCATCATATGAAAATGACGTGTTTGCTATTTTGAGAGATCCAGTAATGGAAGCTTTTGAAAGACACGATCAAAACCTTGTTCTTTCAGAATTTAGTGCTAACTTTGATAAAGGCGATATAATTACACAAGGAACAGTAACGGGTGAGATTATAGGATTTGATTCTACAAACCAAGTTTTACAAGTAAGACCATATGCTTATTATGGCTTTACAGCCGGGACAATTGTTCATGAAAGTAACTCATACAATGTAATTACAGCAGAAAGAAACTATGATACTAGAAAGTTCGGTGAAAACGCTCTTGTAAGTACTCTTACTGAATTCTCAATTGGCCGCATTAATAAAGTAAAAGTAATTAATTCAGGTTTTGGTTATATTGACCAAGAAACTGTTTATCTAAGAGATGCAAACAACGATGTAGTTGCACAAGGTACTCTAAGCGCGCTAGAACAGGGTGTGACCGAAGGTTATCATGGAAACTTTAATTCACACATTAAGCCTGAGAATAAAATACGAGATAACGATTATTACCAAGAATTCTCTTATGAGATTCAAGGTGTAGTTGATCCAATTGAATATGATGAGATTCTCAAAAGAACAGTGCACCCTGCAGGTACTAAAGCATTTAATAAATTCGTTTATAAAACAAAAGTAGAAACAAATATTGGATCTAAATTCTCATTAACACGTAAAGATGATTATGTTGTCGGTGGTCCACCAGTCGTTGGACCAGGACAAAGTGCGAATACTTATGCAGTAACTTCTGATAAAACAGACATTACAGTAGATAGTACCATCCTCAAGGTTGACGCATTATAATAAATAACTAAAAACTTAGGAGCTGAAATGGCAAGGCAAAATATTAACATCGGCGTAACGTCGAACGACGGAACAGGAGATCCGTTGCGCGATGCTATGGATAAAGTTAACGATAACTTTGTTGAGCTTTACGCCAACGTCGCAAACATGTTTGACGGGACCTATGCAAGTTTAACCGGCAAACCAACTATTCCTGCAACATTACTCGATCTTGGTATTAGTGAAGGTACTGCAGGACAAGTTCTATCAACAGACGGCGCGGGTACTTTTACATTCGTAGATGCGTCAGCAGGCAATGACGCTGGCATTGACACTCACTTGAATACAAGTACTGCAGCAACGAACGAAGTACTTTCGTGGAATGGTACAGATTACGACTGGGTTGCTCAACAGGCTGGGGCAAGCTATACAGATTCTGACGCAGTTAGTGCAGTTCAAGCAGTAAATCTCGATATGGGCACAAACAGCATTACAACAACTGGTCCAATTTATTTCTCAAACAACTTCGCAGATACAAACGCACTTCCAAATGCTACAACATACCACGGTATGTTTGCTCATGTTCATGCAGAAGGTAGAGCATATTTTGCACATAACGGCGCGTGGGTTGGTATTGCTAATCAGTCTGAGATCGGTGGCGGAGGTGGTGGTTCATCTCTACAAACTCGTTCAGCTGCTACAGGTACTTCTACATCTTTGGCTGATGGAGCCTCTGCAGACGTAGAAATCACTGGCTTCAAAGGCTATGCCCTATTAAAAATCGAAACAGACAGAGCAGCTTGGGTAAGAATTTATACTGATGCTGCTTCTCGTACAGCAGATGCTGGGAGAGCGGAAACATCAGACCCGGCGCCAGACGCGGGTGTAATTGCTGAAGTTATTACAACAGGCGCACAAACGGTAGTTATCTCTCCTGGTACTATAGGATTTAGTAACGAAAGTACGCCCGATACAACAATTCCAGTAAGAGTAACAAATAAATCTGGGTCTACATCAACAGTACAAGTTGTGTTAACAGTTCTCCAGCTGGAGGCATAAATGGAAGAACCAAAACAAGAATGGATCGTTACTCTTCATCGTAAAGAGGATCTAGAGGATTTCTATAATGATATGGAAACTCCTGGCGGAAATCTGTACATTCCCGATAGAGAAGTAGAAGTTTCTAAACGTAGAACTATTTCTCGCAACACTCATTACATGCTAACTAGATCAGAAGTTGAACTTATAAAAGCTGATGATAGAGTTTGGGATGTTGAGTTAGCAGAATTGGTTGACATTACGATAAGACCAGCCTATACTATTACAAACGGGCAGTTCAGTAAATCTTGGTCTACGAATGCAAGCCATATTAACTGGGGATTACTTCGTCAATCAGAAACATCTAATAGAGCCAACTGGGGTGATGGTGGAACAACAACAGTCACTTCAGATTTAACTATTACGGCTTCAGGGAAACACGTTGACGTTGTAATTGTAGATGGACATATTGATCCTGCTCATCCAGAGTTTGCAGTAAACCCAGATGGATCCGGCGGTTCAAGAGTGATACAGTATAACTGGTTCCAAAACGATATTGGATCTGGTACTGGAACTTATACTTATGACCGTTCTGGATCTTATACAAATGCAATAGATGAAGACGATAACAATCATGGATGTCACTGTGCCGGAACAGTAGCAGGAAACACTCAAGGCTGGGCTAGAGATGCTAATGTTTATAATCTTAGTCCATATTCTACTAATCCAAACTGGAATACTAATGGTTACAGCTCATCTACTTATTGGGATTATATTAGAGCATGGCACAACGCTAAGCCTATTAATGCCGCAACTGGAAGAAAAAATCCTACTATCACAAATAATAGTTACGGATCTTCAATTACTCCCGGAGACAACAACTTTGGTAATGTAACTAGAACTATTTACCGTGGTACAGATTTTAATCCTGGCAGAGACATGACGTTGTCAGAATTAAACACCCGTGGTTTTGGTAATAGCTCATTAACAGGATATGCGTTTCCAAACTATTTTACATCAAGACAAGCAGACATTCAAGATGCGATAGATGATGGAATTATTATTGTAGCATCTGCTGGCAATGAATATTGGAAAATTTGTACTCCAACAGATCAGGACTATAATAATCTTTGCTACTTAACTTATTATGGCTTTACTTACGCCTTCTATTATAATAGAGGAACAGGATCGGGTGCTGGATACGCTCCTGTTATTGTCGTTGGAGCAACAGGCAACGATAATAATGAAGATAAAGCAACGTTTAGTAACTGTGGAGATCAAGTAGATGTCTACGGTGCTGGTGAAGCAATTCAAAGCTCAGTGCATAGTGGCGGAACCACTGATCCAAGAAATTCTAGTTATAGATTAGCCAAGTATCAGGGTACAAGCATGTCAGGACCTCAGGTTGCTGGTATACTTGCTATATTAGCAGAATCATGGCCCAATATGACTCAAGCCGAAGCCCATGCATGGATTATAGATAATGCAAATGAGAATCAAATGTTTGATTCTGGAACTGACGACCCAACAGATTGGCAAAGTTTAAGAGGCGGTGCAAATCTTTTTGCTCGTTGGTTTAATCAAAGACCAGAATCAGGCACCAGCTTCCCACAGAAAAATTTTAGACCTAGAACTTCTTCAGGAAGAGTCTATCCACGTCCTAGAATCAGAAGAAGAGGCTAGAAATGTTTATAAATATTGTAAAACAGCGAGATTGATATGGGCGAAGTAGTAACCACAAGATTAAAAGCTGACAATTTACGTCTATTTGATAAAGAAGTCAGAGATAATAATTTATATGTTTTTGTTTCGGCGGTAACAACCGAGACAAATACACGCCTGAGCGCTGTTAACTCTATTCAAAATAAAAATTTATTTTTAGAAAAAACACTGTTTGGTAAAAAGATCTTCCCTAACGATATTCGCTATATGATTAAGTACCATGCTTGGCAAAAAGATCAGGTATATGTACAATATGACGATACAGTAGATCTAGAAGATAAAAAGTTTTATGCTGTAGTCGGTCCAAACAATAATGACACTGGAGACTATAGAGTTTATAAGTGTTTGTTTAATAACTTTGATTCTCCATCATTGAATCCACCTAACTACAACTCACAAACAGAAAACCAAATCTATAGAACTGCAGATAAATATGTCTGGAAGTTTATGTTTGTGATTTCTGAATCTGATTTTGAAGCTTACAATGCTTCTGGTTATATTCCGCTTATTGGTGTTACAGATTCAGATCCTTTAGCAAATACTCAGGTAGAAGTTACGGGTTCTTCTATCAGTGATATCTTTGTAACAAACCCGATTGAGAATGCTGGCTATCCTTTCGTATCCGGTATATTTGCGTCTGCTCCTCCAAATAACAGTGAGGTAAGAGTAAGATCAGCTAACCTAAGTCAAACAAACGGTTACTACGTGGGAATGTCTTTATATTGTACAGATCCAGGCGGTGTATCACGCTTGTATACTATTACTGATTATCAATATATTTCTCAATCGTCGGACGGTCAAGCTGTTGGTAGAGTTACAATCAGTGATGGCGATTTCCTTTCTGCAGTAGGTGGAAATAACTTTGCATCAAACTCATCATTCTCTATTCAGCCTCAGGTTGTAATAAGAGGAGATGGATCTGGCGCAGTTGCAAAAGCAAATGTTGTCGGAGGAAATATTTCTTCGGTTACTATTCTAGATTTTGGTAGTGGTTATCACCAAATTGAAGCAGAGATCAAAGATCCTCTTTATGAGTTCGATCCTGGCGCCGCTGGATCTACTGACGTTCGTTGTTTACTTAGACCAGTTCTTTCTCCTATTGGAGGACACGGTTTCGATTTGATTGACGAGATGCACTGCAGACATATTTTGCTATATGCATATGTTACAGAGACAGATAACAATCAAATTGGTCAAACAAACACGTTCTCATACATTGGTGTTGTAAAAAATCCAGAGTTTAGAGACGCGAATAACGATGTACTCCCAGCAAACAGCACACCAGAAATTTTTGATAATAGAATCGCGGTAACAACAGATGGTTATGCACTCGTTAATCAAAACGATATTATAACTCAAACAGACTTGAATAACGAAGTTGTATTTACTGCAAAGGTCCATGAAGTAGATGCAGATTCAAACACTATTTTCTTGTCAGAATACATGGGACCTTACATTAACACTGTAAATAACGATATTTCTTTAGATTACACTAAGAAATTTGTTATTCCAACAGGACAGAAAATAGCCATAAATACACCAGAGGCAAACAATGTCGTAGAATCTTCATATACTCAAAGATCAGGATTAGTATATTTCATGGAAGACTTTATCGCGTTAGAAAGAACACCGGCCTCCAGAGAAGAATACAAACTAGTTCTAGAATTTTAAGGAAACCAGTAGATGCCTATTAATACAGATCTAAATATATCACCATATTTTGATGATTTTGATTTAGAAAAACAATTTTATAAGATCTTGTTTAAACCTGCTTACGCAGTTCAGGCTCGTGAGTTGACGCAACTTCAAACAATCCTTCAAAATCAGGTGGAGCAGTTTGGCGATAATGTTTACAAAGAAGGTAGCATTATTAAAGGTTGTAACTTTACAGAACTTAGCGATCTAAAGTTCGTAAAAGTAAATAACCCAGATAATTTTGATATCCAGACTTACAGACCAAGCCAGGAGGTGGCTGATGACCTCGCTGGTGATCCTACAGTAGACGTTGTGTATGAAATTGAAGGCCAAACTAACGGCCTTACAGCAAACATTATTTGGTCAGAAAGAGGCTTTGAAACAAGACCTCCTAACCTAAACACGTTCTTTATCTCATATAACAACGCTGTAGATACAACTACAAATACTCCGATTAAAACATTCATTGCCGGTGAAGTTTTAACAATTACAAAGAAAAGATATAATGGTTCTGTTCTTGTTGACACGACAGTTCTAACAAACGTAACTGGTTTGAGTGTTACGAACAAGCCTACTCCGGTTGGACAATCATTTGGTTTGCAATCGGCTTCTGGTGTTATCTTCCAGAAAGGTCACTTCCTCTTTGCTGACGAACAAACTCTGATTATTTCAAAATATGACAATAATCCAGATGGTGTTTCAGTTGGTTTTGAAGTTGAAGAAAGTATTATTCGCCCAGAACAAGACAACACTCTTTATGACAATGCTTCTGGATCTACAAACGAGAATGCTCCTGGTGCAGATAGACTTAAACTTGTTCCAAAGCTTGTTACTAAAACAACTTCATCTGCTGATCTAGACGCAACATTCTTTACATTGGTTCGCTATAAGAACGGTAACGCTGTTACTATTCGTGACGTTTCTCAATTCAATGCTTTGGGAGATGAACTGGCTCGTAGAACATATGAAGAGTCAGGTAACTACATCGTAGATAGAATGGATGTTGTTGTAGACAAACGCGGCGATGATCTAAAAGCTATCATAGGAAAAGGTTCTGCTTACGTAAAAGGATTTAGAATCGATCATAGAGGCGACCAAGAGCTTACTATTGATCAGATTGCAAATACTGTTGTTCATGAGAATCAAAGCATCTCAATCAATTATGGTGGATATGTTAACATTACAGATCTAAGCGGTACAGTAGATCTTGGTATGAATACAATGCAATTGCAAAACTCTGCTGGTACTCCTATTGGTTCTGCATATGCAAGAAATATTACAGAAAATCGTCTATATCTAAGCAATATTAAGATGACTAATTCAAACTTCACGTTTAAAGATGTGGATAGAATTAATGGCGATTCAGGCACAATCTTTATTGCAAACAACTCAATACTTCAAGACGTTAAAAATGCTCCGTTTATTTTTGACACAGGGCAGTTTAGTCTTAAGTCAATTACTGACATGACTATTCCTACGAGAGAATCTGTAGCAGTTGCTGGTATTACAGGAAACTCATTTACACTTTCTGATTCCGACATTCAAGCTGATGACTTCTCACCAGATCAGGCAGACCTAACGTTTGTCGATGCCGGTAATGATAAGATTAATATATTAAGTTTTTCAAGATCTGTCAACTTAAATGAGATCACAGTTAACCTTGATCCTGCAGACAACTCAGATCCTGCCGGTACTCTATATGTAAATACAAGATATACTGCGAATCCAAGACCGTTCGGTAAACTTGTGCGCAATGTTTATGTAAAGAACACTTATTCGGCTGTAGTAAATACGTACAGCCTTGGCTTCCCAGATGTATATGAGATTCTAGAAGTAACTGACAACACTGGAACAGATTACAGTGAAAGCTTTAGATTGAGAATCAATCAGAAAGATACGTTCTATGATATTTCATATATGGAATATATTCCAGGCAGACCAAAGCCAAATGCTGGTACGATTACAGTACGTATGAAATGTTTCGAACCGAATCCGGGCAGCGGTAAATACTTCTTTACGATCGATAGTTATCCTATCGACGACGAGACTGCTGTTTTGCCAAATGATAAATGTCGTTCATGGCAAATTCCAACATACTCATCTGGCAATAAAAAGATTTACAACATGCGCGAATGCATTGACTTTAGACCACATGCAGACAAAAATGCTGCTGTTC
>Ga0255761_10002499_pt1 | contig 16939 bp, 11 predicted proteins | sample 071ome_29_FD_179961 | JGI IMG/M metagenome (GOLD analysis project Ga0255761, IMG submission 179961) | Coastal salt marsh microbial communities from the Groves Creek Marsh, Skidaway Island, Georgia - 071407BT metaG (version 2) | ecosystem: Environmental > Aquatic > Marine > Intertidal zone >... | reverse complement strand
GCATGGAGCAGGGGGCGCCGACTCCGGTCGTCATCACCGTGTTCCAGGACAAGTCGTTCACCTTCGAGACGAAGACGCCGCCCGCGAGCTTCCTTCTGAAGAAGGCCGCGAAGCTGAAGAAGGGTTCAGGCAAGACCGGCGCAGAAGTGATTGGCCGCGTCACGTTCGCCCAGTGCCGCGAGATCGCGGAAGCGAAGATGAAGGACCTGAATGCGCACGACCTCGATGCAGGCGCCGAGATGGTGGCCGGCACGGCGCGCTCGATGGGCCTTGAGGTGGTGAGGTAGTCATGGCGAAGATCGGAAAACGTCTGAGTGCGGCGCGCGAAACTGTCGATCCGAACCACAAGGTTTCGATCGACGAGGCCGTGCGTCTGGTCAAGGCCAACGCCACCGCGAAGTTCGATGAAACAATCGAAGTCTCGATGAACCTCAATGTCGATCCGCGTCATGCGGACCAGAATGTGCGTGGCGTTGTGGCCCTGCCGAACGGCACCGGCAAGACGGTGCGTATCGCGGTGTTCGCGAAGGACGACAAGGCCGAGGAAGCCCGCGCGGCAGGTGCGGATGTCGTCGGCGCGGACGATCTGGCCGAGAAGGTCGAGGCGGGCGAGATCAACTTTGATCGCGTTATTGCCACGCCGGACATGATGCCCGTCGTCGGGCGTCTGGGTAAGGTGCTCGGCCCGCGCGGCCTGATGCCGAACCCGAAGCTCGGTTCGGTGACGAACGACGTGAAGGCAGCCGTCGAGGGTGCGAAGGGCGGCGAGGTCCAGTACCGCGCCGAGAAGGAAGGCATCGTCCATGCCGGTATCGGCAAGGCGAGCTTCTCCGAAGAGCAGATTCGCCAGAACCTCGACGCGTTCCTCGATGCCGTTATCAGGGCGAAGCCGAGCGGCGTGAAGGGCACCTATATTCTGAAGCTGGCGCTGTCCTCGACCATGGGGCCGGGTGTGCGCTTCGACATGGCGGACCTTTCGGGGGGCGCGCAGGAGGCGGCCGAGTAGGCCACTCCGGGAATTTCCGCGACCGGCTTCGGCCGGCGTGGAGGTACCTGTCCGAGACTGCAGGCGCTCAAGGAGCCTCGTGCCCCGAGAGCCTAAGTGCCGCGAGAGGCAGACCTGCATAGACGGGAGAAGGTGGGTAGATCCGATGGGTCTGCACATATCGCTCCTGGGACAGGATGGAGCGGTTCCGGGGAAACCCGGGGCCAAATTGCAACGGTTCGCAACGGCCATGTGGTTCGCGCGGACCAAATTGCGGAGACGGTAAGTGGACCGAGCCAGGAAAGAAGAGCTGGTCACCGAACTCAACCAGTCTTTTGCGGAAGCCGCGCTCGGCGTGGTGACGCAGCAGTCTGGAATGACGGTTGCGGAGAGTACAGATCTCCGTGGCCGCATGCGTGAGGCCGGTGCCGGCTATCGAGTAACCAAAAACCGGCTTGCGAAACTCGCCCTTGCGGGAACGGCTTATGAGCAGATCAGCGATCTGTTCGAGGGCCCGACCGCGATTGCGTATTCGACCGATCCCGTGGCGGCTGCGCGCGTGGCCGTCGATTTTGCAAAGGAAAACGAGAAACTCGTCGTGATCGGGGGCGCCATGGGCGACACCGTACTCGACGAAAGCGGCGTCAAGGCGCTCGCTTCGCTTCCTTCGCTCGACGAACTGCGCGCCAAGCTTGTGGGCATGCTGAACACCCCTGCGACACGTATCGCAGGCGTGACCCAGGCGCCCGCGGCACAGCTGGCACGTGTTTTCAGTGCATACGCCAATCAAGGCGAGGCCGCGTAGGCCGGGTCCGAACATCGGACATCCAACAAGTCTCTAGAGTCTCAGGAGTAAGACAAAATGGCAGACCTGGAAAAAATCGCAGACGACCTTAGCGCCCTCACCGTTCTGGAGGCCGCCGAGCTGTCGAAGATGCTTGAAGAGAAGTGGGGCGTCAGCGCCGCCGCGCCGGTTGCGGTCGCGGGTGTCGCTGCGGCCGGTGGTGACGCCGGTGCCGCCGCCGAGGAGCAGTCGGAATTCGACGTCATCCTCGCTTCTGCCGGTGACAAGAAGATCAACGTCATCAAGGAAGTTCGCACCATTACCGGCCTCGGCCTGAAGGAAGCCAAGGAGCTCGTCGAAGGTGCTCCGAAGCCCGTGAAGGAAGGCGTGGACAAGGCCGAAGCTGAAGAGCTGAAGGCCAAGCTGGAAGAGGCGGGCGCGACCGTCGAGCTGAAGTAGCTCATCCAGCAGGGATCGGCGGGGACAGCGCAGGGCGCGCGGTTCCCGCCGGCATCCCCGGATCGCCGGGCCCGGATCGGACGGGCGGCGATACGGCGATGCCGGAGCGGCGAAAGCCCGGTCCGGAAGTTCGTTTTGGAATGGCCCGTTTGGCCGCGGATGTAATGCCGCGGCATCGAAGAGAGGCAATTAATGGCGCAGTCGTTCACCGGTCGCAAACGTATCCGCAAAAGCTTTGGGCGTATTCAGGAAGTGGCGCCCATGCCGAACCTCATCGAAGTGCAGATGAGTTCGTACGACCAGTTCCTCAACAGCACCACGCTGGAAGGGGAAAAGGCCGATGTGGGTATCACCGAGGTGTTCAAGTCGGTGTTCCCGATCCGCGATTTCGCGGAGAAGGCCCAGCTCGAATTCGTGGACTACGAACTCGAGGAGCCGAAATACGACGTCGAGGAGTGCCAGCAGCGCGGCATGACCTTCGCCGCACCGCTCAAGGTGACCCTGCGTCTGGTGGTCTGGGATGTCGATGAGGACACGGGCTCGCGCTCGATCCGCGACATCAAGGAGCAGGACGTCTATATGGGCGACATGCCCCTGATGACCGAGAAGGGTACCTTCGTCATCAACGGCACCGAGCGCGTGATCGTCTCGCAGATGCACCGTTCGCCGGGCGTCTTCTTCGACCATGACCGCGGCAAGACCCACTCCTCGGGCAAGTATCTGTTCGCCGCCCGCGTGATTCCGTATCGCGGCTCCTGGCTCGATTTCGAATTCGACGCCAAGGACATTGTGCATGTGCGCATCGACCGTCGCCGCAAGATGCCGGTGACGACCTTCCTGATGGCGCTCGACAGCGCGGCTACCCAGGAACTGCGTGCGGCGCGTGCCGCGGAGGGCCGGGATCTTGAGCCGTATGAGGCGGTCGGGATGTCGAACGAGGAAATCCTCGACGTCTTCTACGGCAAGATCGAATACAAGGCCGCCAAGGAAGGCTGGCAGACCGCCTATGACGCCGAGCGCCTGCGCGGCCAGAAGCTGACCCACGACCTGATCGATGCCAAGTCGGGCGACGTTCTGGCCGAAGCCGAGGCCAAGTTCACGCCGCGCGTGGCGCGCCAGCTTGACGAAGCGGGCGTGAAGGACATCCTCGTCTCCAGCGACGAGCTTCTCGGCCAGTTCATCGGTGAGGACATCATCAACGAGGAGACCGGCGAGGTCATTCTCGAGGCCGGTGACGAGATCACGGAAGAGATTCTCGAATCCTTCGCCGAGACGGGCATCAAGTCGTTCAAGACGCTGGCCATCGACCACGTCAATGTCGGCCCGTACATCCGCAACACGCTGGCGGGCGACAAGAACCGCTCGCGCGAGGAAGCGCTGATCGACATCTACCGGGTGATGCGCCCGGGCGAGCCGCCGACGTATGAGACGGCGGAAGCGCTGTTCAACAGCTTGTTCTTCGATTCCGAGCGTTACGACCTGTCCGCGGTCGGCCGTGTGAAGATGAACGCGCGCCTCGAACTCGATGCGCCCGACACGCTGCGCACGCTGCGCAAGGAAGACATCCTGCGCATCGTCAAGCTGATGGTTGAGATGAAGGACGGCCAGGGCGAGATCGACGATATCGACCATCTCGGCAACCGCCGGGTGCGTTCGGTCGGCGAGCTGATGGAGAACCAGTACCGCATTGGCCTGTTGCGCATGGAGCGCGCGATCCGCGAGCGCATGTCCACTGTCGAGATCGACAGCGTCATGCCGCACGACCTGATCAACGCCAAGCCGGCTGCCGCTGCGGTGCGCGAGTTCTTCGGCTCGTCGCAGCTCAGCCAGTTCATGGACCAGACCAACCCGCTGTCCGAGATCACCCACAAGCGCCGCCTCTCGGCGCTGGGACCGGGCGGCCTGACGCGTGAGCGCGCGGGCTTCGAGGTGCGCGATGTGCACCCGACCCATTACGGCCGCATCTGCCCGATCGAGACGCCGGAAGGCCCGAACATCGGCCTGATCAACTCGCTCGCGACCTATGCGCGGGTGAACAAGTACGGCTTCATCGAGACCCCGTACCGCAAGGTCGAGAACAACAAGGTCACCGACGAGGTCGTGTATCTCTCGGCGATGGAGGAGGGGCGCTACACCATCGCGCAGGCCAACTCCGAGCTGGACGCGAACAATGCCTTCGCCGAGGAGCTGGTGAGCTGCCGCCAGGGCAACGACTACCTGATGGCGCTGCCGGCCGACGTTGACTACATGGACGTGTCGCCGAAGCAGCTCGTCTCGGTCGCATCCGCGCTGATTCCGTTCCTCGAGAACGACGACGCGAACCGCGCTCTCATGGGTTCGAACATGATGCGTCAGGCCGTGCCGCTTCTGCAGTCGGAGGCGCCGCTGGTCGGGACTGGCATGGAAGGCACGGTGGCCCGCGATTCCGGCGTGACCATTGTCGCCAAGCGTGACGGCATCATCGATCAGGTCGATGCGACGCGTATCGTGATCCGCGCCACCGGCGAGATCGGTGACAACGACACGGGCGTCGATATCTACAACCTGCTGAAGTTCCAGCGTTCGAACCAGAACACCGCCATCACCCAGCGCCCGCTGGTGAAGGTCGGCGATGTCGTGGCAAAGGGTGATATCGTCGCCGATGGTCCCTCGACGGAGCTGGGTGAGCTGGCGCTGGGCAAGAACGTGCTCGTCGCGTTCATGCCGTGGAACGGCTACAACTTCGAGGACTCGATCCTGATCTCCGAGCGCATCGTCCGTGACGATGTGTTCACCTCGATCCATATCGAGGAATTCGAGATCATGGCCCGCGACACCAAGCTGGGTCAGGAAGAGATCACCCGCGACATTCCGAACGTCGGCGAAGAGGCTCTGAAGAACCTCGACGAGGCGGGCATCGTCTATATCGGTGCCGAGGTGAACCCGGGCGATATCCTGGTCGGCAAGGTGACGCCGAAGGGCGAATCCCCGATGACCCCGGAAGAGAAGTTGCTGCGCGCGATCTTCGGCGAAAAGGCCGCGGATGTGCGTGACACCTCGCTCAAGGTTCCGCCGGGACAGACCGGTACGGTCGTCGAGGTGCGTGTGTTCTCGCGCCGCGGCGTGGACAAGGACGAACGCGCCCTGTCGATCGAGCGCGCCGAGATCGAGCGTCTCGCGAAGGACCGCGATGACGAAAAGGCGATCCTGGAGCGCAGCTTCTACAACCGCCTCAAGGAACTCCTCATCAACCAGACCGCGGTCAAGGGACCGAAGGGCCTGGAGGACGAGGTGAAGATCACCGAGCGTGTACTCGGCGATTACACCCCGGGCCAGTGGCGCCAGATCGTCATCAAGAACGACGCACGCATGGGCGAGATCGAGGCGCTGCAGAACAGCTTCGACGGTGCCGTCCAGGCGCTCGAGGCGCGGTTCGAGAACAAGGTGGACAAGCTCCAGCGTGGCGACGAACTGCCGCCGGGCGTGATGAAGCTGGTCAAGGTGTTCGTCGCGGTGAAGCGCAAGCTGCAGCCGGGCGACAAGATGGCCGGCCGTCACGGCAACAAGGGTGTGATCTCGCGCATCGTCCCGATGGAGGACATGCCCTATCTGGATGACGGCACCCCCGTCGATATCGTGCTGAACCCGCTGGGTGTGCCGTCGCGTATGAACGTCGGACAGATCCTGGAAACCCATCTGGGCTGGGCCACGCGTGGCATCGGCCGCCAGATCGGTGACGTACTGCAACAGCTCGAGGCTTCGGGCACGACGGCGGCGCTTCGTGAGAAGCTGTCCGATGTTTATGCCAAGGACGAGTACCGGGACGACATCAAGGACCTGTCGGACGACGAGGTCGTCGAGCTGGCCGGCAATCTGCGCAACGGCGTGCCGATCGCGACGCCGGTCTTCGACGGTGCGACCGAGCAGGAGATCAACGATCACCTCTCGATGGCGGGCCTCAATGTGTCCGGGCAGGTCGAACTGATCGACGGCCGCACGGGCGAGAAGTTCGAGCGTCCGGTGACGGTGGGCTACATCTACATGCTGAAGCTGCACCATCTGGTGGACGACAAGATCCACGCGCGCTCGATCGGCCCGTACAGCCTCGTGACCCAGCAGCCGCTGGGCGGCAAGGCGCAGTTCGGCGGCCAGCGTTTCGGCGAAATGGAGGTCTGGGCGCTGGAAGCGTACGGCGCCGCCTACACGCTGCAGGAAATGCTGACGGTCAAGTCGGATGACAAGGCCGGCCGGACGAAGGTCTATGAAGCCATCGTACGCGGTGACGACAATTTCGAAGCGGGTATTCCGGAATCCTTCAACGTGCTGGTGAAGGAACTCCGCTCGCTCGGACTCGATGTTCAGCTCAACCAGTCAACCCGCTGATCCGCGGCAAAAGCTGTATAGTTGATATCGAACAACCCCTTACCGGGAGCAGGTAAATGAACGAACTCGTCAATGTCTTCGGTCAACCCCACGGCCCGCAGAGTTTCGACGAGATCCGTATCTCGATCGCCAGTCCGGAGCGTATCCGCTCCTGGTCCTATGGCGAGATCAAGAAGCCCGAGACGATCAACTACCGGACCTTCAAGCCGGAGCGTGACGGGCTGTTCTGTGCGCGCATCTTCGGTCCGATCAAGGACTACGAATGCCTGTGCGGCAAGTACAAGCGCATGAAGTATCGCGGCATCGTCTGCGAGAAGTGCGGTGTCGAAGTCACGCTGCAGAGCGTGCGCCGCGAGCGCATGGGCCACATCGAGCTGGCCTCGCCGGTTGCGCATATCTGGTTCCTGAAGTCGCTGCCGAGCCGCATCGCCATGCTGCTCGACGCCACCCTGCGTGACCTCGAGCGCGTTCTCTACTTCGAGAACTACATCGTCACCGAGCCGGGCCTGACCGACCTCGAGCTTTACCAGCTTCTCAGCGAGGAAGATTTCCTCGAGAAGCAGGACGAGTTCGGCGAGGAAGCCTTTACCGCGAAAATCGGTGCGGAGGCCCTCAAGGACATGCTGATGGCGCTCGATCTCGAAGAGATCCGTGCCCAGCTTCGCGTTGATCTTCGCGAGACCGGCTCCGAGGCCAAGCGCAAGAAATACGTCAAGCGGCTGAAGATCGTCGAGGCCTTCATCGAGTCCGGCGCGCGTCCGGAATGGATGATCCTGGACGTGATCCCGGTCATTCCGCCGGAACTGCGCCCGCTGGTCCCGCTGGACGGCGGCCGCTTCGCGACCTCGGACCTGAACGACCTGTATCGCCGCGTCATCAACCGGAACAACCGCCTGAAGCGGCTGATCGAGCTTCGTGCGCCCGACATCATCGTGCGCAACGAGAAGCGCATGCTGCAGGAATCGGTCGATGCGCTGTTCGACAACGGTCGCCGCGGCCGGGTCATCACCGGCGCCAACAAGCGCCCGCTCAAGTCGCTGTCTGACATGCTCAAGGGCAAGCAGGGCCGCTTCCGCCAGAACCTTCTGGGCAAGCGCGTGGACTACTCGGGCCGCTCGGTGATCGTGGTTGGTCCGGAGCTTCTGCTCCATCAGTGCGGGCTGCCGAAGAAGATGGCGCTCGAGCTGTTCAAGCCGTTCATCTATCACAAGCTCGAACTCTACGGTTACGCAACGACGATCAAGGCCGCCAAGCGGATGGTCGAGAAGGAGCGTCCGGAGGTCTGGGATATCCTCGAAGAGGTGATCCGCGAGCATCCGGTTCTGCTGAACCGCGCGCCGACGCTTCACCGTCTCGGCATCCAGGCGTTCGAGCCGGTGCTGATCGAGGGCAAGGCGATCCAGCTTCACCCGCTGGTCTGCGCCGCGTTCAACGCGGACTTCGACGGCGACCAGATGGCGGTCCATGTGCCGCTGTCGCTGGAAGCCCAGCTCGAAGCACGCGTGCTGATGATGTCCACGAACAACATCCTCTCGCCCGCCAACGGCAAGCCGATCATCGTGCCGTCGCAGGACATCGTGCTGGGACTCTACTACCTCAGCTACGAGATGAACGGCGAAGGAGGAGAGCAGGTCAGCTTCGACAGCAAGAAGTCGCTCGATGCGGCGGCCGAAGCCAATGACGTGGTCTTCGTCGATGCCAAGAACCCGTCAGCCGACGTGGACATGGACTCGCTGACCCTCAAGGCGGTCAACGACGGCGAGGTCCTGGCCTATCGCGTGCCGGGCTTTGCCTCGATCGACGAGGTCGAGCAGGCCTTGAACGCCGGTGCGGTCAACCTGCACACGCGCATCAAGGCGCGCGTTGCGGTGATGGACGCCGAGGGCAACGAATCGATCGAGCGGATCGTCACGACCCCGGGCCGCTTGCTGATCGGCCGCATCCTGCCGAAGCATGTGGCGGTGCCCTTCGATCTCGTGAACCGTCTGCTGACGAAGCGCGAGATCAGTGAGGTCATCGACATCGTCTATCGTCACTGCGGCCAGAAGGAGACGGTGATCTTCGCCGACCGCATGATGGGCCTCGGCTTCGCGCACGCCTGCCGTGCGGGCATTTCCTTCGGCAAGGACGACCTGATCGTTCCCGATCTCAAGACCAAGCTGGTCGATGAGACGACGGATCGCGTCAAGGAGTTCGAGCAGCAGTACCAGGACGGCCTGATCACCAAGGGTGAGAAGTACAACAAGGTCGTCGATGCCTGGACTCGCTGCACCGACGACGTGGCTGACGCCATGATGGCGGAGATGCAGTCGCGCGACCCCGAAGGCCAGATCAACTCGGTCTATATGATGGCGCATTCCGGTGCGCGTGGTTCGGCGGCGCAGATTCGTCAGCTCGCCGGCATGCGCGGCCTGATGGCCAAGCCGTCGGGCGAGATTATCGAGACCCCGATCATCGCCAACTTCAAGGAAGGTCTGTCGGTTCTCGAGTACTTCAACTCGACTCATGGCGCCCGTAAGGGCCTGGCCGATACCGCGCTCAAGACGGCGAACTCCGGTTACCTGACCCGCCGTCTGGTCGATGTCGCGCAGGATTGCGTGATTATCGAGAACGATTGCGGCACGGACGAAGGCCTGACCATGACCGCGGTCATCGAAGGCGGTGACGTGGTGGTTGCGCTGTCCGAGCGTATCCTCGGCCGTACGACCGCCGAAGACGTCATCGACCCGCTGAGCGGCGACAAGATCGTCGAGAAGGGCGAGCTGATGACCGAAGGCCTGGTCGATCGCATCGACACGGCGGGTATCGAGTCCGTGAAGATCCGGTCGGTCCTGACCTGCACCAGCGACGGCGGCGTCTGTGCCGCGTGCTACGGGCGCGACCTCGCGCGCGGCACGCCGGTCAATGTCGGCGAAGCGGTCGGCGTCATCGCCGCGCAGTCGATCGGCGAGCCGGGCACCCAGCTGACGATGCGGACGTTCCACATCGGCGGCGCGGCCCAGGGCGCGTCCGAGCAGTCGAGCGTCGAGGCGGCGTTCGATGCGACGGTCAAGGTCGAGAACCGCAACGTCGTCGTGAACTCTGAAGGCGTGCCGATCGTGATGAGCCGCAACACCGAAGTCGTCCTGATCGACGAGGCCGGTCGTGCGCGCGCCCATCACCGCATCCCTTACGGTGCGCGGCTGCTTGCGGATGACGGTGACACGGTCGAGAAGGGCCAGCCGCTCGCGCAGTGGGATCCCTACACGCTCCCGATCATCACGGAGAAGGAAGGCTATATCGACTATGTCGATCTGGTCGAGGGAACGTCGATGCGCGAAGCGACCGACGAGACCACGGGCATCGCCTACAAGGTGGTGATCGACTGGAAGCAGCAGCCCAAGGGTGCGGATCTGCGTCCGCGCGTTTCGCTGCGGCCGAAGAAGACGTCGAAGCAGGGCGAAGTCGTCAAGCTCGCCAACGGCCTCGACGCGCGTTACTTCATGTCGGTCGATGCCATCCTGAACGTCGATCCGGGCCAGCACGTCCAGGCCGGTGACATTCTCGCGCGTATCCCGCGTGAGAGCTCGAAAACCCGTGACATCACCGGCGGCCTGCCGCGTGTGGCGGAACTCTTCGAGGCACGCCGTCCGAAGGACCATGCCGTCATCGCGGACATCAACGGCCGTGTCGAATTCGGCCGTGACTACAAGATGAAGCGCCGGATCGTGGTCAACCCGAGCGATGAGGATCAGGCGAACGGTGCGGAACCGGTCGAGTACCTGATCCCGAAGGGCAAGCACATCTCCGTCCAGGAGGGTGACTATGTCGAGAAGGGTGACCTTCTGCTCGACGGCAACCCGGTTCCCCATGACATCCTGCGTGTGCTGGGCGTCGAGGAACTGGCGCGCTACCTCGTGAAGGAAATCCAGGACGTCTATCGCCTGCAGGGCGTTGGCATCAACGACAAGCACATCGAGGTGATCGTTCGCCAGATGCTGCAAAAAGTCGAGATCGTGGATCCGGGCGAGACCACCTTCCTGGTCGGTGAGACCGTGGACAAGGTCGAGTTCGATGCCGTCAACGCCAAGGCCGAGGAAGAGGGCCTGCAGCCAGCGAAGTCGTCGCCGGTGCTGCAGGGCATCACCAAGGCCAGCCTGCAGACCAACTCCTTCATCTCCGCTGCGTCGTTCCAGGAAACGACCCGCGTGCTGACGGAGGCCGCGGTCAACGGCAAGGTGGACGGGCTTTACGGTCTCAAGGAGAACGTGATCGTGGGCCGCCTGATCCCGGCGGGCACGGGCGCGGTGATGAACGCGGTGCGTTCGATTGCGGCCGAGCGCGACAACGAACTGGCCGAGGAGATCGCCAAGCAGCTGGCCGAGGAAGAAGCCGCTGCCCAGGGCGAGATCGAGGAGGCGGGTGCGGCCGAATAGCCGCTCCGAATCCCAACAAATTCGGCGCGCCGCCTCCGGAGATCGGGGGCGGCGCGTTTCATTCGCGCAATCGTTAAAACTTTATTACCGAATATTTGGCCTGGAACGGCCAAAAGTTGCGTGAAAATCGAAATGTGAGCCGCGTTGCAAACTCCCGTGTTTTCTGGGATTTCGCGGTTGACGCCCGTGGCGGGCATGCGTTATATCCCGCCGCGCCTGAACGGGGTTGGTGGTAGACCAGCGCAGTCTAAACGCAACCTCAGGCATCACGAACCAAATGCGCACACGCTCGACGGGCTGGCGAAAAAGGCCCGCAGGGACAGGTTTCCACTTGTCCCGATATTGCGTTGTGTACTGGTTCGAACGTGAAAGACGGACGGAAGGTTTAAGGAAGCCATATGCCGACGATCAATCAGTTGATCCGCAAGCCCCGCAAGGCGCCGGTCAAACGAAACAAGGTTCCGGCCCTCGAGGCATGCCCGCAGAAGCGTGGTGTTTGCACCCGCGTCTATACGACGACGCCGAAGAAGCCGAACTCGGCGCTTCGTAAGGTCGCGCGCGTGCGCCTGACCAACGGTTTCGAGGTCACGAGCTACATCCCGGGTGAGGGGCATAACCTTCAGGAGCACTCCGTGGTCATGATCCGCGGCGGTCGTGTGAAGGACCTTCCGGGTGTTCGCTACCACATCATTCGCGGCACGCTGGATACCCAGGGCGTGTCCGACCGTCGCCAGCGTCGTTCGAAGTACGGCGCCAAGCGTCCGAAATAGCGGGGAGTACAAGAGATGGCCCGTCGTCGGCGCGCAGAAAAACGTGAAGTCCTGCCGGATCCCAAGTATGGAGATCTGGTCGTCAGCAAGTTCACCAACAACGTGATGTACCACGGCAAGAAGTCCGTGGCCGAGCGCATCATCTATGCGGCGCTCGACGACATCGCGAGCAAGCGCGGCGGAGATCCGGTCCGCGTGTTCCACGAGGCGCTGGACAACATCAAGCCGCAGCTTGAAGTCCGTTCGCGCCGCGTCGGCGGTGCGACCTATCAGGTCCCTGTCGAGGTCCGCTCCGAGCGTGCCCAGGCGCTGGCGTTCCGCTGGCTGATCCAGGCGGCGCGCGGGCGTCCCGAAAACACCATGGAAGAGCGCCTGTCGCGCGAACTCATGGATGCCGCCGAGAACCGCGGCAACGCAGTCAAGAAGCGCGAAGACACGCACCGTATGGCGGAGGCAAACAAGGCCTTCTCCCATTACCGGTGGTAGTCCGCTAGCGCAGTTTCGAACGAGAGATTCCAGTCATGGCCAGTCGCGAAACACCGATCGAGAAGTACCGCAATATCGGCATTATGGCCCATATCGATGCGGGCAAGACCACGACCACCGAGCGTGTGCTGTACTACACCGGCCGTTCCTACAAGATCGGCGAGGTCCACGACGGTGCGGCCACGATGGACTGGATGGAGCAGGAGCAGGAGCGCGGCATCACGATTACGTCCGCCGCGACGACCACGTTCTGGCGCGACCATCGCGTGAACATCATTGACACCCCGGGCCATGTGGACTTCACCATTGAGGTCGAGCGCGCGCTGCGTGTGCTCGACGGCGCGGTTGCGGTGTTCGACTCGGTCGCCGGCGTTGAGCCGCAGTCCGAGACGGTCTGGCGCCAGGCCGACAAGTATCGCGTTCCGCGTATCTGCTTCGTGAACAAGATGGACCGCATCGGCGCGGACTTTGACAACTGCGTGCGGATGATCATCGATCGTCTCGGCGCAACCCCGATCGTCCTTCAGCTCCCCATCGGCAAGGAAGCCGAGCTGCGCGGAGTGGTCGATCTGGTGAAGATGCAGGGCATCGTCTGGAAGGACGAGAGCCTGGGCGCCGAGTTCGAGTATGTCGATATTCCGGCCGACATGGCCGATGACGCCGCCGAATGGCGCGAGAAGCTGATCGAGGCCGCCGTCGAGCACGACGACGATGCCATGGAAGCTTATCTCGAAGGCAATGAGCCGGACGAGGCGACGCTGAAGGCCTGCATCCGTAAGGCGACCCTGTCGCTGACGGCGGTTCCGGTCCTTTGCGGCTCGGCGTTCAAGAACAAGGGCGTTCAGCCGCTGCTCGACGCCGTCGTCGATTACCTGCCGGCGCCGACCGACGTGCCGGCGATCAAGGGCGTGCTTCCGGGCACCGACGAGCCGGTCGAGCGCCGCAGCTCGGACGACGAGCCGTTTGCCGCTCTGGCGTTCAAGATCATGACCGACCCGTTCGTGGGCTCGCTGACCTTCGCCCGTATTTATTCGGGCTCGGTCGAGACGGGGTCTTCCGTTCTCAACTCGGTCAAGGACAACCGCGAGCGTATCGGCCGCATGCTGCTGATGCACGCGAACGACCGCGAAGATCTCAAGGTTGCGCACGCGGGCGACATCGTCGCACTGGCGGGCATGAAAAACACCACGACGGGTGACACGCTGTGCGACCCGAACAAGCCGGTCGTTCTGGAGCGTATGGAGTTCCCCGATCCGGTCATCGAGATCGCGGTCGAGCCGAAAACCAAGGCGGACCAGGAGAAGATGGGCCAGGCGCTGCAGCGTCTCGCGCAGGAAGACCCGTCGTTCCGGGTGTCCAGCGATGAGGAAAGCGGCCAGACCATCCTTAAGGGCATGGGCGAACTTCACCTCGAAATCCTCGTCGATCGCATGAAGCGTGAGTTCAAGGTCGAGGCGAATGTCGGTGCGCCGCAGGTGGCCTATCGCGAAGCGATGACCAAGCCGATCACGATCGACTACACCCACAAGAAGCAGACGGGTGGTTCGGGCCAGTTCGCGCGCGTGAAGATCGATTTCGAGCCGCTTGAGGCGGGTGCCGGTTTCGAGTTCGAGAGCGCTATCTTCGGCGGCTCGGTTCCGAAGGAATACATCCCGGGCGTCGAGAAGGGCATCGACTCCGCGCGTGACGCGGGCAGCATCGCCGGCTTCCCGGTGATCGACTTCAAGGCCACCCTGGTCGATGGCGCGTCGCATGACGTGGACTCCTCGGTCATGGCCTTCGAAATCGCGGCCCGTGCGGCGTTCCGCGAGGCGCTCGAGAAGGGCTCGCCGCGCCTGCTGGAGCCGGTGATGAAGGTCGAGGTGGTGACGCCGGAAGAGTACATGGGCGACATCATCGGCGACCTCAACAGCCGCCGCGGTCAGGTCGGTTCCATGGATGCGCGCGGCAACGCCCGCGTCGTCAACGCCATGGTCCCGCTCGCCAACATGTTCGGTTACGTCAACACCCTGCGCTCCATGAGCCAGGGCCGCGCGACCTTCACGATGGTCTTCGACCATTACGAGCAGGTCCCGCAGGCGGTCGCCGACGAAGTCGTCTCGAAGATGGCGTAACGCACGCCGCAACGAACCAGGAACTACCTGCCGGCGGCAATTGGTTGGAAGCCGGCACCAGACGGAGAACAGGTCATGTCGAAAGAGAAGTTTGAGCGGACAAAGCCGCATGTGAACGTTGGCACGATTGGTCACGTTGACCATGGGAAGACGACGCTGACGGCGGCGATCACGAAGGTGATGGCCGAGGCGAGCGGCGGCACGGGAGTTGCGTTCGACCAGATTGACAAGGCCCCTGAGGAGCGCGAGCGCGGTATTACGATTGCGACGGCGCATGTTGAGTATGAGACGGACAACCGTCACTACGCGCATGTGGACTGCCCGGGTCACGCGGACTACGTGAAGAACATGATCACGGGCGCGGCGCAGATGGACGGCGCGATTCTTGTGGTGAACGCGGCGGACGGCCCGATGCCGCAGACGCGCGAGCACATTCTTCTGGCGCGCCAGGTTGGTGTTCCGGCGCTTGTTGTTTACCTGAACAAGGTTGATCAGGTGGATGACGAGGAGCTTCTGGAGCTGGTTGAGATGGAAGTCCGCGAGCTTCTGTCGAGCTATGACTTCCCGGGCGACGACATTCCGATCGTGAAGGGCTCTGCGCTTGCGGCGCTTGAGGGCCGTGACGACGAGATCGGGAAGAACTCGATCATGGAACTGATGGCGGCGGTTGACGATTACGTTCCGCAGCCGGAGCGTCCGAAGGACCAGCCGTTCCTGATGCCGATTGAGGACGTGTTCTCGATCTCTGGCCGTGGCACGGTTGTGACGGGTCGTATTGAGCGCGGCATTGTGAACGTTGGCGACGAGATTGAGATCGTCGGCATCAAGGACACGCAGAAGACGACGTGCACGGGCGTTGAGATGTTCCGCAAGCTGCTGGATCAGGGCGAGGCGGGCGACAACGTTGGTGTTCTGCTTCGCGGCACGAAGCGTGAGGAGGTTGAGCGCGGCCAGGTTCTGGCGGCGCCGGGTTCGATCACGCCGCACACGAAGTTCAACTGCGAGGCGTACATCCTGACGAAGGAAGAGGGCGGTCGTCATACGCCGTTCTTCACGAACTATCGTCCGCAGTTCTACTTCCGCACGACGGATGTGACGGGGACGGTTGAGCTTCCGTCCGGCACGGAGATGGTTATGCCGGGCGACAACATCACGATGGAAGTGAACCTGATTGCGCCGATCGCGATGGATGAGGGCCTGCGCTTCGCCATCCGCGAAGGTGGCCGCACCGTCGGCGCCGGCGTCGTCACCTCCATCATCGAGTAACGGGAGACCGGACCGGAATTAGGAGTGTAGCTCAATTGGTAGAGCACCGGTCTCCAAAACCGGGGGCTGGGGGTTCGAGTCCCTCCACTCCTGCCAACCGGCAGCATCAGGCTTGCTGCTTTAGGAACTGAACTCAGGTCCGTACGGAAGCGTAACGAATGGCAAGACCATCGGTTGGCGAGTTTGTTCGCCAGGTACGTCAGGAGGTGAACAAGGTCACGTGGCCGACCCGCACCGAGACGATTCAGTCCACGCTGATGGTCATGGTCATGGTCGCGTTCGCAGCCATGTTCTTCTTCGTCGTCGATCTGGGGTTGGCGGAACTGGTTCAATTGGCCCTTTCGGTCGGAGGATAGTCGTCTGATGGCGATGCATTGGTATGTGGTCCACGCCTACTCGGGTTTCGAGAACAAGGTCGCCCAGTCCATCAAGGAACAGGCGGTCACCAAGGGCATGGAAGACCTGTTTGAAGACGTGCTCGTCCCCATGGAAGAGGTGGTCGAGATGCGCCGGGGCACCAAGGTGAACTCGGAGCGGAAATTCTTCCCGGGTTATGTGCTCGTGCGCATGGACCTGAACGAGGATTCCTATCACCTCGTGAAGAACACGCCGAAGGTCACCGGCTTTCTCGGCGCCGGCAACAAGCCCGCGCCGATCAGCCAGGCCGAGGCGGACCGGATTCTGCACCAGGTGCAGGAAGGCGTCGAGCGGCCGAAGCCGTCCGTCACCTTCGACATCGGCGAGGAAGTTCGCGTGAACGACGGGCCGTTCCAGTCGTTCAACGGTGTCGTGGAAGATGTGGATGAAGAGCGGGCACGCCTGAAGGTGTCCGTTTCGATTTTCGGCCGGTCAACGCCGGTCGAGCTTGAGTACGGACAGGTCGAGAAACTCTAGGCCGGTTCGTTGAACTGCTGCCCGCTTTCATATGAAGGACGGGCGGTGCGCGGGAGGTTGGCCCTGAAAAGTCCATGGGGCGCCGTACCGCGAAACCTCGAAAGGATATGAGGTCCTAAGACATGGCGAAGAAGATCACAGGTTACGTTAAGCTGGAGATTCCGGCGGGACAGGCAAATCCCTCGCCGCCGGTCGGTCCGGCGCTCGGCCAGGCCGGGCTGAACATCATGGAATTCTGCAAGGCGTTCAACGCCGCGACGGAAAGCATGGAGCAGGGTGCGCCGACTCCGGTCGTCATCACCGTGTTCCAGGACAAGTCGTTCACCTTCGAGACGAAGACGCCGCCCGCGAGCTTCCTTCTGAAGAAGGCCGCGAAGCTGAAGAAGGGTTCAGGCAAGACCGGC
>Ga0255761_10002485_pt1 | contig 16987 bp, 14 predicted proteins | sample 071ome_29_FD_179961 | JGI IMG/M metagenome (GOLD analysis project Ga0255761, IMG submission 179961) | Coastal salt marsh microbial communities from the Groves Creek Marsh, Skidaway Island, Georgia - 071407BT metaG (version 2) | ecosystem: Environmental > Aquatic > Marine > Intertidal zone >... | reverse complement strand
GCGCAGCCTCGTCGCTCGTTCGTTCGCGTGCGCTCGGCGGCGTCGCGATGTGCCGTCGCGACGACCGTCATCAGCCATGTGTTCGCGTTTTGGATAAGATCGCGATATGGTTGATTGTAAAGCATTAAACAGAGTTGTTATACATTACAATATGTATGATCAGGGTTTGGAAACGCCATGTTCATCTCATAATCTATCGATATAGGTATAAGAAGAACTACAGTACGTATCCGATGTTTTGTTATGTAATTTATCGGCAAGTCCAATGCAACGCGCAGTGCGAACCGACCGCCTCGGACGCGAGACGCCGACGCGAGACGTCCGAATCGCCCGTTCGCGGGCTGAACTACCCCGGAGGTCCGCTCGCTCGTTCGTTTTCCCTCGCGTCCGAGGCGACGGACGGATCGTTAGGTGCGGCACCGACGCCGGTGGACGCGTCGTTCGTTCGAGTTCGGTACACTCGTGAGAGGGGTTGTTAGCTCTAACAGACGCGAAGATGTTGTCGACGACGGCATCGCTCCCGCTCTCGCCGGTGGGGTCGAAAAGCACCGGTAGAACACGCGTGATCGTTCGCGCGACGCGTTCGAGCGCGAGTCTGAGACGTGGACGAGGAAACGCGGCGAGGAGCGCGAGCGTCGCGCGGACGCAGACGCGCGCGGCGGAGCCTCTCTCTCGCGCCAGACGACTGGTTCGAGCGAGCGGGGCGACGAGACGTGGACCGGTGGTGGTGCCGATGCGGGGTTCGACGACGCGGCGCCGCGCGGATGAGGACGAGAGCGGTGGTGACGGTGAAGTTGAGGCTTCGGCGACGGGTGGGGCGGAGGGCTCGGACGACGCGGGAGAGCCGACGGAGGTGGAGGTAGAGGAGGAAGAGAGCGACGCGAAAGAGGCGGAGAGAGAACCGTCGGAAGACGAGGAGACGAGCGAGGAGATTGAACAGAGGGAGCGCGAGGAGCAGTCGGCGGCGAGAGCGGTGTCTAGGAGAGTTTTTGGGGGAGAAGCGGATGATAGAGCCATCGTCGTCACGCGTAGTTTGTTTGCGTTTGGCGCGTTTTGCATCGCGTGCGCCTTTGTGCCGAAAGTTGTCGGGTTGCTCTGTTCGTATTTCGAGCCGTTGGATACTGCGGTGACGGCGTTTGAGGCGTTGACATCCAACGTGGGGTTGGATTTGCGAATTATGCGAGCAACATCTACGGCGACGTTCAAGGTTGTGGCGCTGTGCGTCGTCATCACCGGGCTCATGCGAGAAGGGAAACTCCCGCTCGAGACACCGGTCGTTGTGTCCAAGCTCGCGTTCAACGTCATGCTTCCAGCGTATCTGTGTACGCGCGTCGCCGCGACGCTGTATCTCTCACCGCTCACAAAGGCTTTGGCGGTGCTTCCGATGAGCGCCATGGCGCAGGTAATTTTCGGCGCCTTCATCGGCGTGGGCGTGACGGCGATTGTAAACAAGATTTTCGCCTACACGGCGGCGGCGCATAAAGAGGATATGGAGGATGAAGAATTGCTCGAGGTGGAGAAGAAGGAGCGGGACATGTCACGGTTGGGTATCGCCGCGTGTTCGTTTGGGAACACGTTTACCCTCCCGTTGGTGTTTTTAACCGAGGTGCTCGGTCGCGCGCGCGCGGACGAAACTGCAGGGTACATTGCCCTCTATCTCATCGGCTGGACCCCGGTGCTTTGGACGGTTGGGTTCCTTCTCATCGCTGGCCCAGTCGCCGTGGCGGGTCTGAGCAAATCTGGGGAAAAGAAGGATGCGATGCGCGACGCCTACCTCACGGCGCGCGCGACGATGGTTCGCATTAGCAAAGAGTTGCTCAACCCGCCGCTACTCGGCATCATCGCCGGCGTCCTCATCGGTGCGACTCCGCTCAAGGAAATCTTTGTCGGAAACTTCACCGAAGCCACGACTGATTTCCCGATGCTCTTGAGCTTCATCTCTGTCGTTTTCCGTTCGCTCTTTGAACTCGCGGCGAGCATCGGCGCCGCGGCGCTTCCGGGGCAAATGCTCGTGTTGGCCTCAAGTTTGGTGAAGATTACCCCGGAGGATGTCGAGAAGCGCATCGCGAGAGCGAAAAAGGAAAAGATGCGCGCCGCCACCAACCGCGACGACGACGACGACAACGACGACGTGGAGACGCGACGGAAGAATCTCTTTGAGACGACGATTCAATTCGTCGTCAGTTGTGTCGAGCGCGTGTTGAGAGTCATCGCCGGCACGTTGGGTAGACTACGAGGCGGGTTTGCGTACTTGTTTAGATTGGACGTCCCTGACGCTCGCGCGCTCACCGCAGCGTGCATAGTGCGATTTATCGCCCTTCCGGCGGCGTGTCTCTTTGGACTGCTCTTTTTGCGAGCGCTCAACTCTCCGTGGTTTCCGAGCGATCCATCCGCTGCGCTCGTGTTGCTCACCATGTCGTGCATGCCGGCGGCGCAAAATTTGGTGTTGCTCACGCAACTTCGTGAGCAAACGCGCCCGCTCGCGCAACGTTTGGCGGCGTTGATGTTACGTCAGTACGTTTTCGCGATTGTACCGGTGACGTTTTGGCTCACGGCGTTTACAAACGCCGTCGTTTAATCGGGACGAGAGCGGGCTGGGTGCGAATAAATTCTTCGTGTCTGTCACTCTCACTCGTATGTGTAATAAATTTCCAAACAACTACAGCGTGTTTCTTCATCCGTTATCTCTTCTAAAAGCGGAGGGAGGGGTTTTCAACGCGCGCAATGTCCGCCTCAACCATCTCCTTGATGAGCTCTTCGAGGGACGTCGTGCGCGGATCCCACTTGAGCTTTTCCAAAGCCTTGGCCGGGTTACCGATGAGAAGATCCACCTCAGCCGGGCGGAAGTATCGCTCGTGCACGCGAACGAGCGTGCGGCCGGTGGCGATTTCAATGCCGACTTCGTTGACACCTTCCCCTTCGAATCGAAGCTTCATGCCGGCAACTTCAAACGCGCGATCGACGAAGTGTCGAACCGTGTTGGTTTCGCCAGTGGCGACGACGTAATCTTCCGGAGAATCCTGCTGAAGCATCTTCCACATGCACTCGACGTAATCGCGCGCGTGCCCCCAATCCCGCTTAGCATCCATGTTACCGAGGTACAAGCACTCTTGCTTTCCAGCCTTGATGTTGGCGACGGCGAGCGTAATCTTGCGCGTCACAAACGTCTCCCCGCGTCTCGGCGACTCGTGGTTGAAGAGAATACCATTGCACGCATACATATCGTACGACTCGCGGTAGTTGACCACCGCCCAGTACGCCATCATCTTCGCCACCGCATACGGCGATCGCGGGTAAAACGGCGTCGTCTCAGACTGCGGAATCTCTTGCACCTTGCCGTACAATTCAGACGTCGACGCTTGGTAAAAGCGCGCCGTCTTTTGTTGCCCAGAGAGTCGAATAGCCTCGAGAAGGTTCAACGTACCCACCCCGTCGACTTCCGCCGTGTACATGGGCATCTGGAACGACACTTGCACGTGCGACTGCGCGGCGAGGTTGTACACCTCGTTCGGTCGAACGTCACGAATGATCGCCACGAGCGCGTGCAAATCCGTCAGGTCGCCGTAGTGCAAAAAGAAATTTTGCCCGTTCGGGTACCCGGGTTCCATGATGTGTTCCAACCTCGGGTGGTTGTACGACGAAGATCGGCGTTTGATACCGTGCACCATGTATCCTGTGTTACGCGTCGCATCCGTCAGTCTCTCTGTATTTGCGTTCGAATCCGTCTCTTTCCATCCGACTCCCGGCGCGCGCGATCGGTACTTCTCAAAAACTATCCACAAGACTCGTTTTTCCGGAAATCGTGTCAATCAATCCCCCACGCCGGCGTCGTCTGAACGTTTAAAGCGCCGAAACGACGCGGAAACCGCGAGAGTGAAATCCCCCATCGATCACGCGGCGAGTTCGCGACGACGCGTCTCGGACGGCGCGTCGACGAACGCGAATGCGGGAACTTTTTTCCGGATGCGGATGCGATCCAACAACCCACCGAGATCCTCGATTCGCGACGAGAAACGCGACCGCGGGCGCTCGTTGAAGACCGAACCCCGATCGTACCTTTGGAGAGCAAGAGTTCGACGAGGTACGACCCGTCTTGTCCCGTGACACCGGTGATGAAGGCCACCTTGCGGTTGCGGTCGCCGTCGGTGGCGTCTTCACCCATGCGTCCAGACTTGTACTCGACCGGCGCCGTGTGTGTCTCCGCGCCCGTGGGCACTGGAACGGACATGGCTGGCGACGTGGATTAAAACGACGAGTGCGTTTCGTTGCGTGCGAACGATCCGTCGATCGGCGGTGGATCGACGCGCGCGTCGGCGTGTGCGGATGCGGTGTCGCTCTGGCGTAACATGGATTGATGCCGATGAAAACTTTTCGGGTTTTCTATTTGTATGTGTAAACAGTGATGGAAACTTTCAAAGGTGAATTTGTCCACCTCAGGCTGGTCTCATTCTGCGCTGCAGCGTCCCGGTCGAGCGGGTCGTCGTCGTCGTCCTCGTCGTCGTCCTCGTCGACGGTGTGTACAAATACTCGTCGTCGTCCCTCGTCCTCGTTCGATGACGCTGTGGACGCTGACGCAGAGCGCGTTGCTTGCGGCGAATGGAATCGCGGTGCTCAACGAGCATAGATTTTTAGCGAAACGTGGATTGACGCCGGCGGCGATACGTGACGGACAGTGCGGGGCGACGTCGCTGAGAGGACAATTGATTGGGGTAATTAACGCGGTGTCGTACCTGCGAATGCCGTTGGTGGCGTTGAATTCGGTGGTGATCTTTGTCAAGTTGGTCTTTGGTTGAGAGCGAACAGAGCGAGCGAGCGCGTCGCGTCACGTGTAATTTTTAATACGAAAGGAAAGGTATGCTTACAATGCAAGAATGCGCTCGCTCAATTCTCAGCGAAATTCGATTCGCGAGAGCGCGACGCGGGGATTTGGTGGAATTCTACGCCGAGAGCGCTTCTTCGAGCGTCACAGGGGCGTTTGGAACACCGATGGTACACCCGGGACGAGGTCCGTACTTTTCCCAGTATCCCATGCCGAATTTCGCCCCGTTGGCCTGGAGCCAGTTCAGAGGCATCTTCACCCCCGTCGGTTCGGCGCTGCAGTACGGTCGAGACCCCGGTTTCGCCAGGTATTGCTGGTGGTAATCCTCGGCGAAATAAAAGACGTCGCCCGGTCCCTTGATTTCCGTCGTGATTTCGCGCTTCTTCGAAGCTTCATTCAGCGCCAACTGATACGCCTCTCGAGACGACTGCGCCATCTTCAACTGTTCCGCGCTAGAGCAATAAATCCCGCTTCGATATTGCGTCCCGGTGTCGTTCCCTTGTCTGTTTCCTTGCGTCGGGTCGTGACACGTCCAGTGCATCGCCAACAAATCCGCAAACCCGACAACTTTCGGATCGAACGCGACTCGAACGCACTCCGCGTGTCCGGTTCGTCCGCCACACACCTCCTCGTACGTCGGGTGTTCGTTCGCCCCGGCGATGTACCCCGTGCTCGTCGCGTACACGCCCGGCACGCGCCAAAACATCTTCTCTGTGCCCCAAAAGCAACCCGTCGCGAACACGCACGACTCGACGCCTTCCGGGAACGGTTCGTTGACGCGGGATTTCAAAACGTAGTGCGACTTGGACACCTTCATAGGAGAGCGTTCCACGCCGTTGCGGCACCGCGAAAGAGAGATTTGATCGCGTTCATCGCGTCGGCGTGTGGCGCACGAGGAATGTGATGACGTGTGCTCGGCAGTTAACAGAAAGACTGACTGAGCTGACTGACCCTGAGGTTGATGAATGACGAATCGAATGGGTATCAACTACAAATGACGCCGATGCGCCGCGTGATTAGAATGAAACGAAAGAGTGTGCGTCGAAACGCGCACGCGCGCGCGCGCTCGTCGGGTCGGTGCGGCGTATTTAGTTTGCGGCGAGCGCTTCATCGAGCGTCACTTGGCCGTTCGGCACATTGATGGTGCACCCCGGACGCGGACCGTACGTCTTCCAGAAACCCATGCCAAACTTGGCACCGTTCGCCTTGAGCCAGTCTTCCGGAACCGGAACGCCTGTCGGTTGCGCGCTGCAGTACGGTCTAGCCATCGGCTTGGCGAGATATTGCTGATGGTAGTCTTCAGCGAAATAAAAGACGTCGCCCGGTCCCTTAATTTCGCTCGTGATCGCCTCGCCGCGACCAGCCTTCTTGAGCGCCTCTTGGTACACCTCAGCCGAAGCCTTGGCCATGGCCAATTGCTCCTCGGTGGAGCAGTAAATACCGCTTCGGTACTGCGTTCCTCGGTCATTACCTTGTCTGTTTCCTTGCGTCGGGTCGTGGCACGTCCAGTGCATCGACAACAAGTCCGCGAAAGACACGACAGACGGATCGTATACGACCCGAACACACTCTGTGTGACCAGTGCGGCCGCTGCACACCTCTTCGTACGACGGGTTCTTCGTGAAGCCGCCGACGTAGCCGACGGCGGTGGTGTACACACCCGGCATGCGCCAGAACATCTTCTCCGTGCCCCAAAAGCAACCCGTCGCGAACACGCACTGCTCGAGGTTCTCCGGGAACGGCTCCTTCATCTTGTTCTTCTTGAAGACGTAGTGATAATCGGAGACGCGCATCGTGGCGTCGCGACCGGGAAGCGCAGAGTCTTCGGTGACCATGTCACCCTTGAGACCCATCATACCCATGAGCTTAGCCATGAGTTCCTCCTCCTTGGACGCGCGAGCGACGACGCCGAAACGCGTGGCGCGCGGTTGAGCGACGTTGGTTCTTCTCACGACGCGGTTCGCGGACGCCTTGTGTGCGATGCAGTGGGTCGTCGTGGCCATGTTTTGGATCCGAGGCGTCTTCCAGTGACGTCAGAGTTCGGATTAGTCGACAGAGTTGATCGCGCGTCATGCTGAATCGCGTCCGAGACGCCGCAGCGAGGTGCGTGCGAGTTCTTTCCAACCATTTCAGCGCGTCGCGCGACTCATAAACGACTCTCGAACGATGGACTGACGCCCGAGGCGCGTTTCGCGCATTTCGCGTCTTCTTGCAGGTTGGCGCTCAAAGTCGATGCGGATCCGCCCGCGCCGACGCCACGCGCGCCCGAGCTCGCTGAGAGGGTAACCAATGTTTCGGCGCATCGATCGTCGGTCGTTGTCGGCGGTGGGACGGCGAAAGTCGGGGAGAACAAAGCGAAAATGGAGAAGAATTCAACGGTGAAACAGCGGTTGGACTTTGATTCTCCTACGACCGCGTCGGTGCCGCACGACGACCTCGCGCGCGTGGTGACCGTGACGAGGAACGCGCGCGAGCCGCAGGCGCAAGAAAAGCCGTCGAACTCGACGCAGAACGAAGAGGCGATCGTCAAAGCGCAACAGGAGGCGGTTGAACGTTTGCGCGAAGTCGAGAGGACGCACAAAGAGACAGTGAGCCGGCTTCGAGAGGCTTTGGAGGAGGCAGAACAAAAGGCGAAAATATCCGCGACGAATGTTTTGGAGCTTCAAGAACGTCTGCACGAGCTGAAAGAGGCAAACGTGAGCGAGGCGCGCGTTCTCGCAAGGAAGGAGGCGCAACTCAGACGACGCGAAGAAGAGTTCAACGTGGAGAGAGAAATGTTGTCGTCTCAGCTCGAGGCAGCTATTTACTCGGCAAACATGCGCGATAGCGAAGCGCTCGAGCGCGATGAGCAGGCTAAGGCTGAGATACGTGCGGCAAAGGTTGCTGCGAGTAAATATGAATTGAACGATGCGCGGCGGCGCGAGTTCTCGCTCAAAGCTGGTTGGTGCGCACGTTATCTTCACCGGATGATTGCGTTACGCTTGGTGGTCGTCGATGAAGACGTGCAACGAGACGCCAAATTCTTGACAGCGGCGTTTGGCGTGGACGTTTCCGAGGAAGATACCTCTGAAACGATCGTGAAGCGTGTAGACGAAGTCATCATTGCTGCAGCGTGTAAACCAGTGGGATCGTACGAGGTGGATACGTCACTGTTAGAATCCAATTTGGACGACGATATGGATTCTGATCAGGAGATACCGTCCTCTCCTACACCATCGCCTCGAACTTCGCTACCTCCGAGCCAAAACGCGACCTGGCCTAGAAACTTTAGAGATGCACTTCAGGTTGAGATTTGCATGCGTCACTTGGTAGCCGTTAGGGCGGAAGAACGCGTAATCGTGGCTCTCGGTGACGCGCGGCGCATGGAATCCATCGTCGACACTTCGGCAAGCGCGGGCGTGATCGATTCGAACGATCTCAGCTCGGATGAAATTCAAGAGTTTCATTTCCGCCGTGCTTGGTTGAGACTGATGTGGGCTCGGGCGCGTGAAGCAGGAATCCATCTCGGTATTTCTGACGATCGAGAAGAGCACTGGTTGGCGAGCATGCGTGCGATGACAGATGAAAACATGCGCGACTCGGTGCAATTCAAGCGAGACGCGCTCGCGGTCGACAAGGGATTGAAGGAGATGCGAACGTTGAGCATAGAAACGCGGCTTTGGCTCTAAGTATATGTTGTATTATCACAAGACATTCTTCAGACTCGCGCGCATGCGCTCTTGAACATCCACACCGAGCGGCGGCGTTTGGAACGTTTCACCAGTAATCATTTCGTAAAGTTTGACGTAACGAGAGCTCAGCTCGGTGACGAGATCGGCGGGAGCTTCTGGCAATACTTCATCCTTGTACGGATCGCAGCGCTCCGCAAACCAGAGACGGAGAAACTCTTTATCGATCATATCCGGTTCCATACCCTTAGCTTGTCGCTCTTCGTACGAGTCCGACAACCAATATCTCGAGCTATCCGGGGTGTTGATCTCGTCAATCAAGCGAATGGTACCTTCCGCATCTCTACCGAATTCGTACTTAGTGTCCACCAAGATCAAACCGCGGGTCGCCGCCACCTCTTGCGCGTAAGCAAAGACTTCCAAAGTCTTCGACACGCAATAGTCGAGATCATCTTGCTTCATCCACCCCTCCTTGACGATGTCCTCTAAAGAGATGGGTCTGTCGTGCTCCTTCTCCTTCGTCGTCGGAGTGACAATGTTCTTCGGCAACTTTTGATTCTTCACCATCCCATCGCTCAGCGCGTTACCGCAATAGTTACGACCACCATTCTTGTAGTGCGTCCAAAGAGACGTCGACGTGCTTCCGGTGAGATAACCTCGGACGACAAACTCAATCGGGAACACTTCGCAACGCTTCATCACAGTCACGTTTGGATCTGGCGTCGCGACGACGGCGTTTGGGACGATGTGTTCCGTCTGCTTGAACCACCACTGGCTCGTCTGATTCAACACCGCTCCTTTAAACGGAATGTACGCAAGGTGTCTATCGAACGCAGACTGCCTATCCGTCGTCACGGCCACCATGACATCGCCTTGCACGTACGTGTCGCGAACCTTGCCCTCATACTTTTCACCGAACTGCAAGTCGCTCTTCGTCACGCACGCGTCCAAAGCTTCCGCCGCTTGGCTCTTTCTCAATGCATCGTTCGGCACCGCCGCCGCGCGAACGACAACCGGACCTCGGCGACAGCGAGAGGCGTCGCGCCGAAGCGCACCGATTTGAGAGACGGTGCGCTTTTTGAGCGCTTCGCACGACTCGACGCGCGACGCGCGCGCGTGCATGACAGACATGAGCGTGTATAAATACGCGCGAGAAGACGATTTACGTGAATAACGGTCTCGACCGGTTCGCAAGACGCGACGCGACGAGATGTGTGGAGGTTGCGGTTGAATCTCTAACAGGGAAGTTTTAAACCCGCTCGGTGTCAAAGTATTTCATTTACTAAGTACAACGCTGAGGCGATGATGGACTAATGAGGGCGATGTTTTGTTTTTTCGCGAACCACAAACTACAATTTATTGGGCGAAATAAAAAGCTGCGCGCTCGCCGAGGGCGAGATTGGCTTCGGCTTGAGATTTGGCTTGGGCCAAACGAGCCGCCGCATCCGCCGCCTGAACGCGCTCAATCATACCCTCCAAACCGAGCGCAAACTTCTCGCGAACATCCATGGCGACGCCCAGGGTGCCGTGTTCTCTCGTGAGCAGCAACGGAAGATGAATGTAGACGTCAACGTCAATCTCACAAGCGGCTTGCCCCTTGGGCGTCACCGTAAACGTCGCTCCAACGGGCATCCCCACAGTCGCCTCGTACTTGACCACCTTACCCTTTTCAACCTCGGTCGCCTTGATGACAGACATGTGCGCGTCGATGCGATCTATCGCCTTTCTCCCGTGCCTTCTACCAATGTCGCCGAACGAGTACACCCACTCGCATCTTGCCCGCGTTCCGCACGCCGTCACCTCACACTCGCGCAGTTCCGGCCCAAACGTCTCCTTCAACGCCGCCGGCGTCGTTAGGTACCCATACACAACCTCCGCGCTCGCCGCTATCTCCGCCGACGCTCCAAATTCTGTCTTCGTCGCGCCGTACACCCACCGCACGGTGCGATCCCGAGCCTTCAACGACGTCGTCGCCGCCTCATACTCCTCCAGTAACCCCATCCTCTCCAGCGTCGCCCGCTCGCGCTTTTCTCGTTTTTTTCTCCGCTCCTTCTCGTCCTGGGTCTCGTACGCGTGTTCAAGATACTCGAGCGCGTCCGCTGCGCGTCCATTCGCGTCGCGCGCCTCGCTTTCCGCGCGGGCGACGGCTGAAGACCGAACGTGGTGCGGGCTACCTCGCTGTTGGAACGCGGCGGCTGGTCGTCGTCCGCGGCAGCGCTCTCGCGAGACGGACACCGATCGGCGGATCGCTCGCGGGGACGTCGTCGAAGAGATCGTGATCGTGGTCATCGCGCCGCGGCGTTCAGGGTTGAGCTGTGCGTCGCGGTTTCGCGCGAGGTCGCGGTCGCGGAGCCTAGCCAAGTCGCTGGCGGCTGCACTTTTTCTGGACGCTTTTTACCAATGGATACTGTTTGTGCATACAGATTTCTAAGACGGGGTGATCAACGCTCGCTCACGCATTGAAGAAGCCAAACGTGGGGAGTTTGGATTGGGATTTAACCTTTTGCGACGCGCGGTGGGCGCGGATTCTGAACTCATCCTCGACGGGGAAGTTGAGAATGGCTGTCATGACGGGAACGAGGGCGTCAGCGCGGTCGTGCGCGTCGTATGGTAGCAAAAGGAATTGCTTGACGACATTTGAGAGGTAGGCGGATCGAGCGTCGGCGTCGGCGGAGCGCGCGGACGCTTCGGTCGGTGGTGAAGAGGTGCCAGTCTGCGGATGTTCGGCGCTGTTGTCTTCGTTTTCGTTGTCGTCAAACATGCGAAATTTGGCGCGCATGGGCGAGACACCACCTCGCGCGGCGTCGAGCTCGGCATCCTTGGCTGACATGAGCTTGCGCGCCTTTTCGCGCCACTTCTCCAGAGTTTCCCGGGCTTCTGTGCATTTTTCGAGCCAAGCATCTCGATCGCGTTCTGCGGCTTCAGCAGTAGATCTTGCCGTCGCGAGTTCCGCGACGAGCGCCTCTTGCGACGCGCGAGTCAATTCGCTCGATGAAAGCTTGTATTCCTCCAAAGCCTTTTTGGACGCATCGGCGAGCGCGTTGGCGTTCATGATTCTAATTTCCATGGCTTCCACGCGAGATTGGAATTCGTTTTTGGCCTCTTCAGCGGCCTTGGTGCGCTCCTGAGACTCCTCAAGGTCCTTCTCGGCGTTGGATACAGAGTTGGTGAGCTTGTCAATCGCTCTCGATGCCTCGGCGTGGGCAGATTCCAACTCCTGGCATCGAGCGCGAAGGCGATCGATCTCATCCTTGTCCACGCGCATGGTCGCCTCTACTCTGTTTTCTAACTCCGCGGCGACGTCTCCTTGCACATTCTGCGCGTCGTGAAGCTGTTTTTCCAGCTCTGCAACGCGCTTCGCCATGACAAGCAACTCCTGTTCCGCCTTGTCACGAGCAGCCTCGACTTCTTCCAGGGATGAACCAGCGAGACAAGTGGTGTCTAAAGCTCGCTTCGCATCGGAGAGCTCTGTGCGAAGCTCAGCGAGTTCTGTCATGGCCACATTTCTCTCTGTCACAGCGCCCTTTAAAGTTCCCACTTCTTCTCTGAGTCGCTCCAACTCGGTTTGAGCTGCGTCTCTGGCGTCAGATAACGACTCAATCTCCGATTGCTTCTTGAGTAAATCAGCCTTCATGGTTGATATGAGCTCATTAGCGATGGAAAGCTTCCCTTCGGAGGCTGCGAGCGACTTTTTCAAAGCAGTTTCGTTCACTCTCTGTTTCGCAGCTTCCACATCAGACTGAACCTGCTTACTGTTATCGCGCTCCTTCTTCAATTCCTCGACTTGCGCTTCGGCAGCGCTCAGTTGCTGTTGCAAAGATGATTTGAGCTCCTCCAATTTCGCATTCGCCGTTTGCAGCTCAACCTTCGCTTTCTCCGCCGCTTCGGAATCAGCGCGCGCACCAGCGAGCGACTCTGCAATTTCTATCTTCTCCGACAAAACCTCATCTCGAGCCATCTCTAGCTCTGGAACCCGCTTTGCGTACTCGGATAACTGCTGCTGAAGAGTTTTATTCACCCCTTGCATGCTCTTCACCTGCTTGAGCGCTCGATCTCGCTCATCTGTCAGCGCTTCGAGTGCCTTTTGAGCGTCTGAGTCGTCTTCCCTCTTCTCCTCATCGACAGGTTTCGTCTCCTCCACAGTCTTGCCAGGCGCGCCAGAGTCCTCGAGCCGGTTTCTCAAACGCTCGTTTTCTTCTTCCAACGCCTTCTTCGCCTTCTCGAGCTCTGCGAGTTCCTTTTCTGCCTTTTCCTTGGCCTCTCGCGCGTCATCGCATTCCTTCTCAAACTCTTTACACTCCTCCTCTGCCCACGCTTTTCCGTCGGTGAGCTTCTTCACCGCGCTTTTCAGCGCATCAATCTCTTTTCGTTGCGGCCCGTCGTCGGCGTCATCGTTCGATGACGCCTTCGCCTTGTCTTCCGTCGAGCTCTCCGCGGCGTTTCGCAACGCAGTCTTCAACGCTCTCAGCTCGTCATCCTTCGCCTGGCACAACTCTTCGAGCTCTCGAATCTTGGCGACGTACCCAGCGTCAGACGTCGACGGGTGTGACGATGATGCCGACGCCGACGCGATCCCGCGCTCGATGGCGTTCGTCTCCACCTGGGCGCTCAGCTGAACAACGGCGTCTTGGGCACTCTGGTGCAACTTCTTCCCAAGGGTCGAGAGCTTATCGGCGTCGAACCACGACGGTTTCTGCATTGCGAGACGCTCGAAACCAGGTTCGCGCGTCGCGATACGTCACTCACGCGCGTGCGCGCAAGTTCGCGGATGCGGTCGTGGGCGAGACTGAGGTGTGGAGGCGTAACCGTTGCGAACCGAATACAGCTAAGCGTTCACCGTTTTGACTAAATTGGACGACGTGCTACGATTTCTACGCGGCACGTTGGAGACTACGCGCGACGAGTGACGAGACACACCATCTTGGAGGATTCATCGAGTGTCGTCGAAGAAGACGCGTTGGTGAAGACGAAGGTTCGCGCGTCTGTGACGGGGAAGGATTTTTTGACGAGCGCTTTGCGTGGCCGATACGCCGGATACGACATGCGGTCAAACACGACCGATCCCGCGCACGTCATGTCGCAATCCTGCGCCGTGTCTGCCGCCTTTTCTATGCTCCAATCGCACTGCATGCCCACCTTGTGCGTCACGTGAATTTCTCCACCATTCGGCGCCGCTAAACGCGCCGCTCCAGCGCAAAATCGAGCCACCAACGCTCTGTTTGTTTCCAGTTCCTCCGCGCTCCGGGCGTCCGATCCCATCAGCGCGGCTTCCTGCGCCGACCCATCCGAGTTTCGAGCTACGCACGGAAAATTCCACACGAGCCGGTCGAACCCACCTTCGGGTGCCGGGGTCTTCAACGTTCCGGCCAAGTCGCCCGCGTCCACTCCGTGCTCCACGACGACGCCCAACGATTCCAATTCCTCCAACGTCTCCGCGCACGCCGCGCCGTAAATCTCCAATAACGACGCTCGCGTCTCGTGCGACGTCGCAACGATGCGAGAGTCTCGTCCAAAGGCTCGCGCGAGCGCGAGCGAAAACGTAAAGTCACCGTCGCCCACCGTCAGCACGCTTTGGCCTCGCGCGTACAACCCGAGACGGTTCACGGGCACGGGCGGCGTCGGCGGCGCCGATTTTGAACCCTTTTTGTGCGACCGCCGCGTCGGCGCCGATCCGTCGGTGTACCGCGGACACGATTCCGGGCGCGCGTTTGCCCCGGCGTGTTCACCGGCGGCGTTGAGGACGGCGTGGCGGCAGGGAACGCAGCCGCTGCGTGCGCACTTTATCATGGCGAGCGTCATGTACAGCGGGAGTTCCGCGCGCGAGGACGGTGACGGGTCGTCGCCGCGAGGGCGTTTGGATGCCCTGTCGTCGTCCTGATCCGTCATGATGCAGAAGACGACGCGCGTGCGCGGGGTTGTGACGTGGGTTGTGTCGCGCTTTTTTGGACAACTGTTTTTCGCTTTCGATTGTGATGGCTCGGTGCGTCTATCTATTCTTTCCCTCGTGGATACAACATTCGCTAGAATATAATACTGCTTTAGAAGTGCCTAGTTGAACTTTCGCGGCGGGACGATGTGCGCGCCGGGGCCGATAGAGTGGGTCGGCAAGACGTCTCGACGCGGATCTCGAGATTTCACCAAAGCTCCAGAGCTATCGGCGCCAGATAAGGCGACGACACCGTAGGTGATGAAGACCCAGCTCGAAACCCAACCGATAAATGAAAGAAACGTCTCCGGGAGGGGCTCACCCAATATAATCAATCCGTAGAGCGCCGCGACGCCTAACTGCGCAACGTTACCCGAAACACACACGACGACGATGCTGTTCCCTTCGCGGAATCCCTTGGTTTGATAGTACAAACCTGCGGCTGTGAGAAGGCCACCAACCGCAAACGTAAACGGACCACTAAATAGCATCCACGCTCGCATGTATCCAATACCCACCTTGACGCAGGCGGCACTCAACGCAAAGCATGTGCCGCATTGCGCGCCAACCTTTATCAACTCGTAACGCGCGGCTTCTACCGCGGAAGCACCACTCTTGTAGCGTCGCAGCACGACGCTAGGAGCGGTCAAGCAAGCTATCCCTAAGACGATGGCGAAGAGCAACCGGAAGAACCCGAGCGGATTGGTATCGCCACCGGATCGAGCAGACCTACTGAGGACAACTATGCCAAACGCGCAGCTCACCACGCCTCTCCACTCCTTCATGTTTAACGACTCACCGAGGTAGACGTGACTCACCACAGCCAAAATCGCCACTCCACTCGCCGATGCCGGCTGCACCACACTCATCGGTGCGATGGCGAGCGCCAGTAACATGCCGATTCCTCCGACGATGTCCAACTCCAACCCGCGTCGCCAACCCGCATCTCTCAGGTACGCCCTCGCTGTCGTGAGCCCGAGCTTTGGAAGGTCGCGGGCTGCCTTCTTCTGAATCCCTTTACCGACATTGATCGCACACGCCGAAGCGACGGTGAGCGTAATGGCTAGAACGGGCATCTCTCGCGCGTGTTCCAGTTGCGAGAATACAAACGAACACTTTTTCCGTTGGACTTCTCGCGACGTTCGGCGAGCGCAATCGCGTGCTGGCGACGCGGTGACTGTAACGTCGCGCGTAGTCTAGACTTCAATCCAGGACGCTCACTCGCGCGTCGCTTCGACGAGCGCGCGAAGCGGAGTGAGGATGTATCTGAACTTTATCACTTCGCAGAGTCTTTCGCAACGTCGAAGGCGAAGAAGGCAAGCGCATTGTCGATTTCTGAGCAGTCATTCAATCGCGAACTTGGAGAAAGATAATAGAGCTAAGAAGGTAAAATCATGATAACAATGAACGAATGATCGAATAAGTACATAAAGGCGAGCGCGAGGTAAAGCTTGGATTTGGCGCTCACTTGTTAGCAAACCATCCGTAAGAGTGAAGGCCGACGCCCCAGAGATTGACGCCGACGTAGCACACCCAAACGACGAGGAACCCGGCTGCACCGACAGCGCAAGAATCCTTCTTGCTCCATCCAGCGACTAGACGGGAGTGCAAGTACGTTGCGTACACGAGCCACGTGATGAGCGCCCACGTTTCCTTAGGATCCCACGACCAATAAGAACCCCACGCCTCGTTCGCCCAAACTGCACCAGAAACGAGACCGGCAGTCAAGAGCGCGAAACCAGCACCGAGGCATCGGTATGCCAGGTTGTCCATCTCCGTCAAGATGCGCTCGCCGCCCCGTGGCGCTTCAATGGCGAGTTCTCCGCTGAAATCCGTAGTGGTCTCCACCGCAACCGCGGTGTCCCCTCCCTCCGTCGCGACCGCGGCACTCACCTTAGGCCTGTTACGCACGCGTTCGCCTTCGCCGTTTTTGTCAACGAGTCCATCTAATTTTTCCAGAGCGCCCTTCGCCATGGCCCAGTCTTGAGACGCGTCCACTACGAGGTATGAAACGCACGACAACGAACCAACGAGCAGCGTAGCATAGCTAAGCATCATGACGCTGACGTGCATCATCAACCAGTTGCTCTTCAACGCCGGAACAAGCGCTGTTGCCCGCTGTAGCTCGGCCGGAAGCGCCAAAGTCGCACCCGCTACAGTTAACGCCGCCGTTGGCGCAGCGAGCGCGCCTGGAATGGCACTCTTGGAGAAGCCATCGCGCTCCGTCACCACCAAGTGAACGGCCGTGATACCCCAGGCTAAGAATAATAAAGATTCATACATGTTACTGAGCGGAAAGTGTCCGCTTTCCACCCAGCGAGCGGCGAGTAATCCGAAGAGTGAGGCGTTACCCGCGTACATTCCGTACTGCTCCAACTTGCCGGCGCGCTTTTCATCCGTAAAGATAGCCTGTACGCGACGCGTAAAAGCAAACCAAAACGACACAAACGACTCGTCAGTCACGCGTTCACTTCACCATCCCGCATCGGTCATCTTCTCCTCTCATTCTGCATCTCGCTTCGCGAAACGTGCGCGCTTGTCACAGCCGTAACCCTCAGCCCATGGCAACCAAAA
>Ga0255761_10002478_pt1 | contig 17001 bp, 46 predicted proteins | sample 071ome_29_FD_179961 | JGI IMG/M metagenome (GOLD analysis project Ga0255761, IMG submission 179961) | Coastal salt marsh microbial communities from the Groves Creek Marsh, Skidaway Island, Georgia - 071407BT metaG (version 2) | ecosystem: Environmental > Aquatic > Marine > Intertidal zone >... | reverse complement strand
CCACCTCCACCTCCACCAAATATTATTCCTCCATCCAACCCTCCTTCTTTTATTCCTTCATTAGACGAAGTAGCAAAAATTGAAATAAACCCGATACCACATCCTTTCGATTTAAATGGTCATTTTCCTTATGCAGTTTGGATTAATGGTCAAAGACTTAAATTAAGTTATAAAGAATTAAACCAATTAGTTATTGCGCTCGATTTAAATTCACAACACATTAAACACTCAGAAAATATTCACAACGGAGAAGGTTGGTTGTATCCTTTAGATAGAAATGAATCCATCAAAAGAGAAAATACTATCGGAAGCGCCCGAAATACCGACTGATACTTGTCCGTATATTAATTTTGTTCAAGTTATTTTAGACGAAATAAAAGATGAAGTAGACTCTCATTTTTTAGAAGCTAAGATTTCTTTAATTCACGACCATCTTGAATACATTAGAGAATCAAACGAAGCATTAAGAGATAGTTCTAGGTATTGGAAAAGACAATTCATAAATAAAAAGAGATGATTAAAAAGAGTAACAAAAATCTTAAAATTGGCGATCATGTAAAAGAAAAAGGTTTCTCTTTAAGAAAAAGAGTTGGTCAAATAATTACTATTTTACAAGACAATAGAACAAATCCTAGTTTTGAATGTATCTTGGTGAATCCCAAAACCTTGCTTCCTGTCGAAGATTTGTTTGGTCAACATAAGGTTTTCAAAATCAAAAGGGATAATGTCAAATATTATGTTCCTCGCAAAGAATTATTCAAGAAAAAAACTTTTGAAATTGGAGGTTTTGTATCTTACAAAGGAAAAACACGAACGAGATACGGAAGAATTCTTTGTTATTTAAATCAAGAAGAAGGTTTGTATCCCCATTCTTATGACATTAATAAGCATAATGGAAAAGATTTTTTGCAATGCGTGGAGATTGATCCAAATAATTTAAAAAGAATTTTAGACGAAGAAGATCATCCTAAGATTTTTATAGCTCACCCCGAAAAATGTAAGTGTGTTGAAGCTTTAGATAAAGATGAAAATGGGAATCAAGTTATTCCATTTAAATTAAATATTTAAAATTAATGATGAAAAAATTTGATAAAATAAATAAAGATATACTAAAATCCTTGCCCAACCCAAGCAAAGGCGCATATGAAATCAAAGTCAAGATTCCTGAATTCACTTTTCTAGGTGTTAAAGAGCAACCCGATTTTGCAAATGCTTATCTTAGTTTTTACCCCAAAGATAAAATAATAGAATTGAAAAGTTTAAAGCAATATACTTTTCATTTGCGAGATATAGTTGTTTCTTATGAAAGGTTAATTAATATTTTTTATGATCATTTAATAGATATTTACGATCCCGATAGGTTAAGGTTAGTTATGATTTTTAATCCAAGAGGAGGCATTTCTTCCAAATTAACTATTGACTCTGATTGGTCAGTCAGAGGCGGTCAAGAAAAATTTAAAGATTGGGCTGAAAAAGAAGAAGAGTGGAATGTCATTATGTAATGAGTGAAAAAGATTTGCCCGATAATGTTGCGCCAAACCCTCATTCATTACCTTATGCTAGTAACATAGGATCGCCTGTTATTCGCCCCGACCATAGCCTTGCAGGTTGGAAGCATGGCGCAGTACATTCCGCTAATCAACATTACCAAGAAAAATTTGACGAATTAAAAAAAGAATTCCAAGCTTTAGCAGAAGAAGTTAAATGGAATGAAATAATATTTAATTCAGAAATGCGCTTCAAAGCAGTAATTGGAAAAGAATATTATCTTTATAAAAAAGATGATGGGAAATATTTTATGAGTTTATTTGCGCCCAATGAATGTTCTTGGGGAGAAAAACATCAAGGCACTTTTAGGCTTAATTACGATAACAGATGGGAAAAAGCTTGACATATAGATTTTTTTGTTTTATATTGTCAGTATGTCAAAAGTAAAAACGATCAAAGGGAATTTGTTAGATTTTCCTGCCTATTGCGAAACTGATTCAAATTCTTATGTAGGAATTAGCGCTATTGCGCATTCTTGTAATTGTCGCATGATTATGGGTGGAGGCATTGCAAAGCAAATAAAAGATCGTTATCCTCAAGCTTATCAAGCGGATGTTGATTATATTAGTAACGAATATGATCACAATGGTCAATATATTCATCCTCTTGGAAACTTTTCAAAAGCAGAGGTCAGTTCTGAATCTTTACCCGATGAAAGAGGTTGGATTTATAATATGTATACCCAAGCAGGTATAGGCGCAGGAGAAAGACAAGTAGATTATGAAAAATTTTGGCAAGCATTAAAAAAAGTTGAACAAGACCTTTACGCAATGAGCGTAGAGAAACATGAGTATGACTCTTCTGCTCCACCTGTTCTTGGTTTGCCTTATGGAATCTCATGTGGACTCGCAGGAGGTAGTTGGGGAATCATAAAAGCGATGATTGAAGATATTTTTCTTGACTCTCCCATAGAATGCTATATAGTGAAATTTGAAATATGAATATGATATTAGGACTTACTTGCATTAGCGAAGAACTCAAGGAAAAGGATAAGAAGAAGTATTCTTTCCGAACGATGACTCGCAAGCGTTTTAACGATCTTTGTGTAAAAGATGGTAGAGATGAAGCTATTAGGGAATTATCTACGAGGATTTTGCATAATGTACGCACTACTCGTTACATTATCCGCCATTGCATTCACAATAATATCTTACATTATCGTCTTAGTTCTGCTCTTTTTCCCCTTGTTACTGATGAATCTTCCGATGTTAGTTATGAAGATCTTCCCAACAGGTTTGAAATCGAAGAAGAATTAGCTTTCGCAGGAAAAATAGCGAAACAATTCAACTTGTCTATTGGTTCTCACCCCGATCAATTTGTGGTTTTGGCATCTGCCAATGAAAATGCAGTTAAAAATTCAATAAATGAACTAAATTTTCAAGCTAATATTTTTGACATGATTGGCTTACCTCAAGATCATACTGCTCCAATGAACATTCATATTAATTATAATCCAAAAGATGACGAGACATTAGAAGATGTGGCAGAAAGATTTTTTAACAATCTAATGAAATGTGATTCGGGGGTTTACAATAGACTAACTATCGAGAACGAAGACAAATGCTTCTTTAATATAGATAATTGTATTAAATTTAGTGAGTATTTATTTAATAAATATAATCATAATTTGCCTATTTGTGCAGATAATTTGCACCACAAATGCAATCCATCAGAAGTCGCAGACTTTACTTGGCAAGCAGAGCGTTGTGCATATACATGGGTAAATAATGGAAATTTTATTTCTCCTGTCTTTCATTGGTCAGAGGGCAAACCTGAAAAGCCTCGCTCTCATGCAGATTATGTTGCATTCGGTAATTTTCCACCACATATTGCTATTGATCCCGATAAACCTGCAATCTACGAAATTGAAACGAAAGCAAAAGATAAAGCAATCAAACTTTTACAACAACAAATGGCAGGGGTTATTTAATTTTGTTATTATGCAAACAAATTCAACAAAAACCTGTTCAAAATGTAATCAAACTCTACCAATAGATAATTTTCATTTTAGAGATAAATCTAAAGGTTGTAGACAGAGCGTTTGCGTCAAATGTCGCAATAAGTATAATAAAGCCAACAAAGATCGAAGAAAAGCATATGACAAGGCTTACTATGAAGCCAACAAAGATCGAAGAAAAGCATATGACAAGGCTTACTATGAAGCCAACAAAGAGAAAATCTCAGAGCGAGACAAGGCTTATCGTGAAGCCAATAAAGAGAAAATCTTAGAGCGAGGCAAGGCTTATCGTGAAGCCAACAAAGAGAAAATCGCAAAGGGTCGAAAAATTCACTACGAAGCCAACAAAGAGAAAATCGCAAAGGGTCAAAAAATTCACTACGAAGCCAATAAAGAGAAAATCTTAGAGCGAAACAAGGCTTATCGTGAAGCCAACAAAGAGAAACTCGCAGAGCAACAGAAGTTTTACTATGAAGCCAATAAAGAGAAAATCTCAGATCGAGGCAAGGCTTACTATGAAGCCAACAAAGGGAAAATCTCAGAGCAAGGCAAGGCTTATCGTAAAGCCAACAGAGAGAAAATCGCAGAGCAAAAGAAGGCTTATCGTGAAGCCAACAAAGGGAAAATCTCAGAGCAAGGCAAGGCTTATCGTGAAGCCAACAAAGAGAAAATCGCAGAGCGAAGGAGGGCTTACGAAAAGCAAAGAAAAAAAAGAGATCACCTTTTTAGGTTAACCGTGAATTATAGGCGATCCTGCTTAACAGCTTTTAAATCAATCGGTCAGAAAAAAAATAATTCTTCAATAAAACTTCTTGGTTTAAAAACATGGCAACAATTAGCAGAACATTTATCTAAACAATTTTACGATCACCCTAAAACAGGAGAAAAAATGACTCTTGATAATCATGGAACTCATGGTTGGCATATAGATCATATTATTCCATTATCTAGCGCCAAAACTGAAGAAGATATGATCAAACTCTGTCATTATACAAACCTTCAACCTTTATGGGCAGAGGATAATTTATCCAAAGGAAATAAAAACCTTGACATCTCCTAAATATTAATATACATTTCTTACATGAATGAAAATAGCGTAATGGTTATACATCCATATCTCCATAAAGGTACTTGGGTCTTTGATGATGAAAGCAAAGGTTTGGAGCGAGAACCTTTTATAGCAGGTGTTGATGCTATGCTTTCTAATGTAGTTGAGATGAAAGGATTGGACAAAGATGGTTTCTCCGTAGTTTTTTCGGGTTCTTTTCTTCCCGATGCTCACATGACTCTTGATTGGTTAAGAGCAGATGGAGGAGGTAATTGGTATTCATGCCCTGAACTTGGAATGGAAGGTTGGCTTTGTCCTGCTCTCTACAAATATTTTAACGAAGCGCCAAAAAAGATTTGGACAATATTTAAAAATAAAATAACATGAAAGATTATATAGATTTAGAAACCGAGATTATGAATGTGGGTCAAATAGAGGGAGACTTGGAATCTCTTCTCTATAAGGTAATGGATGACCCTAATCCACCTTCTGAAGATGAATTGGCTAATCTAATTATTGGCATGATAGCAATGCACAGGGTTCGTTTCGATAAGATGTTTACTGTCTTTGAAGATTGCGTTAAAAACAAAAAGTTATTTAATAAAGAACTTGACAATATCGAAATGCCCCCCTATGATGATGGAACAATGAAAATGGAAGTAACTGATTCAAAAGAGAAAGTAGAATGATTAACAAAATAAAAACTTGGAAAGCTCCTTCGGAAGTTGCGTTGGCAATTATTGATTTAGCATTAACTCACATTAAAAAAGTTGAAACTGATCCCGAAGTTGAAACTGATGGAAATAATTTTGATTATTGGAATAGCTATGATTTGGGAGATGGCAATTATGTAGATTACAATGTTTATTGTGGTGATGATGTCGGAGAATTTACTTGCAATGGTGAGTATAAATATACTGATCCTAGCGAATGGTCTTGGGATGTTGCTTGCTATGCAGTTGATCCACCTACTAAAGAAAATCAGTATCATCAAATAGACACAGATAGAGAACAATATTTATTTAGTTATAATAAAAAAGGAAATAGAGAGGTAACATTTCACAATGAATGATTTAACTAAAAAAAATACTTATATTTTTAGCGTCCCTGCAACTTACTTTTATGAAGTAGATGCGGATAGCGAAGAGGAAGCTAGAAAGCTATTGGAAGAAGAAGGTGGAATGGATATTATGGGTACTCTTGGAGAAATTACTCATAAAGATTATATGAATGCTACTCTTGAAGAAACTTGGAGCGCTGAATAAATGCACAGATTTTTAGCTGAAGTTGTTTTGTTGGCTATCATTGTTTCTTCGTGCCATCACGAAAGAGAACAAGTTAGGCAAGCTCATTTGCATAATTACCCTTTCTTGGACGATTGTCCATCTGTGGAAGAAAGAGCGATAGATAGTGAAAATAAATTAAAAGCGGAAGCTCAAGCGCTAAATATGCGCTATGTAGATTACTTGCATTATCTTACCAATCGATCAAGACAAAAAGAAAATACTTTGGGTTCAAATAATTGAGAATTGTGTATTTTATTTTGTGCGATTTTTTATTGAGCTTCTTTTAGTTTTATTCATTACCATACTGATGGTATATGGGCTTTTTGAGTTTTAATATAAAGGATTCTCATTATCATCCAATTTGATTTGGATTCTGTTGTTCATCCTTTATTTTTTTGTTGACAAAGGTGAGAAAGTTATTTAATGTATTGGTATTATGCACCAAGGAACACTAGAAGATCGTTATAGAATATATTGTGAATGCGTTATTGCTTTGGGTGAAACCCCAAAGTCTTTTGACGAATGGTTAAACTCTTAATAGAAAGAAACAAAATGAGCGGAGAAGGATTATCAGTTAGTTTTAGAAGAACATCAATGACTCAAATGTCAAACGAGGAACTCCTTAGAGAGTTTCAAAAGATTGTCTATGCGAGTCGAGTCACCAAGCATATGAAATTTTATGGTCAAGCTCATAGTGTTTATATGGAAGAGTATGGTGATGAAGAGTTACAAAAATGGCAACAAGAAGGAGTTGCAATTAAAGATACTTTTCGTTTCTGTATTACTGTTTATGAGTCTTGGTATGAGGATGCAGACTTGTATGAATCTCATAGCTTGCAAGATAGTTTCGTTTCTCTTGCGAGAGAATTTGCAATCGATAATAATTTGATGTATTTCCCTGAAGGTTTTCCTGCTGAATGGATAGAGACAGAAACTATTGATGGAGAAAAATGTTGGAATCATTTTATTGTAAAGCCCGATGATAAAAACATTGACAAGATATGCAAAATATGGCATCATTATGGAATGTGTTTGGTTAAAGCCGAGCAATTAGGTCAAACCGATGAAATGAAAAGTTTTTATTGGAAGCAAGCTAGAGATGAAATTAAATCAATAATGGAGAAAAAAGAACATGAGTGCGTTAAATAGTCATCTAACAATTAGGCAAGATTTAGTGGAACAAGGTTTATCTGTACCTGTTTGGTTTCTTGATTACAAAGAAGATGTTCATGTAGAAGATACTGCTACATTAAATATTGATTGTGATTATTGCACCGATGGAGAAGAATTAAATGATGAGGGGGCAAATATTATAGTAAAGATTACTGATCCTACTCAAAAAGATAAATATGGCAATCCTTGGAAAGATAGATTAGCTTTTGCTTGCTCAATAGACTTTCAATGGAATTAATCATTAGTGACTTTTATATCTTATGTTTTAATCGATTGGAATCAATCTCTACAATCGCAAAATTTAAAAACTTTTAAACTAACTAAATGGGAGGCATGGGATTTGAATAAAAAATTTTCCATTAATGGAGAAACTAAAAAGTATATAAGATTAGAACTTGTATCAACTTTAATAAATTTAAAAGAAAAAAATTAATTATGAAAAAAATATTTGGAGATTTTGATGTTATGGTAAAACAATGTTTGGTTTTTTGCGGGTTAATGCTTTTAGCTTTATTGTTTTTTGGATGCAATAATAAAGTTGCTACATCTGAAATTATTTATTATCAAGCGTATGATGGGAAGTGGGATGATCCTACGATCAATCCTATTTTTCTCACGAAAGCGGAGGCGCAAGAATATGCTGATCGTAATAATATTGGTAGTGAATTATCTAAAGATACTAGTCATCAATATATTGTACGAGAGATTAATTATCGTTATGAAATTCGCCAAATAAATGATTGGATGAATGATGTTTTGCACACTACGAATTGCAAACAAGATGGGGTTAAATATGTTCAACAATTTATGTCTGCACATGAAGATTTGTTTATGTATGATTTAAAGACAGGAGACTTAGTTATTAATAGTACCCCATGAAAGCATTAGCGAGTAGACTGCTTTATTATATGGGTCATTTAGTTAGTATTTTTTTATACTGCGATTATCTTGCATTTCTTTACCCTGTTTATAAAAAGTTAATGATTTGGAGTTCTGATCTTGACAAACATGAAAAAGTATGGGATACTATGAATAAATAATGGAAACTTTACACAATACTAGGAACTGCAAGTACAGAAAATTCTTGCATACTAAATTAAAGCACGGCAAAATAAGTGGTAAGTTTTATAAGTTCCTTTATAGAAACTTTCCTTATCGCTTGACTGCTCGATCAGTATCGACATTGGTTGGTGAGGTTCTTCATGGTCGCATAACCGAAGAGAAAGCTATTTTTATTTTACAAAAACATGATAACGAATTTAGACGACAAAAAGAAATGATGCAATCAAATTGGGAGTGCAAAAAGAAAACTTCAAAAACAACAACTCCATATACAAAATCTCTTAAAAACAAATATGAATAAATTTTTTAATTGGTTAGCTACAACTTTTATATGTGTTTGCGTATTTTTTTATTGCATTGTGGGTGAATTTGTGCTACTATTTAAAAATGACAACGAGTAAATTTTTGTTTCTTATTTTTTTTATGATGGGTTGCTCCTCATCCAATTTTAAATGTCATGTCCACAAATGTAATGGGGACGAAGTTTGTCGAGGAGAATGCAAACAAACTTGTAAAACTTGTAAATGCGATGAATAAAAATCTATATGAAATGTTAAGGAAATCTGCCGAAGCGGATTTAGCTAAAGCAAAATTAAGTCTTGATTTATTGGGAAATAATGCAGTTGGCATTGGTGACCATTCAACAAAAGACTTTTATGATAACGCAGAAGAAGCTTTGTCGATGATGGCAGATGCTATTGATAGAATCGAAGCTTTGGAAATGTTTTATAAAGAACAACTTGATAATAACAATCCAATTTTTTGTACTCAACCAAAAAACAAATGAATATGCGAGAAATAATATTAGAAACTTTAGATGATATTGCTACGAACTGTGGTTCTTCAGATAATTGTCAAATTAATTTTAGCGCAGAATCTTCAAGAATTATGATTGCAGATAGATTAGAATCGGCATTAAAAAATCATGTTCTAATGTTAATGGAAGATATGTCTTGTCCTCCTAGCGAAGATCGTTGTTGTGGTGGGGGTTGCCATGAGTAATAATTTTGACACCGAAGAGATTAAGCAAGTAACTAGTGCAATTTCTCTTTTGATTAATGATTGCTTGGGTAATTTTAATGAAGATCAATTACTTGAGGTTAAATCTAGGCATAGACTTTTAATCGAGCAACAAGTTTTTTGGATTACGCAAAATAATTACAATCGTTTTTTTCGTGATCTAAAAGAATACGCTAATTGGTTGTGCGATTTTGTTGCAGAAGTTGAAAATAATTCTTGACATCTTTCGCTATTTGCTCTAGTGTTCTTAGCATGAGCAAGAAAGATATTATAAAAGAGTTGAGAGAAAATCGCGCCAAGCGCATCGAAGAACTAAAGGAAACTATTGCGGATCATAATCCCGAAGCATTATTTGCAGATGGGTTTGACAATGCAATACTTGGTTATTCTACTGATTTGAGAGTGATCTATTCAGTTGATCAAATAATGGAGACTCTTGTCGAAAGAGATGGCATGACTCCCGATGAGGCAATAGAGTATTTTGAGTATAATATATCTTGCGCTTACATGGGTGAATATACTCCAATTTATATGTACGAGGAATAAATTATGAATAGCGTACACAAAGAAATAGTTTGGTCTAAAGGTAGAACCAAAGCAGAACTAGCAAAGCAAACTACTTGGTCTAGTTCAAAAGATTGGAGTGGTCTTAGTGGATTAAAAGTTTTGTGCTTTGATCATAATACTCATGTTGGTCTTACCGCAATTACTAGTCAAGGGGTGAGTCATAATAAATATTTACAAATTCCTGTTGACAAGATTGACGAAGTATGTAAGACTCTTATGCAAGCAAAGAAACTAATGGAGAGTAATAAACAATGAAATATCAAGTAGGAGTAAAAATTTATAATAGTTTTGAAGTCGAAGCTGATTCAGAAGAAGAAGCAGAAGAAAAAGTTAGAGAATTAGATGTACATAAAACTTTAATGGATTGCGATTTTAATGTTTGTTATGTTGATGAAATAAAAGAATATAAAACATATATTGATTCAAATAACACAATTAGAGTAGATTGCGGTTGCACCGAAGCTAATGTTTTAGATGGCATCCATAATGAATGTAATAAAAATGAATAAAAAAGCTATGGAAGGACTTAAAAAAGAAGAAGAAACATTGTCCGATATTCGTGACATTGAAAAGTCGGTCAGACTTCTTGAGATTGAATTGGATTATATGGAATCAACTGATCCAAATAATTATAAATACATCAGAAATTTAGAGAAACAAATTGACGAATTATATGAAAAAATGGAGGGCTTAAATGAGAACGACTGATAAACAATCAAGGGACGATGATGATCAACCCGATTTTGACACTATGCGTTACGATCTTGCTGAACGAGAAGCAATGAACATGGGAGTTTCTGAGATTATTGATTTGCTTTTGAATGGATTCGAGGGTTTGGATAATCTTGATGATCTTGAAATTCGTGATGAATGGGAGCAAATTTTTGGAAAAAGTGTTGACAACCCCGAATGATTAATACATACTTACGATATGAACTTAGAAAAAGGTTTTGAACTTGTTTTGAATGAAGCAGAATCTTCTGCGCTTGAAGATGATAATAGAGAACTTTTGGAAGCAATAGAATTACTCCAAAGTTTTTATGAGCAATATGGTCATCAATTCCAAAATTTTGAGATAGAAGTATGAGATTAACCAAATATCAAAAAGCTCGATTGATTGAGTTTGATTGGGATGTTATTGAAACCGATGTAGATGGAGACACGCAAAACTGCGCTTGGATTAGCATTACCCCCGAAGATGGGGTGATCTTTCAAGAGGCTTGCGATGTTTTTGGCTTGACAGGGGATGCAGAAGACATTAAGTTATTGGTCGTTGCAACTTCCGAGGGTGATAAATAATGAATTTTTCAGACGCAATATATTTGGTAGTAAGAAAGGCAGAGAATTGTGCGCTAAGATCTGATGACACAAAATCTCTTGAAGCTTGCGAAGTAGTTAAGCAATTCGTTAGGTATTTGCCTAATTCATTTGAGAACGATCAAACCCCAAATATGCAAAAGCTTGGAGAATATACTGATTTTTACGATGACGAAGAAAAGATGAAAGACTTTCAAGAATTAAGTAAAGACGAATTTCTTGCAAGTTATTCTTATCTTGTCGAAGAGGAATACAACCTAACACGAATGAAAGAAAAAGAAAATGGATGATATTAATGTATATCTTGTTGACTTAGTTGCGCAAAACAAACTCTCGCACAGAGAAGCAGAATTTTTTCTTGACTTTGCTTACGATCTAGTATTAGATAATGTCAACGATGAGCAAATTGAATCTATCGTCACTAAAGAAATAAACAAACACATAGAAAAAAAGTAAAATGAGAAATTATTTTGATACACAAAGGATTAATTGGGTTAAGTACAATTCAACTAACATTATTTTCAAGAACAATAATCTTGTAAAGAAATTAGTTCCACAAGAAAATGTATTGAAGTATAAAAGCAAGACTGATCGAGACGAGCAAATGTGCAAGAAGATGGGGGGCAAGCCCATTCAAACTGCCCAAGGTCATACTTGGTATAGTCAAGATACCTACAAAAGTGTTCATGTTCATCTTCAAAATTTGAAGTCTGAATATCCAACTGCTGACCTTGAATTTATTGATCGTACTCCTCGTAAGGATAGTGCAGGAGAACCTGTTCCTAATGTAAATGCTCTAGTTTATATTACTTCTCTTCATAGGAGATGGAATTGGGTTCGTGATCCAAATACAGGCGACTATTCAAGGGTTTCCTCGCAAAATGCTTGTGGTGTTGATGAGGGTTACTACATTGCTTACGGAGGTCAAGGAGAAGATAACGGCATGAAGTTCCATGAGTTCAGAGAATTGCTCGATATTTCGGAAGCAGTTAAAAACTTTCTTGTTGAGGTTGTCGTTCCATTTAAAAATGGTACGCTTGAACAAAATCATTTGTTAGTAGCATGAAGGAAGTTTCATCAGAGGAAATAATCTTGCAAAGAATTATCAGTTCTTGCGAGAATTTGCTTGACGATCTTGAGCAAGGCGCTAATATTGAAGATAAAGATAAAAAAGATTTGGTTTACGCAGATAATGTTATTATGGAAATCCAACAAAGAGTTGGTAGTAAATTAACTCCATCAAATATTGAATCAAATAATCTTGACCAACAAAATAGCAATGATGTCTTCGGGCATTTAAAAAGAAAATGAAAATTAAACTTGGAGTACGAGGCAATTCAGATGCAGTCAATCATATCATCATTAAAATGGATGATCTTACGCTTGTGACAGGTGACAATATTTTTCTTATCGGTGAAGAGAACCGAACTAAAATGGGAGAAAATCTTATTAAATTACTTGATTCTTTGAGCGTTGACATTATGAATGATATTGAAATAGGTGAAAATATAATGTTTATGATCGAGAGAGAATTAAACATGGAAAGCGGAGCATTGAAAAAATATGGCACATGACGAACACAATAGCGGAATGAGAAGGGGTTATAATAGTGCCTTACGCATCCTTAGAGAATTTGACATGAAAGTATTTGACTTGACAGACAAGGACGACATATATAATGTAGGTAAATCAAATTTATATAATATCCAAAAAGATTTAATCCATGAAATATATGGAGTAATAAAAAAAGAGAAAGAAGAATATACAGGAGATCAGTTTAGTGATTAAAATGAAAACAACCGAATTGCAAATAAAAGAAAATAGTGAGGGTGATTTATATTTTAATATCCCCGACAATTTGCTTGAAAGATTAGGTTGGGAAGAGGGTGACGAAATAAAATTTGTCGAGAAAGATTATGGATTTGTTTTAACAAAAGTTAAATATAAAACGATTGAGCATGAGTGAGATCATGCAAGGCAAATGGAATCATTCTAAAAAACCTTCAGAATACGAAGTCTTTGATTCTAATGGAGAATTATTGTATAGTGGCGCATTTGTAGATGCAATGAAATACATGGAGGAAAATAAAATGGAAATAATGGACGATTATGATGCAGGTTTTAATGATGGAAGAAATAATCTTGCATTAGACCTTATCAATCATTTTAATAAAAAAATTGAAGAATTAAAAGAGAATAACCATCCTGCAAATAATGCTCATATAAGCGCATTAGAAAGTTTTATAGAGACAGTTAAAAAAACTTTGTCGGAAAAAAGTTCTTGACATAATTTAATTCTTAGTCTAGTGTTTTAACCATGAATAGGAATCGACACTATATTTGGAATCGTGCAGAACGAGTAGACAAAAAGAATATGCCTCATGTTGTTATTGAAGCTTTTAACAAATGGCAAAAAGCCGAACTTAAAGGTTTAATGAAAATGACTGAAGAGCATAAAAAGAAAACTCTTACTAGAGTTAATAAACAAAAAAAACAAATGGAACAAAATCTAACTTATTTAGGTTATAAAATTAATTAAGGAGAAAATATTATGGGATTAGATATGAACGCATACGCAGTTGTCCAAGGTGGAGAACGAGATGGAGAAGAAGAGCATCTTGCTGATTGGCGCAAGCATAATCGTTTGCATGGTTGGATGGAAGAACTTTGGGAAGACAAAGGCAGACCATTTAATGGTGAGTTGGATGACAATCCAATGGGTGATTTTAATTGTGTTCCTGTTGAGCTTACATTGGAAGACTTGGATCAACTAGAAGCAGACATTACTGAAAAAGTTTTGCCCGAAACTCAAGGATTCTTTTTCGGGAGTGATTCTTTTGATTGGGAAGATGATGATGGGAATAAGTTTCCCGAAGATGATTATTACTACAAGCAAACTGATCTACAATTTGTTAAAGATGCTCGCAAAGCAATTAACGAAGGAAAAAAAGTTTATTATAATAGTTGGTGGTAAAAAAGTATTGACAAATACGGAAAAACAAATTAATGTCCTCTTTATGAATACAGCAGAAGCATTCTTACATAGTATTAAACAATCAATCGCAAACGCAGAAAAGATAGCAAACTCGATCCCTCGCAAGGGTATGAATGTTTATCTTGACAAATCAACTATGGTCATGCAAACTTTTAGTGATCCTAGCGCATTTGCTCATGCCAAAAAAGTTACTGCAAGAGCAGGTCAATCAAGTTGCCTTCGTAATGTATTAGATGCAGGGGGTAGATTACAATGAACTTAGAAATAATCGAAAGAAGTAGTGGTTATTGGATAGTTGATAACGATGGAGTTGCATGGGACGAACCATTTGTTCATTTGAGTCAAGCTATTCGACAACTAAATCGCATGATAAAAGATGCAGAACAATAGTTTTGACACTCAAATACAAAGTTTTTACCCAAAACACATCAAAATGCTTGACATATCATGCAAATTAACCTAGTTTAGAAAAATGAAAAAATTTAGATTGTCAATAACAGAAGAAATTGGTGGATACATTGAAATTAACGCTAAAGATGCAAGTCATGCAGAAACTCTCGTTCAAGACTTATTGGATGAGTATGGTGCAGATAGATTGTTTTATCCAATACCCGAAGATAAAGAAGAATTAGGTAAATATCACACTCGCCATACTCATGGTGATAGAGGAGTTTTAACTTGTGAGGAAATAAAATGAAATTACCAACATACGAAGAGTTCACTAAGGATATGCCATTGGTAGATCAAATCAAAATGCACTACGATGTTGATCTTGACAACTTCACAGGTGATCCTTGGCAGATCGTTGGAGAGATTGCAGAAGATTGTCCTAATTGGCTAAATGAATTTAACAAAGAGTTTGAAGAGAATTTAAGAGAAAGGGAATACATACAATGAAAGTAAGAAAAGTTTGGACTAAAACTCCACAAGAAATGTTGGATTATATTCTTCAAGTAGATAAAGAAATGGAGAGAGAAAATAACTATTATGCTCCTGTATTTTATATTGACAAACCTTTATCTTACATTCGTGAGGTTTACGAGGAATATGTGGGGCTTGAATCATTGACTGAAAACGAGCAAATAGAGAATGGTTATTATAGATTGGAGATAGGATAAATGAACATTAATTATATATACGAAGACGGCACTATCGAAGAAAAATTTTACTACGATAATTTCACAGGTACTTACTTTCTCCATGACGAAGAGTGGGAAGAACCTATGGAGTTTACCGAAGACGAATTAATTCAAGAAGGAATTTATATCAATGAGTTTAGCCAAAGAGTATAATTTAAGTGTTGACAATGCGCAAGAACAAGTCTAATGTTATGGGATATTCAACAATAGAAGGAGTAATTAGACAAACAATGAAAAAAGAAATGAAAACAACTGAACTTACTTTTGAAGTCCCTCTTGATGGGTCTGATAATTATAGAATGAACGAGTGCGTAGAGCAAATCGCACAACTTATCGATCAATACTTTGGCACTCAAATCGAAGATGTTACTAGGATCAACGATTTAGTTGACCAAGAAATTGTCGCAAGTTGGAGAAGGGAAAGGGATAACCAAGTGGAAATCAATGGAGGAAGCAAATAATGGATAACAATCAAGTAGCAGTTAGAGTCCATAACTTAGATAACGCAACAACTTTCAAAGAAATTTTTGATGTTTATATTGATGCGTTGTCTGCTCCCAAATATGATGACGAGGGTTATCTAAACCTTAGTTATGAGAAAAATCTAGCAAAAGATTCGCTTGACACTCTCGCAAATTTTTTAGATAATAGTCCCTTGAGCGTAGCAAAATGGGGAGAAATGGATAGAGCAAAACATGGAATATATGAAGGAAATGACCAATAAAGAAATTATAGGGGATGATTATCCCACTTACGAGGATTCGGTAAACATGACTCTTGCAGAACAAGAGCGAGAAGTATCCAATAGCAATTTAGCAAGATTGTTGCAAGAAAACGCTAATTTGAAGCATCGACTCGCTTGTATTGCTGATGATCTTGAAATTATTGAAAAACATATTTGTCGATACGACAAAGACTATATTTTCAAACTTCCAAGTCTCAACCCCGATGGTAGTATCTATGCAGATGAAGCATGGCATAATATTACTAACATAGAAATTGCTTGCGATTTAACTGACGATGCGCCATTGGAATGGGGAAGTAAAAAAAAGGTTGACATATCTTAAAACATCATTTAGTCTTAGGGCATAATTTAAATCACACACATCTAACACACATAGAAAAATGATTATTGCACAAGAAAAATCCAAACAAGTTGTTCGTTCTCACGACTTTGAAGAAGTCAGTTGCACTATTGATGCCGAAGATATGCGCTATGTCGCATCTCTTTTGCGCAACAACTATTCTAATACTCGTCTTGCAGTCGTAAGAGAGGTTGCTTGCAACGCAATTGATGCAAATGTCGAAGCAGGTGTTGCTCGTCCTATCGAGGTTAAGTTGCCCACTACCATGAATCCAACCTTTTCGGTTCGTGATTTCGGTGGAGGATTAAGTCAAGAGGAAGTTTTTTCTCTTTATTCAAAGTATGGTAAATCAACCAAGAGAGATAGCAATAATTATATTGGGAGCTTTGGTATCGGGCGTTTCAGTCCCTTGGCTTATGGTGATAATTTTACTTGCGTTTCTTATAATGGAGGCAAGAAGACTTCTTACAATATTTTTGTCGATGAATCTGACGATACGAAGATCGTAAAATTGCATGAAGAACCTTCTAGCGAACCAAGTGGTTTGTGCATTGAAGTTGCGGTTGCAGATAACGACAGGGATGAATTCAGAGAAGTCGTCCAAAAATTCTTTCAATTCTTTTCTGATGATGAGATGCCAAAATTCATTGGAGTAGAAGATGATTTCATTACAAAAAGAGAAAAAATTCTTGAAAGTAAAAATGGAGAGTGGTTTGTTCTCCAAGAAGGCAGGAGAGATTATTATTCACGAAATGAATCTCATGTTATTATGGGTAGGGTTTCTTATCCTCTTGATAGTCATGC
>Ga0255761_10002472_pt1 | contig 17016 bp, 20 predicted proteins | sample 071ome_29_FD_179961 | JGI IMG/M metagenome (GOLD analysis project Ga0255761, IMG submission 179961) | Coastal salt marsh microbial communities from the Groves Creek Marsh, Skidaway Island, Georgia - 071407BT metaG (version 2) | ecosystem: Environmental > Aquatic > Marine > Intertidal zone >... | reverse complement strand
TTGATCCTGTATGGTTGGCTATCTTGTTAGCTATTAATCTTCAAACTTCATTCCTAACGCCTCCGTTTGGATTTTCGCTATTCTATCTAAGAGGAGTTGCAGATGAGGCCATAGAGACCTTCGAAATTTATAAGGGCGTTATACCTTTTATAATTATTCAGCTTTTTGTGATGATAATAGTTTTACTTATTCCAAGTATTCTATTAATTAATTGATATTTGAAAAATAAATATAGCTTTATTTAAAGACCGGCATTGTTTTTTTCTAATGCTCTTTCTGCTCTATAACTTGATCGGACCATAGGACCAGAAACAACCTCTAAAAATCCTTTTGCTAGACCTATTTCTCTGTATTTATTAAATTCTTCCGGAGTAACCCATCTTTCAACTGGTAAATGATTTAATGTAGGACGTAAGTATTGTCCAAGCGTAAGAATATCAACATTAATCTCTCTCAAGTCATCCATAGTTTTGGAAATTTCTTCGTCTGTTTCACCTAAACCAAGAATGAGGCTTGTTTTAGTAAGAACTTCCGGGTTTATTTTTTTAGACTCTTTAAGGACATCTAAGGTTTGTTTATATCCTGCTCTTATGTCTCTTACTGGATGGGTGAGCCTTTCAACCGTTTCAATATTTTGAGCAAAAACTTCTAAACCGCTATTTACTATCGTATCTACTGATGAGACTAAACCTTTAAAATCTGGAGTTAAAGCTTCAACTGCAGTATTGGGGTTAAGTTGTTTGATTGCCTTTACTGTATCTGCAAAATGTCCGGCACCACCATCATCTAAATCATCTCTATTTACTGAAGTCAAAACTACATACTTTAATTTCATTGTTTTAACGGCTTTAGCTGTATTACTCGGCTCCTCTGTGTCTATCCAGCCTTTAGGATTACCAGTATCAACAGAGCAAAATTTACAAGCTCTTGTGCAAACTGAACCTAATAACATAAAAGTAGCAGTCCCAGCTGACCAGCATTCTGAGATATTTGGGCAATGTGCTTCTTCGCATACAGTATTTAATCTTTTGCCCTGTACCTCTTGCTTAATTTTTGCAAAATTAGGATCTATGCCTGCCTTTACTCGTATCCATGATGGCTTCTTAGTATTAGGAATTGAAGCATAGCTATTAGACTTTTGGCCATTTTTTAAAGCCTTAACACCGTCACGATTGATGATTTTTTTTGTTGGAATTATTTCCATGACTAAAATATATGCTTTAATTTTTCTATTGCAAGTTCTTCTACAGCTTTTCTTGTTATGTTTTTTTTGAAATTCTTTATTTGCGTAACCTCAAGCCCCTCATATCCACAGGGGTTTATCCTAGAGAAAGGCTCTAAATCCATATCAATATTCAAACTTATTCCATGATAGGTTTTACCTTTATTTGTAATTCTTAATCCTATTGAAGCAATTTTTTTATTATCAACATATACACCTGGGGCATCCTGAATTAAATGTGATGAAATGTCATACTCCAAAAGAATATCTTGGATAAACGATTGAATATTCTTAACCAAGGTCTTTGGCCCAAGATTGTGTTTTTTTATATCCAAAAGAAAATAGATAACTAATTGGCCTGGGCCATGATAAGTAACTTCACCCCCTCTGTCTGATTTAATAACTGGGATATCTTTTGGTGAAAGCAGATGCTCTTTATTGGCGGCAGTGCCTAATGTAAAAACCTTTTCATGCTCTAAAAACCATATTTCATCGCCCTTTTTTGGATCTTTTATATGGCTTTTCATTTTTTCAAATGAATCTAGATAATTAATGATGCTATATGATTTGAAGTCTATTTTAATTTCCGCCTTTCTGTCTTGCCTCTACAAAAGCATCTTCAGAAATTTCATGATACTCAGAAACATCTTGTTTAAACTTAGAATATGAATCATAAACTTTCTTCATCACTGGATCTGTTGCTATGCTTTCCTTGATAACCTCTTCTGATATTTTTCTAAAACTTTCAATAACATCATCTGGTAATTTTCTTAGTTGCACGCCATGAATATCAACAAGCTCTTTTAGGGCACTATTATTCATTGCTGTATATTCATCTAGCAAATCTTGATTGACTGCTTTTGCAGCTGTTTCAATAATTACTTTTAAATGATCCGGTAAGGAATTCCAGGCATCAATATTAATGATCAATTCAAGCATAGGTCCTGGCTCATGCCAGCCCGGATAATAATAGTAATCAGCAGCTTGATGAAAGCCAAAAGTTAAATCATTATATGGACCTACCCATTCTGTAGCGTCTATAACTCCAGTTTGTAATGATGTAAATAATTCACCTGCAGGAAGGGTTATGGGTATGCCCCCAGCTCTTTTGAACACCTCTCCACCTAGGCCTGGGATTCGCATTTTTAAACCTTTGATATCTTCTATTGAGTTAATTTCTTTATTAAACCAACCAAACATTTGGGTACCAGTATTTCCTGCTGGTATAGGATACAAATTAAAAGGCTCATAAACTTCTCTCCAAAGCTCTAATCCATCACCTCTATGTATCCATGCATTAATCTCATCAGCGGTTAAACCAAATGGAACAGCAGTGAAGAATTGTGCTGCTGGAACCTTTCCTTTCCAAAAATAGCTTCCACTATGGCCCATCTGATGTGACCCAGAACTTACTGCATCAAATACACCAAAAGCCTGAACTTGTTCTCCAGCGCCAAAAACAGTGATCTGCATTTGACCCTGACTCATTTCTTCAACTAGTTTCGCTATTCTTTCAGGAGCCATTCCTAAACCGGGGTAGTTTTTAGGCCATGCAGTTACTAGCCTCCATTTATAGGTCTTATATTCATTCTGATTTGTTTGCTCTGTACTTTCTGAAGAACAAGCTGTAAAAACTAATGCCACTGTTAAAATGTATAAAATCTTTTTCATATTACCTCTAGATTTGCATATGATAATACAAGCCACTTAGTCCCTGCACTTTCAAAGTTAATCTGCAGTCTAGCAGAATCACCGCTACCTTCATAATTCAAAACCACACCATCACCAAACTTTTTGTGCCTTACCTTTTGTCCTAATGAAATTCCCTCATTAGTTTGGAAACTTATCTTGGTTTCTTTAAAATCTTTTTTGTTATAAGGAATATTTACTTCAGCTCTTGGTCTTATTTCATTTATCAGCTTGCTAGGTATTTCCCTTAAAAATCTTGAAGGTGGATTAAAGGTGTCTTGTCCGTGAAGTCTTCTAGATTCAGCGTAGGTCAAGTAAAGTTTTTCCATTGCTCTTGTTATACCTACATAGCATAGCCTTCTTTCTTCCTCTAGTTGTGATTGACTCTCTATTGATCTTCCATGAGGAAATAAGCTTTCTTCAAGACCGGTTAGTAGGACTAATTTAAACTCCAATCCTTTTGCAGAATGAATTGTCATTAACTGAGCGGCATCATCATATTCTGATGCTTGCATATCTCCTGAGTCCAATGAAACCATATCAAGGTATGCTGCTGCTACTTCTTCAAAGCTTTTCTCTTCATTAAAAGCCTGTTCATAATTTCTTGTAGCAGAAATAAGCTCTTCAAGGTTCTCAATTCTTGTTTTACCTTTTTCACCTGGTTCTTTGCCGTGATAATCTTTTAAACCGGTAACGTTTATGATTTCTTCCATTAGATGTGACAAAGAATTTTCTTTTATAAACTCCTTACATCTTAAAATAAAATCAAGATATCCTCTTAAGCCAGCAGCACCCCTTCCAGCTATCATATTTTCATCTAACAACATTGCTGAAGCTTTTATGTAAGAGATATTTCTTTCCTTAGCTAAATTTCTGATTTTTAATAATGTCTTTTGTCCCACGCCCCTTGGTGGAGACCCCATAGATCTCTCAAATGCAGGATTATCAGAATGATTAAATATTATTTTTAAATAGGATATTGCATTTTTAATTTCTAATCTTTCATAAAATCTCAAGCCGCCATATATCCTATAAGGTATATTTGCCCTTAATAAAGCTTCTTCAATTGCTCTAGATTGAGCATTTGATCTATAAAGAATTGCAGAATCTTGATACATTTCACCCTTATTCATCCAGTCTTTTAGAATGTCTGCAGCAAATCGTGCCTCATCTTGCTCATTGAAAGCCTGGTATAAAACTATTTGCTCTCCCTCTATTTTTTCAGTCCATAAATTTTTACCAAGCCTATCATTGTTATTATCGATGAGAGAATTTGCGGCTTCTAAAATTGCTCCGCTAGATCTATAATTTTGTTCAAGTCTAATAACCTCTACATCTGAAAAATCTTCAGTAAATTGGGATACATTCTCTACTTTTGCGCCTCTCCAGCCATAAATAGATTGGTCATCATCTCCAACAGCTGTTACATGAGATTTATCTGAAGCAATCGCTGAGAGCCATTTATACTGAATGGTATTTGTATCCTGAAACTCATCTACTAAAATGGACTGAAATCTATTATGGAAAAAATCTTTAATATTTTGATTGCCATCAACAAGCTCGTAAGCTTTAAGCAATAGCTCACCGAAATCAACCAAATTATCATCAACACATGTTTTCTCATATTGTGTATATATTTTTTTTAAAGTCTCAGTTAAAAAATCTCCATTATCTTTTATATCTTTTGACCTTAGTCCATCATCTTTCCATGCATTTATTTGCCATTGAGTTTGGCGAGCTGGCCAATTTGCCTCATCACAATTAAGCTCTTTACTTATTCTTTTTACTATTCTTAGCTGGTCATCTGCATCCAAGATTGTGAAATTGCTTGATAGACCAGCTTCCTTATAAAACCTCTTCAAGGTTCTATGAGCTAATCCATGAAAAGTACCTACCCACATATCCATTAGAGAGCTCTGTAAAAGCTCTTCTATTCTTGATCTCATTTCATTGGCGGCTTTATTTGTGAAAGTCACTGCCATAATTGTTGCAGGATTCTTTTGCAGCGCTGATGATTGCCATGCTATTTTGTGAACCAATACTCTAGTTTTACCAGATCCAGCACCTGCAAGCACTAATGAATGCTGTTTTTCAGATGTAACAGCATGCCTTTGCTGATCATTGAGATTGTCTAAAATATAACTTACGTCCATTTAGGGATTCATTTTTTTGTCTAAGAGAGATATTCTAACCTTATGTCAACAAAATTATTAAGACACATAGAAAATAAATTACCAGAATTAAGAAAATCTGAAAAAGTGGTTGGCGAATTTGTATTAAATGATCCCAAATCAATTATCACAATGAAAACTGCAGAAGCATCAGAGGCAATGGGTATTAGTGAGCCAACACTTATAAGATTTTGCAAAGCAGTTGGTTTCTCTGGATTTCAAGATTTCAAAATAAATTTATCTCAACAACTTGCAGCAGATGATTATTTTGTAATGTATGAAATTAATGAAGATGACTCAATCCAAGAATTATGTGAAAAAGTCTTTGATACAACTATCTCTGAAATTTTAAATGTAAGATCACAGATAAATCAAAACATTCTTGAAGATGCAATTGAGGCATTAGCAAACGCAAGAAGAGTTGAATTTTATGCCTTTGGTGGCTCTGCTCCAGTTGCTATGGACGCTCAACACAAGTTCTTTAGATTAAAAATACCATCATCTTATATTTCTGATCCACATATTCAATTTATGTCTGCTAACTCATTGGGAGATAAAGACGTAGTGGTTGCGATTTCTCAATCTGGAACAACATCTGCGCTTATTGATAGTGTAAATATAGTAAGAAAATCTGGGGTTAAGGTTATAGGTATCATGCCTGCTAATACTCCACTTGCTAATATTTGTGACTTACCACTATCTATAGATGTAGGAGATAACAATAGACTATCTAAGCCACACACCTCAAGAATTGCATATACTGCTGTGATAGACGTGATGACCATGGGTGTTGCACAATTAAAGCCTGAGGCTCAAGAGCATTTATATAATATTGCTGATAGCCAAAGATCATTAAGAGTTAAATAGGGAAAAATATGAGCGATGAAATAAAAAAATTTTTTAATACGTATACTGATTTTGTAACCAAAGTAACTAGTGACCCTAGTCTAAACTTAGAGGATTTAAATGCTAGATTTGCAGAAATTGAAAATGAATCAAATATAAAGACGCCAAGATTGCTTACTGCTGCTCTTGGGCTTGGAAGTGAAACTGGAGAGTTTGTAGAAATAGTCAAAAAAATGTTTTTACAAGGAAAACCTGCCTCAGATGAGAATATCTTTCATATGAAAAGAGAGCTTGGTGACATTATGTGGTACTGGGTAACTGCTTGTGCAGCACTTGGTTTAGATCCTTTTGAGGTTATTACAGAAAATCAAAAAAAATTAGAGGCTAGATATGGTGAGCAGTTTGAAGTACAAAGAAGCGAGGTTAGAAAAGATGGAGATCTTTGATTAAGATCTTAAAAATACCTTAATGATCTATTTTTTAGCCTATACATATGTCTTAACCGGACTATTCTTTTTTTTAACATGGAGAGCAGGATATAGCTTCTTGAGATATATTTTAAAAAAAGAAAATTTTAATCTTCTTATTGGTATAGAAATTTTTTTTCTAGGTTTAAATATTTTGTTTATTGGTTTTGTAACAGGGTATCAGCTTTTTTTATTTCTATTAGTCATCTTACATTTTATTAACTTAGTTTTTTATATCTCGGGTAAAGATTCTCTGTATGATTTTTTTGAGTCATCAATACATGATGAAAATATAGATCAATTTGAAATGATCACCCCTATTATGAATATAGCTATTGGGATCGTAATTATATTTACTAATTTATAAGGCTATATTTCTTTAAACAATGAAATCTTTTCTGTCTTTCCTGGCTGTTCTTTTTATGCCGGATTGAGAGATGTATTCCTTTGTAATGCCTTTAGTTCCAGTATAGCTAGTTGATGAAAGTCTCATAAATGTATATATACATGAGAAACTAACTACCAATATTAAAGATAGAATTCCTATATTTATCATGCTAACCCCGTAGATATTCTTTAATTTTTTCTTCGATAAGCCAAAACCTATCCTGCCCCCAACATGATAATGGTTCTTCGCCATTTTTCAAAACTTTAAATGATGGTACACCCCAAATATTATCTTTAAACATATCGCGTCTGTTTTGTTCTAAATCAAGCTCCCATTCATTGGAATCAATATGTTTAAGCACTTCGTCGCTTGATACACCCAAAGATTCAGCAACTTTTACAAGATAGCTTTTATTTCCAATATTTTCAGCTTTAGCAAAAACTGATTCTAGCAACATATGCATATATTCAAATTCAACATTGTTTGTTTTCATTAATGGAAACAATGAATATGCTCTTTTTGCTGTTCTGCCAATAGGAGTTTTTATTTTTCCAAAATCAATTTTTTGTTCATTTGCCAATCGAGCAGTATCTGAAACGATGTAAAAGCCTTTCCTCTTTGAGATATTGTAATTTCTCATCAGCATTGGCAATACAGGCTTTGTTTTAATAGAAATCCCATATTTTTTTCTTAGTTTTTTAACTTGATGAAAGGCCAAATATGTATAAGGGCTATTTAGAGATGGATAAAATTCTAAAATGATCTCAGAGCTTTTTAAACTGACTGCATCTGATATGTCTGGAAAAATCCGAAAGGCATCCACTGTTTTCTTCAGACCTAAATTTTCAAGTCGCTCAAATAGCATATTAACTCTATCTAAGCCCCAAAAATTTTCATTAGCATAATGAAATATTGCCCCTGAAAAATGATCGGCTTTATCTCTTTTTCTCAATCCCTTATCAAATAAATCTTGATCAATAAAATTTTCGACCTTTAAATTAAAGGTTTCAATCTTATGTTGAAGGCTGCCCTCCCAAAGCGCTATAGCTAAATCTGGTAAATAATGAATTATTGCCTGATCTTCTAATGAGGAGATTACTTTTTTAAAAAGCTCTTTATCTAAATCATGAGGTTGCTTTAATTGTTTAAGATGAATTCCGTAAAATTTTGAAATATTAGTTACATCTGCAAGATAGTATTTATTTTGATGTTCTTCTTCGAAAATTGAGTCCTTGCTAGTTTTTTCTACAAAGCAAATGTCAAGTTTTACATTAAAGTGAATTAATAATTTTTTCAAAAACTGTGCTGAAAGCATTGAATATGGATCATCTAATTGATAAAAAAAAGTAACCACATGAGGTAAATCTTTAGCTTTTCTATTTTTTTCAAAGGCTATTCTTCTTTTTTCAGCCTGATCAAGATCAGCAAACTTAGTCATCATCATTGATCTCACTAAGTTCACTAAGATTTCTTTTATGTAATTCATAATCTATTCAAATTTTTTAATGAACTCCTTTTTAGCATCATTAAATTCTTCTTTTAATCTGGCTACCAGCTCAGCTGTAGATGGGGAATCTTTGATTCTTCCAATGCCTTGGCCTGAGCCCCATATATCTTTCCATGCTTTTGACTTTGTATTACCGCCTGAACCAAAGTTCATTGAAGATTTGTCAGCATCAGGTAAATTATCTGGATCCATACCTGCATTCTCTATAGATGGTTTTAAATAATTTCCATGAACACCTGTAAACAAAGATGAGTAAACAATATCTTCTGCTGCTGACTCTTCTAACATCTTTTTATAACCAGGATCTGCATTTGCTTCTTTCGTGGCAATAAATCTTGTTCCCATGTATGCATAATCAGCGCCCATAGCAAGCGCAGCTGCTACAGAATGACCGTCTCCAATAGATCCAGATAAAATCACTGTTCCATCAAACCACTCTTTTACCTCTCTTACCAAGGCAAATGGAGAAAGGGCTCCAGCATGACCGCCAGCGCCAGCACAAACCAATATCAATCCATCAACGCCCTCGCTTACTGCTTTCTTTGCATGTTTAATGTTTATAACATCGTGAAATACAAGTCCGCCATAACTGTGTGCAGCTTCAACTATTTCTGCGGGAGGTCTTAATGAAGTTATAATTATAGGCACTTCGTGCTCTACGCATGTCTGCATATCTTCAAATAATCTATCATTTGAACCATGACAAATTTGATTTACAGCGAAAGGAGCGACTTTTTTATCAGGATTCTTTTCTTGATAGTCTGCTAATTCGGTTTTGATTCTTTGTATCCACTCACCTAAAACATGTTGAGGTCTTGCATTTAATGCAGGGAAAGAGCCAACTACTCCGGCTTTGCATTGTTCAATTACAAGCTCAGGGCCTGACACTATAAATAATGGTGCACCTATTACAGGTATTGATAATTTGTCCTTAAGTGAATCTGGTATAGACATGTATTTTCTCCAAATATGAAATTTAAAGATTAATATAGCAAAAATTTATGATAATGAATGCACAATTTTTTTCATATTTTTTTGTAAGAGTAAATAAATAATTTACTAAATTTATGATTATAATCTGCTTTTTTTATGAGATTAGTCTATGGCTGTAAATAATATTCGTAACATAGCAATTATTGCTCATGTTGATCATGGTAAAACTACACTCGTTGATAAATTACTTCAACAGTCAGGGACCTTAGACAGAAAAGATATGGATTCAGAAAGAATCATGGATTCAAATGATCAAGAAAAAGAGCGAGGCATTACAATCACAGCAAAGAATACTGCAATAAAATGGAATAATTTCTTAATAAATATTGTTGATACTCCTGGTCATGCTGATTTCGGTGGTGAGGTTGAAAGGGCTCTATCGATGGTGGACTCGGTTTTGCTTTTAGTAGATGCAGTTGATGGTCCAATGCCTCAGACTAGATTTGTTACTCAAAAAGCTTTTGAGAAAGGCCTAAAGCCGATTGTTGTCATTAATAAAATTGATAGGCCCGACTCACGTGCTCATTGGGTGCTTGATCAGGTTTTTGATCTTTTTGATAGATTGGGGGCTACTGATGAACAGCTAGATTTTCCAGTAATATATACCTCTGCAATTGAAGGTATTTCTGGTTTTGAAACTGATGAAATGGAAAATACAATGCATCCTTTATTAGACATGATAATTCAAAAAGTTCCAAGTCCTGATGCAGAGATTGATAGCCCGCTTCAACTCCAAATAAGTGCTCTTGATAGTAATAGTTATGTTGGGGTTATTGGAATTGGAAGAGTTAAAAAAGGGAAAGTAAAGGCAAATGATCAAGTTGTTGTTGTTGACAGAAATGGATCTGAAAGAAAAGCAAAGATACTTCAGGTAATGAGCTATGAAGGCTTAGATAGAGTAGAGATCAAAGAAGGAACAGCGGGAAACATAGTTTGTATTACTGGAATAGATAAATTAAATATATCTGATACTTTATGTGACCCGTCATCAATTGAAAAACTTGAACCCCTTTCAGTAGATGAACCTACTGTATGTATGACATTCCAAGTAAATGATTCTCCTTTTGCTGGCAGAGAAGGCAAATATGTTACATCACGAAATATTAAGGAGAGGCTAGAAAAGGAACTTATCTCAAATGTTGCCCTCAGAGTTGCTCCAGGTGAAAGCCCAGATAAATTTGAGGTTTCAGGTCGGGGTGAATTACATCTTTCAGTTTTAATTGAAACTATGAGAAGAGAGGGATATGAGCTTGCGATTTCAAAACCCAAAGTAGTTAAAAAAGAAATTGAGGGTGATATTTATGAGCCATACGAACAGATAGTTATTGATATTGAAGAGCAGCATCAGGGATCTATTATGGAAGAGCTTGGATCAAGGAAGGCAGAACTAAAAAATATGGAACCAGACGGCAAAGGAAGAGTGAAGCTTGAATTCATTGCTCCATCAAGAGGAATTATTGGTTTTAGGTCTCAGTTCCTTACCTTAACAAGTGGCTCAGGAATTATGACAAGTGTGTTTGACCACTATGGTAAAGCAAAGGTTGGAGATATAGCACAAAGAACAAATGGGGTTATGTATTCTATGATGGCTGGTAAAACTTTGTCCTACGCACTATTTAATTTACAAAATAGAGGTAAATTATTTTTGGGTCATGGCACAGATGTGTACATAGGACAGATAGTCGGTCTTCATTCAAGAGATAATGATCTTCCAGTTAATCCAACCAAAGCAAAGCAATTAACTAATATTAGGGCGGCTGGTAATGACGAAAATCTTATTTTAACCCCACACATTAGACATACGCTTGAGCAGGCACTTGAGTTTATTGAGGATGATGAATTGGTAGAGGTAACACCAGAATCAATCAGGCTTAGAAAAAAAGGCAGAGTTAGAACTTAATCAGCCTAATGAACAAGACATGTCTTCACCACAACATAAAGGTGACTTTATTTTTCCATGTTCATTTGGGCACTTTGAAATCTGTACCTGAGTTCCATCATCTAGTTCCAAAATATCATCTTTAAGGGGCGCGTCACAAATACCACATGTAGCATTAACTGACATACCGCATTGATCACATTCATATGTAGCCATAATCTAATCTCCCGTTGCCTTAAGTATTTCTAACAATAAATTAATCATATCTAAATATAATTTAAAAGCAATTTGGAAGGCATTGTCCTATGTATATTTTATAATGTATCTTCAGCGGTTCTAGCTAAATATCTAACTTTGTGTGACATGAAATCTTTTTCATTAATTTTTTTGAAATTAAATCTGGAGTGAAATTTTAATGAAATTATATTCATTGGCTCTATGTTAACTTCACAGCATATTATTTTTTTTGTTTTCTCATATTGTTTTATTAAATGATTATATAAAGCGGAGCCAACACCTTTCCTTCTATAATTTTTTTTGACAGCAATCCTATCTATATATAGAAATTTTTCATAATTTTTTGAGAAGTACTTGTAGTTTAAAGAAGAATAATTAGAGTTTTCATAAAAACAAATTGCAAAGCCAGCAATTTTTTTATCAATATATGATAAAAATATTTGATCAGATAATTTCAAAAGGTTTATAAAATCATTTAATGTTTTAATGCTCCCAACCTCTGGAATATTAGCTTGATTTAAATTATATATTTTTTTTATTAAATAAATATCATTGAAATCTGAAAAGCTTCTTATCTCAAAATTATGTCTCAAAATTTTTTTATTGGCTCAGCGTCTGGATCCAATTTAGAAAGATAATCTTCTATTGTTTGATGGGTATTCTTGATAAATAATTCTTTAGTAATAGTATAGCTAGGATGCCCCATTTCAGATAACTCTAAAGCTTTTTCCATAACTCTTTCATCTAAGTTCTCTAAGTCAACTATTTCATCAATATAACCTACGTCAATAGCTTGATCTAGGTTATACATTTCAGCGCCTATAATAGCTCTATATTTGTGAGTTTGAGCAACTCTAAATCTAATAAGCTCAAGAATTGGAGTTGGAATTACCATATTGGTTCTCATCTCATTTGCACCAACCATATATCCCCCTTTTACTCCAACTCTGTAATCACAACAACATAATAAAAATGCTCCAAGCGCAATGCCATGACCTGAGCAGGCAGCTATTACCGGTCTTGGAAATGAAAAAATTCTTGATAATAATTTAAATCCTGCCAGGCTCATCTCTTTTATAAGGTTGTTATCCCCAGATTGAATAATTTTAAGATCGAAACCTCCAGAAAAAATCCCATCTCTACCTTTAATAACTAATGACCCTGAATCTGTTGGAATCTTATCTAAACATTCATTAACAGCCTCTATCATGGTTGGCGAAAAGACATTTGCTTTACCATCATCTAAGTTAATAATAGATATATCTTCAGTCTGTGAAAGGGTTGCTGGCTTAATGTCCATATATATAAAAAACTAGTAAATATAAATATATAATATACTAAGAAAATCTAGATTGGTTTAGTATTTTTAAGAAATAGCTTTGTGTTACTACTAGTAAAATACATGAGTTTTGACTATGTACTATGGGTTTTTTAAAAGTTCTCTGGTATTTTTCCAGTAAATTGTTGGTAATAGATTTTTAAATTGTCTAGATCTTGTTGTATATCTTCGCTTGGTACAAAAAATTTATCTAAAACTATTCTTTTGGTTTTAAAATCAAAAGCGGCAACAAAGATCTTTGCGTCTACTGCTTTAGCAATTCTTAAAAAACCAGTCCTCCATCTCTCAGTTTTTGATCGTGTTCCTTCCGGAGCCATTGCTATTAAAGTACCCCTTAATTTTTCTATATTTGCGATAGCCTCTTTCACTAAACCAGATCCTGGTTTATTTTTATTTACAGGAATCCCTCCCATATATTTCAAAAATCTTCCAAGTAAGGGTTTTTTAAATAAAGTATATTTACCAAAATAAGATATCTTTACATCTAAACCGAGTATTGCTGCAAAGCCAAAAATTCCATCCCAATTTGAAGTATGTGGTGCAGCGATTAGTACTAGGTTTTCATTTTCTTTCATCTCAGGAATGGTGCCATCAACCTTCCAACCAAATATTTTTAATAAACATCTAGCTAAAAATTGAATAAAACGAGGCCTGTAAGCTCTGAATACCTGCGGTATTTGACTTGGGGAAACTATTTTATTTTTAGCCATTGTTCTTTAAAGTTTTTTTATCAAATAAATAGTAAATGAAATATAAAAGATAGCATAAAACTATGGCTAATATGTATATATCTATCATATGGTATGGCTCCGGTCTCATCCAATCCATTATTGAGTCACCTTCTGGTTTAAAATTTACGTACCAGTAATTTGCGCCCATCCCGATAAATGCGTTAACAGCATAAATAGCCGCCAATAGAAGCGTTGTTGTAGCTAGAATTCTAAAAGGATCAGATCTCATTACTTTTTGCTTATCAACCTGAAGAGCGTATGAAACCCCAATTAGAATAAAAGAATGCCCAATGTGAGACTGAATATATTCAAAGTATGGAAAACCATATATAACATCTGGGGTTAGTAATGCAAAACCTGCTCCCAAGATTCCCCAAAAAAAAGCAAATAGAAAAAATATTCTTATCTTAGTAAATAGATATACCAATATGCTGTATGCAGAAAAATCACACATATGTAACGGTAATCCTCGCTGCCATGGGTTTTCAAAAATATATGCTGTCTTATAGAAATCTAAACCATCATTTATCATGATTAAACAAAGCAAAGCTATTTTAAAAATGTTTTTTTTAGATTCACTAGAATAAATAAAATATCTTGGTAAATAAATTATTATAAGAATACATATTAGTGTACTGAATATATGAGAGAAGCTTAATAGCTCGAGCTCGCTATACATTGCTAAATACCTTAATTATGGTGATTCAGGTAAATTCTTATAATCTAAGTTTTCGTAAGGGTTCTGATTTGCAATAGAGGCTGGATGAACAACTGAAATAACTACGTCACTTCCATAATCTCCTGAGAAAAAGCCGCCAATAGTATTTGTAGGAGTAAGGTTTATAGTAGCGTACCTTTCATTTTTTGAATAAACCAATGTAATCTCATCACTTACTTTTGATGAAACAAGAACCCAACCAGTTGAAGGTGTTTCATTACCATAAAAAATAAGATTCTCTGCAGGACTATAAGAAGATTCAAGAATTATTCTACCAGATATAGCATCACCAGTTCCAAGAAGTACAGTTGGAACTTTAATTATCTTTGCATCTTCAGGCAGTGGTAGATCTTCTAGCAAGTATGCCATTACCTTTCTTTGGTTTTGTTGATACTCATCAACAAAAATTGCACATGATGAAAAAAGTATAGTTACTAAAAAAATGCTAAATATATTTTTAATATTCATGTCAGAAGTATTACATTTTTTTTTTATATTTTCATCAGAAAATATAAAAATCTATAAAAAATAATTTATCTAGTTCTTTAAAGAAATGTCTATGATACTCCCAACATCTCCTTTAAAAAAACCAACAAATGTATTTTTTGGAACTAAGCTTATAGATATTACTCTATTACTTTTTTCATAGACAAGAACCACCTCCTCGCCAGCTTTTGAAGATACTAACATCCAGCCCGCAATTGGAGCTTGAGTATCATAAAAAATTAGGTTTTCAGCGGGACTATCTTGAGACGTTAATACAATTCTTCCTGAAACATTCTGACCCGTTCCCTGAATTGATGTTGGAGTTTGAATTACTTCAGCATTCTCTGGGATAGGCACATCTCCTAGAAGATAATCAATTACCTTCCTTTGATTTGATTGATATTCGTCAGTTACTAGTGAACACCCTGAAATTGTAAATATAAGGGCTATATAAAAGAGTTTGTTCATATTTCGTAATCTTATATTAATTCCATATTAAAAACCAAAGATTTAAATATGGTGTCAAGTTTACTTGACATTTAAGTTACATATACTAATATTATTTTTTATAAAAATTAAAAATGGCAAAAATTACTCAAAAAGGCATGTGGATAAAAATCAGCTCGCTAAAAGGAGCTGATAAAGAAAACTATATAATCAGCAATGTTTGCTTCCTTATTGGAGCTACTGCATGGGGATTTCATTTGGCATCAGTTGGTGCGCTTGGCGGTGAGTATGCCGAAGATGCAACAACAGCTACAGAATTTAATATTGCAAGAATTTGTGTTGTTATTTTTTGGGGAATAGGCATTTATTTTTATTCTAAGTTTTTAGCAACTCAAGATGAGTTATTAAAAAAATATCATTCATATATGGCTGTAGGTGGGTTTTTAGGATTTGTCTTGATTGGCATGATTCTCTCACTCTTATCACCTTACTTTGGCTTTAAACCAACTTTTTATGAATATATATTGGCTTCATTATTTGGAATATTTTTGGCTGCATTCAAATTTCATAGAAAATATCTTAGTGAATGAAAAATAATATTAAAATATATCGACAAAAATTAGGAATAAGTCAAGGCAGTCTTGCGGAATCTCTTAATGTCAGCAGACAAACCATTAACTCAATTGAAAACGGTAAATTTGATCCCTCTCTTACACTTGCAATAAAATTAACTAAGTTCTTTAATGAGCCGGTTGATGCGCTATTTGAATATAAACAATAATTTTATAAATAGACTTCTCCGAACTTATTAGCAGTAAAATCATCCCAATTAATTGTTTCTTGTTTAACAAAACCGGATGAGTTAATTTTTCCATTAAAATACATATCCAAACAACTGCATATTCCAGCAGCAGTAGTTCTTTGAATTGCACTAAATTTTTGATCGCCATATATTTTTTTTAAATAGGTCTTTTCCTGCAAAACTCCATCTTTTTGACCAATAACTTTTACATAAAAAATAATTACATCATTAGTGGTTCTTGGAACCTCTTTATCAAATAACTTTTCTAAAATTTCTTTATTTTTCTTTAAATGCAAATCATTAAATAAAAATTTCATATGATTTAAATGACCAGGATATCTTATAGTTTTATATGTAAGATGTTCTACTTTGCCTGCATAAGTTTCACACATGGTTGCACACCCGCCACTAGTATTGAAAGCCTCATAGCTTTCTCCCTCTACTCTAAGTTTTTCTGCCCCTTCTAATGGCATAACCTTAATTGGTTTGCCCTCATATATTGCATCAGCCTCATTACAATATTCATTAATTAGGCCATTCGTTGACCAGCTCAAATAATAGCTCATTTCATTATTGGTAAATCTAGGTAAAGCCCCTACTCTCATCATCACTTCATTCACTTTATCAAATTCCTCAATCATGTTTGCAGCACATATATTTATAGCTCCAGGTGCAAGTCCGCATTGAGGCATCATGATTGAAGTTGGATTGAGACTTTTTATAAATTGAGTGGTTTCAACATCTTCAGTTAAATCAAAATAACCTATCTTTTTTTCTGCTGCTACCTTCCCAATATTTTGATTAATAGCAAAGGGTCCCGCAGAAATTACTGCATCGACATCGACAAGGAAGTCTCTGACATTGTTTATATTTGAAGCATCCAAGCCATCAGTTATATCTCCCTGTTTAATCTCATAGTCATTTTTAAGCATTTGCTTAATTGCCCAACCAATATTTCCCTTGCCTATAATTGCAACTTTATTCATCATCAAACTCCACCCCCTGTGCCAATGGAAGATCACTACCAAAGTTTACTGTTGCAGTAACCCTTCTCATATATGCCTTCCATGCATCTGAGCCAGACTCCCTTCCGC
>Ga0255761_10002466_pt1 | contig 17030 bp, 12 predicted proteins | sample 071ome_29_FD_179961 | JGI IMG/M metagenome (GOLD analysis project Ga0255761, IMG submission 179961) | Coastal salt marsh microbial communities from the Groves Creek Marsh, Skidaway Island, Georgia - 071407BT metaG (version 2) | ecosystem: Environmental > Aquatic > Marine > Intertidal zone >... | reverse complement strand
TCTCTGCTTCCATCAGGCGAGGAAGAGAGTGATAGGTGGTGAAGATCAGTTGCTTACGGTATGCTTGCTGACTCCAATTACGGATAATGGAAGGTTTGGTGCTGCTGAAGTGATGAGTCTCACCACTGTGAACATGCATGACTGCAACGTCAGTATGAAACTCAAGAAACTCAGCAGACAACTGCTCAGCAAGCAGAATACGGGGAGCGACTACAACGACAATACCACGATCACAAGCATCAAGATATTCCTGAGAATCCTTGATCATACACATGGTCTTACCACCGCCGGTAGGAACGATGACCTGACCCTTGTCAAATGCCAACATCGAATCCAGAGCATCTTGCTGGTGTGGTCGGAGTTGGATCACAGGTCTCATCGCGTATGGGACTATTATAGCACAATGGGACCTCTACCGATGGTCCCTGTGACGCTTCTGTAACTGTCCCTTTAAGAGCTCAGACTCTCATCTTCAACCCAGACAAAGGTAGTCTACAGGGATTCTGAAGTGTTGTCAAGCCCCATATCCGATTGAATGTCAGAAAATTTTTCTTCCCAGTTAGAAGAATCAACTCCCCACTTATCAAGAGGGCAGGAATCTAAAATGATTTTTGCTTTACCGGGAACATAACAACCGCACTCTTTACAACGGTTTTCTAATTCATCATACATATCACATCCTTTACAGGTAGTCATTCTTTCCTTATAAACTTCATCGGAAACGAACAATACCTTATCTTGATTTTTTGTGATATAATTCAATAACTCCCAAGTGTATCCAGCAAGATTTTTTCCTTGCTGAGCGAGGGATGGATATTCTTTGTCGGACATAATAAAATTCTTATTTTCTTTTATTTATTATCTTCCCTGTCTTGTTGTGCCTCTAACAGTATTAGTATTGATAGTTCCAATTAGTGCATAATCATCACCATTGAACGTAATCGCTCTTCCAGCAGCTCCAGGTACGCTCTCCGGTCTACCATTGTCAACTGCCGCATCACCGGCAGTACCCCAATCTCCTCCGTTACCACCTATTTGTCCAGCACTGGTACATACTCCACCTATTAACGCAAATCCATTAGGACAAGTTGGACAATCTGTTGCTGCACCCGTCCCATTTTCACCATCTGTTCTGGGTTTGTTATATCCTTGACCATTACCACCTCTTCCACCAATACCTTGAGCAGGTGTTGTAGATGGTTGTTCTATTCTACAAATAATTCCATTTAACCAATTAACACACCTTTCTCTACAACCTGGCCAACCATCGCAAGTAGATTGGCAACAATTTCCGCCAAAAGTACCAACTCGCGCACCGCCTTGATTACAATTTGGAGTCCCACCACACTGTTGCACAGCATATTCTCGTCTGCAGGTGCCGGGTAATGGTCGTTCCCCATTTCCTCCCTGTTCACCACCACCTCCACCTCCCCAAATTCGGGCATTAGGGTCAACAAAAACGACATTATTAGAACCTGTATTACCAAGATTCAATGCATGTCCACCATCTTCTCCTGATTCGTTTCCATTAGGGAAACCCGTTGGGTCAAATCCACCATCTCCACCATAACCCAAAAGGCTTCCAAAAACTTCGATACGAACATTATTAACTTGTGATATTGATTCGCCGGTCAACTGTGCTGCGGCAGTGATTAATCCAGAAGAATCTGTTAATCTGACACTTCCACAAGTTCCATTAATTCTAATAGTTTTTTGCACATTTCTTGAATGGTTTCCAGTACCACCACCATCTTGACCATCTACTCCACTGGATCCACCACCAGACCAATCAATTCCTCGTCCATTGCTAGCAAATAATCCCATTCTAAATCCAGGTTCACCTGGGAAACCTGCATTATCATCAGTGCCAGTTTGTACGGCAAGATATCTTTTAATAGAATTTCTGAATTGAGATAAACTTAAATTATTTTCGGTAGAAATCTGCGCATTTTCTGTAGAATCTGGAACAATTGGATTTGCTAATTGTATGTTGGTGTTTCTCCTTAGTACAGATGCACTAACTGAACCACTATCAATTTCCATAAATGCAGATCTCAGTGAACTAAAAGAAATAGAACCACTTGAGAAGAATGGAGCATCTCCTTGACCGGGATTTTTAGTGACTGTAACGGGCATTTATCAAATCCTCCGATTAGTGGAAATCTTGCCAAGTAGTTCCGTCATATCCTTGGAATTTATTGGTATCTGTATTGAAGATAAATGCACCAGCAACTGTTGTTAAACCAACTCTTTCTGCTGTTGTTATGCGTGGTGGTAGCATGTAACGATATGCACCACTCAGAATATTTAATCCAGCTTCTGATAAATCAACAGCACACCTTGGAACTGTCGTACCCACGCCAACACTAGATTCACTGTCCATAATGAGTGTTGTACCATAAGTTTTAACAACATTTTCTTGTAAAATAACTGCAACATCAGAAACGACTAAACCATCTCCAAGAGTATTTGTTGTCCCAATACCAACACTACTGAATAAACTCTGCCCATTTACATCTAGTACACCTCTAGGTACTTCAGAATTTATTCCTATTTGACCAAATAATGCTACTGAGGTTCTTGCGTCAATATTTGAAATTGGATTGGTTGTTCCAATACCAATAGATGAAAATTGTGCTACATCCTGAACAATTATGTCATTAAATGTTGATACCCCACTTAATGTATTAATATTGCTTGTTACAATGTCTGGAAGTGATAGTGTTGCACCAATCAATGATCCATCAACTGTTAAATCTCCACCAATGTAAGCATTTCCAGTAACTGTAACTCCACCACCTACTGATAATCTTTGCGATGGTGTTGTATCATTAATACCAAGATTACCACCATAAGTGAGAGTCATTATCTCGGCATTAGACTGACCATAAACCCATCCAAAGTTTCCAGTATTAATACCAGCGGATCCTGAGTGGAGATAGCAATTAAAATTTCCACTAGCATAATTTAATAATTCAAAATTCTTATCTGAATTTCCATATCTAATAACACTAGCACTAGATGCGATTGAAACTCCTGATTTTTCTTCTGCTAAAATTAATCTAGATTCGCTACCAACTACTTCAATAGAAACAATATCATCTTTGATAATTTGAAGTGCTTGTGTTGGAGCAGCAGATCCAATTCCAATTTCTCCAGCAGAAGTCAATGTAACGGCATTTCCACCAACACCAATGTGAAGAGATTGTGCTGTTGCAATTCCAGTGGAATTTATATTTGCAACGTCAATAGATGATGCCGTCACTGATGTTGTATTAACAGAAGTTGCCGTTACTTCATCAACAACAATATCTGGAACACCTACTAATGAAGATGCCTGAGTTGCTGTTCCAGTTAAGTCACCAACAAATTCTGTTGCAGTAATAATACCACTAGTATTAGCATTAAAACTACTTGATAATGTAACTGCCAAATCAACATTACCCGTTCCATCAAAAGATACGGCACTCGCAGTCGCAACATCACCAGAAACACTAAAATCTCTTGCAGTTTCTAATGCTGTTGCAGTGTCGGCATTACCAGTAACTGCACCACTTATAGGTCCAGAGAATGATGTTGCCGTAATGATACCACTAGCACCAGACATCTCAATGTTAGAACCTAACTTGAGAGTTGTAAACGTAGATACTCCTGAAGAATTGATATTGGAAGTAATTAAATCAGGAAGTCTGTCATTACTGATAGTTCCTGTGGTGATGTTAGCACCATCGGCAAGATTAGTGGCAGTTGTTGCTGTTCCGGTTACATTACCGGTTACATTACCGGTTACATTACCGGTTACATTACCAGTTACATCACCAGTTACATTACCAGTTATGTTTCCTACAAAACCTGATGCAGTTACAATACCACTGGATATGTCTATGTTTCCTAGGAATGTGGTATCTCCAAAGACCTTAAGTTGATCGGTGGTATCAGAAATTGTTCCAATACCAATTCTTGATGTTGTACTGATTCCACCACCAGCATCAGTTATGAATGTAGTATAAGCATATCCAACCAAGTCAGTAATAACTGGACCACCAACAATCTGAATAGAGTCTACTACTGCGATTCCGAGAGTAGAATTAGATGCCGTTAATGTACTGACAGTTCCTACACCAGCATTCAGTTCTCCAGTCGTTACAACACCAGTAACTCTAGTATCACCATATACATTCAGAAGATAGTTCTCGGGGATTGATGTTCCAATCCCCACGAGACCATTAGCATTTACGACGAAATTATCATTATCAACCTGCAGCCCAGTTCTAAAATTAAATGACTTCCTATAATTTGCCATCTTATATGCTTTTTAGTTATTTATCAGATAGTTTCTGCTCAAGTGCCTCAACTTTACCAGAGAGTTCCTTGATTGCCTCTACAAGAAGAGGGACTACCTTGTGATAATCAACCGCAAGATATCCAGTGTCTCTGGTTACAACTGCTTCTGGGAGCACTTTCTCAATTTCTTGAGCAATCAGACCAACATCATGACCCTCTTTGTTAGACTTATCATTCCAATCAAATGTGTTACCACTGATTGAGAGAATCTTAGCAATAGAATTTTCAATAGGAGTAATGTTATCTTTCAGTCTTTCATCAGAAGTCCAGAATGCAGTGATGTCATCGGTGACCTGAAGTTCTCCAGTAACCTCGACACCGCCAGATATTGTTTTCAGTTTTTCTCCTTCATTACCATAATAAAGTGTTACACCGTTGTCATCACCCGAAAATACTTTTAGTTTTGGATTCCAAGGACCGTCAAAGAATTGGAATGCTCCTTTTCCACTTCCTCCATTTGATTTGAATATGATTGGACCAGGGCCAGCATCTTCGATTACAGTTGCCGAAGATGGTGTAATTAGGTTTCCTGCACTATCTAATTGAGAAGAGAAGTCTGCGATATGTGAAACTGAGAAATCATCATTCTTACCAAAATATAGTGATTTATCATCAGGGAAGAACATACTTCCTCCGACGTTCACATTCTTAGCAACACCAACACCACCATCAACAACTAATGCACCAGTAGTAGTACTCGTGGATTCTGTAGTTGCTCCAATATCAAGTTTGCTACCATTGAAAGTGAGATTAGCATCATCCTCAAGTGATCCATTAGTACCTGCAATAACTACACGGTTATTGGTTAAATCCGAAACAGTAGCGGATGCTAAGACTGATTCTCCTCCAACATAAAGATTCTTACCAATACCGACACCACCATCAACTACGACGGCACCACTTCCAGTATTATTGGATTGTTCAGTATTTGAAACTTTTAATTTGCCGGTTAATGATAATGTATTTTTAACTCTTACTTCACCACCAAATGTGACTGGTCCATCAAACTGTGAAAGGATTTGCCTAGAATCTCCACCCTCAACAATGATTCTCTCCTTAACAGTAATCTCGTCGAAGATTGCACTCAAACGTGCCGGATCTTCACCAGTTACTGTAGGAATCGGAGTATCAAATGAGGTTTCTTCACCAGTAGAGGAAGACTTCTTAGTATTACCAATATAGAAGTCACCTCTATTGTTCATACCAGTATAAACAACAATACCGGCAGATCTTTCTTGTGCCTGTGAAAGGAACTCTTCTCTTTCTGTCAGAGTTCTTGTCTGAACCTGTGGAAGACCAGTTGAATAGTTACCAGGACCATAACCAAGATATTCAAATGTATGACCTGATGCACGAATGATTGATGGTCTGCGGAATTCAACGGGAACTGGTCTAATCTTTTTAATCAGTGATGTATCAGAGTGTATTCCGACATTAGATGCAAATACTCCACGAAGAACAGTTATTTTATTGACTCCCGTGAGAGTTGAAGATGCAACTCTCATTACCTCATCATCAACCTGAATGTAAGTTCCAAGTGGGAATCTTTCTGTGATTCCAACACCAGCTGCTGCACCAGAGTTTGGATGAGTTACCGGAATAAGTGTTGTGGTTAGACCAATAACATTTCCACTATTACTAATGGTTAGAGTATCTCCATCATAGAAGTATTGTTGTCTAGCAGCCAAGTTTTCCTGACTTCTATCAGATACTCCAGAGTTTGATGAGAAACTATGTTTGAATATTCTTGCAGGACTCGTTAGTTGAGTTGTGGTTGTGGCAGTAAATACTGTGGTGCTGACTCTTGATTTGACAAGATAATCACCAAGATTGTTATTACTTGAATCAACAACTCTGAACTTATTACCTGCAACAAGACCGTGTGCTGATGAACAGGTGAAAGTCGTAGTGCCACTTGCAAAAGTAGAAGAACTTATGACAATGGAAGGACCTACATTGAGAACGATGTGTCCTGCCTTCAGAATAGGATCACCAGTAGTTCTTGCGATTGCAACTCTATTGACTGTTGGAACATCCGTGATTCTATAATATGCATCAGAAATGGTTGAAATACCAGTAAACTGAAGTGCCTCACCAATAGATGTGGTGATACCAGAGTTTGAAAGAGTGATATAACCATCTTGATTACCACCCATTGCACTGTTATCAAAGTAGAGTGTATCTCCACTCGAATAACCAGAACCAGGTGCCTGAATCTGGAAAGATTGAATCGTATTACTGGTTACACTTACAATACCAGTTGCTCCATTCCAAGATGAATATGCACTATTATTATAGAGTTTTACATTATAATATGTTCCGTTTGTTCTCGTTCCTGTACCTGCACTCGTAAGTGCTGCTGTAGATACACCAGCAAATGTGTGATTTCTGGAGAAAGTAACTGTCTGAATACCGGCACTTAGTGGAAGAACCGAATCAACAATCAGTCCACCGGCAAGATGAGTTACAAGAGAATCAGCAGACTCTCTTGTAATGCTTCCTTTCAGATCACTGGTATGAACATCACCGATTGGGAAAGACAGTGCTCTCGATTTAGTTGATGCCGGATTATCATTTACATTATCTCTATCAGTTTGTGGATAAAGATCAGTAACATTTTGTCCATATTCAAGATCCGTAAACTCTGTAGTGATTGCATTGTCTGCCTTCAGTGCATAGATGTGATACACACCATCTTGTTGTCCATCAATATATTCATTAATGACTTCATTGCGATAAACATAGAAGTTACTCTGTAAATCGTTTCTTTGATATCTTGGCAGATTGATATCTCTTGTACTGGTATTATTATTAAATGTTCCCGGATTGCCAGTTGCATTTGCATAAGTGAATGACATATTGTCGGCACTTACGGATGCAACAGTAAATGTTCCGTTGTATCCACTGGTTGCGGATCCAACAGTATTATTAGTATCTGTTACATCAGTGATGATAATTTGTTCACCAACTTCAAGATTGTGTGGAAGTTCGGTGATTACGGAAGAAATTCCTCCACTATGAGAACACGTTGAAATGAATCTTGGATTCCTATTGTATTCGAAGTTATTGAGTCCAATAGTTGTAAAACTAGATTCTGCAGTGGAAGTAAAACCAGTTGTACTGGATTCTTGAATAATAAATCCAGATTCGGGTGTCTTTGCGTTTGGAAGTTCTTTTGGAATAACAACTCTGAACTTATAAATCTTTTCATCCAAACTTCTGTTATCGGGATTTCTCTTTACAAAAGATGGATTTGTTTCTGCACCAATACCGGCAACACCAAGAGTATTGAGAGTGGAGTAGATACCGTTCGATGAATCGACAGTAATATACCAACGACTTTGTGCAGTATCAAACTGGACAGGACTTCCTGCCTCTCCGGCAGATTTATCAGTAACTCTGCTTCTAACTCTAAGATCTGTTCCACCATACAATGTTATGGCATTATTATTGTCAGCATCCGTCTTTGTTGATGCCAACTGAATCTTAGGTCTATCCGCAACATCAGTCGCATCGGCAAGAGAGATTACAAAATAAACCTTATGTGGTTCTATATTTTCTGGATAGTCTGCAGAATCACTCAGAAGAATGACTTTTTCACCAGTTTGTAGTTTGTGATTTAAACCAATCGTTAATTTGCTATCTGCTACGGCAGTAACATCAAACTCTTTGAATGATGTCGAAGAACCATCTTGCATAAAGATGTTTGCCTCATTGGTTCCGGAACCAACATTTACAAACAACTTATCATTGACTTTTGCACCAATACGATATCCCTGAGTCAGTACTGGTGGAACATCATCTCTTGATTCGAATCCACGAAGATAGAGGTGTGTTGAAATACCAGCTGCTGTTGTAACACCAACATCAATACTCAACCAATCGATATTTTCTTCTGCTTCATTTGTAGATCTTGGTGGAATAACGTGAGTGATAAATGCTTTATTATCCTTTGCAAATGCCGTCTTTTTAAATCCATCGGCAACAAGAGATAGTTGTCCGAAGTTTGAGTTGGAGTTTGTAATAGAAGCATCACCACCACTCTCACAAGTAAAGTGTTTATTATATCCAATCGCAAACACGGAAACAATCTGTAAGATCGCATCATTGGTGATTTTGATATGTGTCTGATCCCATCCTTTACGATAGATGGATTCAGAATCTAAATGGTAGATTTTGTCAGGATTTGTTGAAGAAGAACCATTTGACAAATCTGCACCGGAAACTCTAGTGATGCCAATAGAATCATAGTTTCTTGAAGATTTGTTATATTTTACGAATGCACGATCGTCTTTTTGTAGTGAAACACCAGTAAACTGTGCAACAACCATCGAACGGAAACCAGATGCCTTACTTCCGTCTGCTAACATTCCGTTCAAACCATAAACGGAACGCATTGAAATATTGAAGATATATGGAGATGCACCAGATACCGTATCAGTTTCAATCGTTACTTCTGCAACAGAAGCAGTTCCTGGAGTAGGAAGATTTTTTCTAAATGTTGGAAGAAGATAAGTGAATACTCTCGGATTATCTGGATCAACATTCTGAACTTTTGTTGAAATGTTGTAATCTACTGGAGATACACCAGTAATCTTGATGGGAGTTCCTGCTGAAAGTTCGTGATCTACTGCTGTTGTTACTGTGACCTGATTGTTTGGAACTCCACCAGAACCTGCTTCGATTGAAGTAATAGAAATGGGATCGGATGCAAATGCACCGACAATCTCCCATTCTGGTCTTTGCTTTGCAAATCCATCAGGTTCGGCAGGATACTTACTATCAATATTTCTATCTGGACTACCTGATCCTGTATTGTATGCGTTCGAAAGTTTCGCATAATACATATCAAGATCGGTCAAATCATAGGTTGTTCCACCTCTAATGACCTTATTTACACCATCGGCATACTCAAAGCAAGTTAGTTTATGGTGTGAAAAAATTGGTTTTGATTTATTATTTACAGAGAAATCATCTGGATCTGTATAGACTGTACCAGACTCTAAACCATCAAAGATAGAAAACTGCCAGAAGTAACAAGTACCAGTGATTCTAAAGATTGCAGAGGGATCTACATCAACATCAGTTGGGTTTGGAACATATAGGGGTCTGATTTTAGTTTTTCTCAGATCAAGACCGACAAGAGAGGTGCCTCTAGGTACAATGACACCACCATTTACACTATTGAACTTATAGAGAATATTATCTTCTTGTGTTAAATCAAAGTTTGTATTTAAATCTAAGTTGAGAGTAGTCTGTGCCGCAGTATTTGCTCCACTACGAGAGATAACTCTAGCCTCTCCACCTGTATTTTTAATATAAAATCCTGGTCTATTATCAACAATATGCTCACCAGGCATCAAAAGAATAGTAGTTTTCTCAATGAGATCGTTACTATTTCCTTTTACATATGAAAATCTTGCCGATTCTAAGATTGCTCTCTGAATAGTTTTGAAGGGTCTGGCAAGAGAGTTACCAGTATTATCAATACTGTCTGTTGCGTCTAAATCTGCAGGACTTACATATAATATACGACCTTCAGTGTTCTTGATAAAATTATCTAATTTATTTAATGGCATCGCATTACTGCTTCTATACTATTTTCTATGATTTATTTATCCCAGAAAATCCTCCTCGTCATAGAAAGGAATTAAGTCTTCGGGCAAATCTTTTGGATTCTCAATCTCAATATTATCAAAACAGGGATGCATTCCTTCCATAATCATATAGTTGGAACCTTTATACACATCGTCTATTTCATAGGACCTATTTTTATTTGCTTCTTCTACTAAATCTTTATCGTAAAGATGTCCATCTGGCATTTCGTCAAAGGTAAATGGAATACCTTCAAAGAAGTACATCTTTACGATTATTCTTTCATTGTCATACCAACAGTGTGCTGTACTTATTGTATACGACATAACATTCTGTTTAATGTTATTTATTTTTTCTTACAGATTACAGGTATTATTATTTGGGTTATGCTTCGGAGGAGATTCGAACTCCTAATCCCATACGGGCGCGACATTTTAAGTGTCGAATGTATACCAGTTCCATCACCGAAGCAATAAGACCATTATAACTCTTTGAGTTGTAGTGGTCAAGTGCTGGTTGTGGGGATCGAACCCACCTTAGGCGAATTATGAGTTCGCTGCTTTCAACCAGAGAGCTAAACCAGCACGATAGGAATACTGGGGATTGAACCCAGACTAAGCCCTTATAAGGAGCCCGCTCTAACCATTAAGCTATATTCCCGTGATGATGAACTTACTGAGCTTCGTTATTATTCTCAGTGTATATTCGGTAAAGTTCATCATCATAAGGTATCATAACTGCTGCTTTTCCTTCTTCATCCACAATACCAATGTGCTCTCCTTTTTCTACACGTTCTAGGAGAGCATCAAAGTTTTCTTCCCACTCTTTCACCGTATAAACTTCCATAGTTAGTTTATTTATCAAGCAACGGCAAGGTCAGCATACTCAATTTGATTTTCATCCAGATTGCTGGTAACAACTTCCAGAACATTCATAAACTCATTAGTGGTGTCGCACTGAACCATCTTTTGTTCGCCCTGATCACTCAGAAGAAGAAAAGAACGAGAGCAGATGTCAATCACGATACCTTCGACAAACTGTTCGGTGGACTGCATTGGGTTTTCCCTTGATTACCTTAGTATTATAGGGCATCTGGGGTCGGGTGTCAACTGTGCCAGTCAGGAAACCGGTCAGGACATACTATTGATCGTAGAAATAAGGGAAGAGTTTGAAGTTTTTCTTTGAGTTTGTTTTGCTTTTACATTTTCCGATCCCCAATCTTGCAATTCTTTCTCCATCTTCTTTTCTTTAACATCATTTAGACCACTTCTATTAATTGCAGACTCTCTTTGAGATCGAAGAGATTTTATTTCCGAAATAAGAGTTGAAATTGATGATGCGATTGCCACACATCTATTTTGTCCATCAGTTCCCGTCAAAGAAGTATTAGTTGCATCAGGAGCAACACCAACACCAGCGTACCACCAAGACGTATTGATTCCGGCAGATGCAACTATTCTCGGTCCAGAATGATCTGCTGTAATACTGGATACAGTTCTACCAGTTCCTAAGTTTGAAGAGGATTGAAAAGAAGTTTTTGATGGATCATAATCACCAGATTCTATTTCTGTCGCATCATCTCCAACCTCTAATCTTCCATTATCACGATTATTTTCATATCCATATCCAGAATATGATGATGTCAAAGTCACAATGTTATCCGGAATAAATGGATTATCTGAACCGTAATTTGCACTTGGTCCTGCCATATTTGGATAGATTTCAAGTGCTTCTCGGTCTTCGAAAATGGAATATGATGAAGAGAAATCACTTGTAATTGCAACCAAAGGTCTAGGAAGACCAGTTCCAGCTGTTGGTGCCGTATATGCAATACCCGGCCAACAGTTACGTTCAGATGCTTCCGAACACAAATCTACCAACTCTTGTTTTTTCTGATTAATTTGGACATTGTAAGAAATAATAATATCATCAAACTCTTTGCAAAACTCTTGAAGTGTTGATGCATCTCTTTTGATTTCTGCTTCAACTGTTCCAACAACACTGTCGTCATATAACTTGGAATCTACTTCTTCGGTTTTTTTCGTGTAAGTTCCATCACCATTTTCTACAACAGTAACTTTTTCTATTTTTTGAGGTACATTAACTCCACCGGATTGTGGTTTAAAGGCATCATCTAACTGATTTTGCTCATCTTGAAGTATTTTTATCGTTCTATTTTTTAGTGATTTGTCCATTTCAATTCTCCAGTTCAGATACTCGTTGTTTCAGTTCTTCAATTTGTTTTTGTTGTTCTTTCATTCCATCAATCAAATGAGCAACTAGATTTTCATAAAGAACTCTCTTATAAGATCTACCTTTTTCTTTACCATCTTTCACACTATTTACCATCGTTTTGTAAACGACCTCTGGTACAACCTCTTCAACTTCCTGTGCAATCAATCCAGCCATATGTGGATATTTTTTGGCAAGATCAGGAACAATTTCTTCGTCCCAATCAAAAGTTACGGGATTTAGTTTAAGTATTTTATCAAGACCATTTGTTAATGGTCTAATATTTTTCTTAAGTCTTACATCAGAAGTATGTGGTCCGACAGAAATAAATAAACCATTATATTTCCAAAATCCATTTAGATTTCCATTTGGACTATTTTCGAAAATGGATGCACCATTGCTCTTAATGATTGGAGCAGTAGCACCCCAATCTGGTGTCACTGAAGATTTGAGACCGTTTAATTCGGAAAAGATGGCACTGTAAGAAACATTCAGTGGTCCGATCGAAACGTCAGTTCCTGATTTAATATCAGTTCCAAAGGTATTCCAAACACCAGTATGAACATCTAAACCTGTTGAATTAAAAGATAATGGTGATGTCAATGATGGTCCAACAACAAGTGCGGCACTAAATGGAGTCAATAATGCTCCTTGACCAAAATGTCCTTTATGTGCCGCAAGTGATCCGGGTTCCCAAAATCCAACGGGAATATTTAATCCACTACCTAATACTGGATTATAAACATCTAAAGTACTTGTTTCTATTTTTTGAAATGCCATTACTTACAAGTCTCCACAATATCTGTTATTAATTTTGCTACTGGACCTGGCATAAACGTTCCCAATAATCCGGAAAGTGGAGATCCTTGAATAATATCCGAACATAATAATCTCAAGTATCCTTTCGAGTTCAGTGTAATACTATCGGCAGATGTCACACAAACTTTACCACCGGCAAGATTAAGTTGCTCATCTGCCCTCATAATAATATGATCATTTGCACGAATCAAAATTGATCCGTCACTATCAGAACCAAGTGTTTCAATGTATATATTCTTTGCTCTGAGTTTAATATTTCCGTTTTCGGCATTTAGTACAATGTCACCATTTTCGGCATTGATGGACTTTGCGATTACCTCACTTTCAGATTCATTTCTCCTCTGAGAAAGGTTAATACCTACAATCTCGTGCGAAGATCCCGGAACAATCTCTCCTTTATTTCCACCCAATGTATAAGTTTGATTATGTCCACCTTTGAGTGACACAACCATATTAGTATCTAAACCTTCTCCAACCTTATCCTTTTCACCAGATGGTCCCATAAAAATGAGACCATACTGATTATCTGTAATAATTTGCTCTGATGGTACTGGTTTTGTCATTTAGCTCACACAATCAACAACACGAACAAGATCTTTTCTCGTAAATCCTCTTTCAAACAATACCGTTCTACCTCTTAGAGTATCGATTGGTCCATCAAAAATAACTTTTGGTTCTTCTGTGAGATTTCCTGAATTAACATCACCACCCTCTGTGGTAGTATCATCAAAATCTTCAATAGGAGTAAATGATAAAATTGGTTCGATGACCGCACCCTCACCTGTTGGACTATTTATTTCAATTTCTGGATACTCGGAAAGACCGCATACATTATTCCCGACTTGAATACTCACAATCTGTCCAAATTCTGTCATTTGAACATTTGCCTCAAGTCCCGGAATATCAGGAGTAATGGAAATACTATCATTTACAGTATATCCAACACCAGTATCTAAGATTCTAAATCCTTCTAAACAAACGACAAAATCATTTCCGGATGGATTGGTAGTATCTGATGGGGGATCAAATTCTGTTCTTCCGTCTCTTGGTGGTGCTGGTGTTGGTGCGGTTGTGAGTATAATATCAACAACTTGACCTCCACCTGTTCCAGTTCCACCTGTTCCTGTTCCACCTGTTCCTGTTCCACCTGTTCCTGTTCCACCTGTTCCTGTTCCACCTGTTCCTGTTCCAGATTCACTGATTACCGCATATCCACTTGTGAAAGTATCTTCACAACTATCAACAAAAGATACGAATGGAGGTCTCGTATATCCAGAACCACCGTATATAAGATTTACTCCGATAGTTCTTCCAACATTATCGACGATTGCTTCTGCAACTGCACCAGCACCTCCACCACCAAAGATTTGAATGCTTGGTGGACCACACTTGAATGCACTTACATCACAGTTAGTTACATTTGATGGGATTTTTCCTGCAGAATCTCCAAGTGGTTGTCCAAATATTTCTATACCATCAATAAAATCTGTTGCTGATCCAATAAGACCTTCTGCCGTTGGTGTCTGACGACCACCAAGAGGTGCCAAGAAACCTGCAAAATCATCAATCTGTGCTTGAGTTGGTCCACCCCAAGGACTTGCTTTGAACTTTTTAATTTCTGGACAGTTTGGTTTTGCACATAAGAATGCCTCAAATCCAAGAATATAATCAAGTGCCTGAAAGACATTACCAACGATTCTTGTAATGCCACCAAGAACATCGTTGATTTGATCTAAAATTGGACCAATGGATTTATCAACGATCGCCGCAATATTATTTACAAGTGCATTAGTAAATTGTTGTGCGGCACAGAAAGGAACATTGACAATCTTTCCAATCAATTCAAATAAGAAATCAGTTACAAGATTTGCAAGTCCCTTTACAACATTTTTGAAGGCACAGAAAATATTGTCAACAACAGCCTGAATAACCGTGTTTTTGATTGATTTTGCAATTGTTGGGAGGATAATATCAATAAGATCCTCAATACCTTTCCTTATCTTATCAAGTAGAAAATCTCGCAGTCGATTTACAAGAGTTTTAAGAACTGCACCAATAATTTGAGAGGAACTTCTAATCAGTGCCGTGATATTTTGTAGTTTGTTTATTGTTCCATTGACATAAAGATCACCATACTTTTTTATTCCTTTGATTACTGTAAAAAACTTTTGCAGTTCTGTATTGATCTTGGACATCTCTGATGTCCCACAAGGATCTGGAAGATCTCTTTCAGTTTGATATCTCGTAATCGCATCTCTGAATGCAACACTATTAAAATATTTTTCACACGGAGGAGTATCTTTAAAAGTAAATCCTTTCGCAGTCTCTCTTACATTGCATTCTTCTGGAATACCTTCTTGCAAATCATTGCCAACTTTTGCCTTGATTAATGCATCTGTTTCTGCTGATATCTCTTTATATTTCTCTTTTTCTTCTTCAGTCCATAAGTCTGATGATTTTTCATTTAACTTATCAATTTCTTTTCTATTTTCTTCTATTTTGGCATCAATTTCATCATTACTTAGTTGACCAAATTGATTATCAAACTCTAGTTCAGTGTCTGGTACTGGTACTGGTTTATCACTTTTGGTTTCTACTCCTGTTGCAGGATCACTTGCAGTTTGAACATCTGTAGAAGATTCGGTAGATCCTGGACTTGCAGTCGTCTTTATTTTTGCCTGAGCAGGTGCCTTAAATTTATTTCCCGCAGTATTAAAATAATGGTTTCCAAATTTCTCTACATTTACTTGTTGTGATGGGTCCTTGAATGCACTCCCTGTTCTAAAACCAGTTGATGCTATAAGATTATCAATCTGTTGTTCTGGAACATTTGCATCTCTCAGTGCATCACCCAGTTTTCCCGTATCTTTTGCAAGTTCAATCGCCCTTCTTGCGCTATTGAGTTCTGCTTCCGTAAAGTTTTTATCAATTGATCCGTCACGAACAACTTGATATTGATCTTTACCATAAATGACACCAGTTATGCTAGAATCATTTGCCAAAAAGGTTCCGGTAGTAGCATAACCCTGCTGTATAAGTCCAGCACGATTTAGAATACTCCTGGCAACAAGAGCTTGTCCAATTTGACCTTCACCTCTTGCTTCCGCCGCAACTGTCCGTACAAAAAGTTCCTCTTCAGTATATGCCATTTATAGTTTTACCTCCCGTTCAGATATTTATTCACTTCTTGGCAGCATTGAAAAAGTTAGGATCCACCTCTTCAAACTTGGACTTTACTACATTAGGTGCTTTGATTTGAGTATTATTTGATGGATTGCCACTAGTATATCTTTTTACTCTCTTTCCCAGAGTAGTTCCGTTTGTTGATTCTCTGATTTCTCCTGGATAGTTATTACCTAATACTTGAGTGATTACTGGAATCTGACAATCACTATCTAAAAAGAATCCAATAACCCATTCTCCGCCCCAGATACCACTTGATTGATTATTGAGATTTCCGTGCGTTGTTGGCTTTGCAACAATTGCCCAAGGCAGTTCAGAATCCAATACTTCAGTAGCATCATCATTACTAGACATTGGATGCATTCCAGGTATTCTGACCTTCACTCTATCACCGTGTACATCTTTCCATAAAACACCTTCCCTGTGCTGATTCTGTCCAGGAGGAACCTGACCAAGAAACCACTTATTATTACCGATATCGTATCCGATATTATTTGCCATCTCTAGCTTTTATTAGTATATAGACCATAGGTATCACGAACAAGAGTCATTGATGTATAAGATCTTTTTGTATCATAATGATGACATAGATCTAAAATCATATAATTTCCACTCTCAACAGGATCTGAAACTCCCTGAACTTTTTCGTCTTGTGTAATCACTTCTAGATCACATTTAATGATGTCACCTGCCTTGAGTTTTGGATTACAGGGAACTTGTATTTTCACTTCCTGTGTGAATAATAAATTATACCTCATCTGAACTGCACCCTGATAAGAGTTAACGTCACCTTCATTAGATTCTTTGATTTCTGGAGAAAGTGCTCCAACATCTTTTACACTATACAATACTCTCGT
>Ga0255761_10002461_pt1 | contig 17059 bp, 20 predicted proteins | sample 071ome_29_FD_179961 | JGI IMG/M metagenome (GOLD analysis project Ga0255761, IMG submission 179961) | Coastal salt marsh microbial communities from the Groves Creek Marsh, Skidaway Island, Georgia - 071407BT metaG (version 2) | ecosystem: Environmental > Aquatic > Marine > Intertidal zone >... | reverse complement strand
CCTCTTCGCCTACCGCTACCTGGCCCGGGAGGAAGGGATCTTCTGCGAGCCCGCAAGCGCCGCCGCCATGGCGGGGGTCTTCAAGCTGTTGCGGGAGGGTAGGCTTGAGCCGGAGAGCACCGTGGTCCTCACCCTCACGGGCCACGGCCTCAAGGACCCGGCCACCGCCGAGAGGGTGGCCGAGCTTCCCCCGCCCGTGCCCGCCCGCCTCGAGGCGGTGGCCGCGGCCGCGGGGCTTTTGTGATAGCCTTGGGGCATGGCCGAGCGCGCCCGCAAGAAAGTCCCCGAGCCTTTTCCCGGGGCCTACTACCTGGCCGGGGCCATCACCGTCGCTCTGATGCTCCTCTTCCTGGCCCTGGGGGCGAGCCTGCCCCCGGGGGTGGCGGGGTTTCTCGTGGCCTTCGTCCTGGGCCTCACCGTGAGCCCCAGGTACGTGCCCTTCTTCCTCCTGGCCGGGGTCTTCTCGGCGGTCATGGGCTTTTTGGGGCGCGAGCCCCAGGTGGCCTGGGGGGGTGTGGCCCTCGTCCTCTCCCAGCTTGTGGTGCGCCGCTTCGTGAAGGACTGAGGATGGGTCCAGACCGCCTCTCCCAGGCCCTCTCCCTCCTCGGGATCGCGGGCTACGTCTACTTCCTCTGGTTCCGCCCGAACCAGGAAGGCCTCGCCCTCGCCCTGGGCCTCGCCCTCGGGGGGGCGGCGGTGGCCTACGGGGAAAGGCCCTTCCTCGTTCCCCTCTTCGCCGTGCTTTACGGGGGGATCCTCTTCCTCCAGCTCTTCTACGGCCACCCCTGGGCCTTCCTCCTCGGGGGGCTTTTGGGCGCCGGGCTTCCCTACGCCTTTTACCGCTTGCGGAAACCCAGGAGGTAGAGGAGGAGGCCGAGGCCGAGCCCCTCGGTGAGGCCGGGGAGGTAGGGGAGGAGTTCGCGCACCTGGAGCTTGGCGTAGAGGAGAAGGGGCCAGGGGAGGAGGCTCCAGGCGAGGAGGGGCTCCCCGTAGCCCGCGGCGAGGAAGAGGCCCGCCCCGAGGCCCCGGAGGTAGGTGAGCCAGCCCGAGCCCCACTCGTTCTGGTAGACGAACCAGAGGAGGTTGGCCCAAAACCCTAGGGCGAAGAGGGGGGCGAGCCGCCTCAGGCGGAAGGCCACGGCGAGGAGGAGGGGGAAGAGGAGGGGTTCAAGCATGGGCCTCCTCCAGCCTCTGCCCCTGGGCCTCGAGGTAGGCCACCAGGACCTCCAAGGCCTTCTCAATCCCCTCGTCCAGGTCCTCCCCCGGGATCACGGGGATCCCCTCCTCCCGGGCCCAACGCAGGAGGTGGTTTTGGATGAGGCGGATCTCCTCAAAGTGCTGGAGGTAGCGCTCCTTGGGCCGGGCGTGCCCCGTCTCCCGGTCGCGGAGGAGGAAGCGGTCCCGGTGCAGGTTCTCGTCCTGCACCGCCACGAGCATGGGGATGGTGAAGACCCGGTCCTGGTAGGGGTGCTGCAGGAAGCGGGGCACCACGTGGACCCCTTCCAAGACGATGGAGGTGCCCTCCAGGGCGCTCCTCTCCTGGATGGCCTTGAGGCCCACGGCCACCTTGGCCACCTGGTCTAAAAACCCCCGCATCACCTGGACCTCGTAGCTTTCCCCCTCGAGGCCGAGCCCGGGGGAGAGGGCGCGCCAGGCCTCAAAGGTGGAGAGGTGGAGGGTGGGGAGGAGGTCCTTGGAGAGGGAGACGCGGAAGACCTCCCTGACGGCGTCCGAGGGGACGATGTGGGTGATGCCCAGGCGGTAGGCCAAGGCCGAGGCGAGGACGCTCTTGCCCACCCCCGTGACCCCCCCGATGAGGATGTGGACGGGCCGGGGTTGCTTGCGCAGGCTCCGCAGGATCAGGTAGCGGCGGGCCATCTCCTCCCCCGCCTCCCGGAGGAGGGCCTGGTGCACCCGCCGCCTCAGCTCGTCCCGGCGGATGACCTGGACGCCTTCCCGGTGGAGGGCCACCTCCATCTCCCGCGCGAGCCGGAAGGCCCGGTCGGGGGAGAGGCCGATGGCCATGAGGGACTGGGCCAGGATGCCTTTGGAAAAGGGGACCCTGGGCGCCCCCGGGGCCTCCTCCACGAAGAGCTCCCCGGCGTAGAGGAGGCGGGCCCGGTAGCGCTCCCCCGCCTCGGGGCCGTAGAGGCGCCGGGCCTCCTCGGCCACCACTTTTTCCAGCCGCTTGGCGGGGATACGGCGGACGCCCTCCAGGCGGAGCCGCCTTTCCACGGCCTTGGCCAGCTCGTGCGCCTCCCTGAGGGAGAAGCCCGCGTCCTCGAGGCTCCGGGTGAGGAGGCCCTTGGAGAAGGGGCGTTGCTTTCTGCCCTCCACCACGAAGATCTCCTCAAAGGGGAGGGTCTGCTTGGCGAGGAGGCGGGCCTTCTCCGGCCCAAGCTCCCGCTCCACCTCCTCCAGGAAGATCCGCCTCAGGGTCCGGGGCGTCACCCCGCCCTTGCGCCTGAGGCGCTTGAGCCGCTCCTCCACCGTGTGGGCCAGGGCGTGGGCCACCTCCGTGGGGACCCCCAGGGGAAGGAGGGCCTCCACCAAAAGCCCCTTGGAAAGGGGCCAGCGTCCGCGGCGCAGGCGCACGAAAACCTCGTCCACTAGAGGGCATGATACCACTTTTCCCGCTGGCAACGGGTTTTTCTTGACACCCTTTGGGGCTTCGTGCTACCATACCTTACGGCTTGGCGCCGTAGCCAAGTGGTAAGGCAGAGGTCTGCAAAACCTCCATTCGCCGGTTCGAATCCGGCCGGCGCCTCCAGAAAACGCGGGCGCGTAGCTCAGGTGGCTAGAGCACTACCTTGACACGGTAGGGGTCGGTGGTTCAAGTCCACTCGCGCCCACCAAGGTGCCCCGGGGACCGCCCCGGGGCCTTATACTTGAGCCATGAGCGCGTCTTCCGAGCGCGAACTCTACGAGGCCTGGGTGGAGCTCCTCTCCTGGATGCGGGAGTACGCTCAAGCGAAGGGCGTGCGTTTTGAGAAGGAGGCGGACTTCCCCGACTTCATCTACCGCATGGAGCGTCCCTACGACCTCCCCACCACCATCATGACCGCCTCCCTCTCCGACGGGCTTGGGGAACCCTTCCTCCTCGCCGACGTCTCCCCGAGGCACGCCAAGCTCAAGCGCATCGGCCTCCGCCTTCCCCGGGCCCACATCCACCTTCACGCCCACTACGAGCCGGGAAAGGGCCTGGTCACGGGGAAGATCCCCCTCACCAAGGAGCGCTTCTTCGCCCTGGCGGACCGGGCGCGGGAGGCTTTGGCCTTCGCCTAACCCTAAAGCGCCTCCCAGAGGGCCAGGACCACCCGGTGGAGGAGGGGAAAGGCCTTCGGGGTGGGAAGAAGCCTTTTCCCCAGGACCTGGAGGAGGCCTTCTTGGGCGAGCTCCACCGCCCTCCCTTGGAGGAGGGGGAAGAGGGCGAGCCCCGTCCTCTCCTCCACGGCCCCCACGTCCACCCCTTCCCGGAGCCTTAGGCCCAGCATGAGGCTTTCCTTGGCGTGTTCCAGCGGGGAAATGGCCTCCTCCTTCGGGGCCTCCCCTCGGAGCCAGCGGGGAAGGGGCGGGGCCGTGCGCCTCAGGGCGTAGGCCCCCCCTTCCCCCGGGTACTGCCCCGTGGCCGCAGGGCCCAGGGCGAGCCAGAAGCCCGCCCGCCAGTAGACGAGGTTGTGCCGGGCCTCCTCCCCTTCCCTGGCGAAGTTGGAGACCTCGTACCGGAAAAGCCCCGTTTCTCCCAGCACCTCCTCCGCCCGCTCCATGGCCCAGGCCTCCCGCTCGGGGTCTTCCTTTAGGCCCAGGAGGGCGAAGGGGGTGCCCTTCTCCACCTGGAGGGTGTAGGCGGAGACGTGCCCCACCCCGAGGCGGGCCGCCTCCTTCAGGTCGGCTTCCACGTCCTGCATGGGAAGGCCCAGGATGAGGTCTATGGAGACGCGAAAGCCCCATTCCAGGGCCATCTCCACCGCCCTAAGCGCCCCCTTCCTCCCGTGGGCCCGCCCCAGGAACTTGAGGACCAGCTCCTGGAAGCTCTGCACCCCCAGGGAGAGGCGGTTCACCCCGAGGTCTTGGAGGAGCCGGAGGCGGCCAGGGGAGAGGGTCCCGGGGTTGGCCTCCAGGGTCACCTCGGCGCCCTCGGCGAGCGCCCAGGGAAGGCTTTGGAAGAGGGCCACAAGCTCCCGGTCCCTTAGGTAGCTCGGCGTCCCCCCGCCCAGGTAGAGGGTGCGTAGGGGTTTGGGGAAGCGCTCGTGGAGGGCTTGGGCCTCTTCCTTCAGGCGCCTTAGGTAGGCCTCCACCCACCCCGGCCCCCGGCGGACCACGTGGAAGTCGCAGTAGGGGCAGAGGGTGGGGCAGAAGGGGACGTGGACGTAGAGGCTAGCCACGGCTGCTTTTTAAGACCTCCTCCACCCAGGCCACGGCCCGCTCCGCGAGCGCGAGAGCTTCCCTCCAGTCCTCTTCCGTGGCTTCCGGGAGGTCCCCTGGGTAGCGGCTGGCGACGGCAAAGGGGTTGAGCCGGACAAGGGCTTCCAGCTCTAGGGGCACGGGGATACGGGGGCGGATCAGCTCCAGGAGCCTTTCCAGGTCGTGGGTCTTGGGAAAAGGTATGCCTAAGGCAACCAGAAGAGCTTTGAGGGCCTTTTCTGCAGCCTGTTGCGCGTCAAAGCAAGGTTCTTCCCAAAGGACTTCAGGGCTTATTCGCCCGGCTCGGGCCCGGGCCAGACTGCTCTTGGCCCGGACGAGCCAAGCCAAGGGATCTGTGGCTTCACGGGGCATAGAGCACCCGGCCTTCCCTCAGGACCTTGGGGTAAAGGGTGGCCCAGGCATCCCGGTACTTTTCCAGGTCCTCCGCGGTGGCCAGCAGGAGGTCCAGACTGAAGCCCCGTTTGGCCTTGCTCACCGCCAGGTAGAGGTCCTTCCACACCCGCATGGTCTTGTACTCGGGAGGCACCACCACGAGGAGGTCGTAGTCGCTCTCTGGGCGAGCTTCCCCCCGCGCCCGGCTGCCGAAGAGGATGACCTTTTGCGCCGGGACGGTCTTGAGGATGGCCTCGAGGACCGGGGCAAGCTCCGGGTACTCCACCCCCTCAGTCTACAAGGAGGAGGCGGAAGTCGTTGAGGTTGGTCCCCGTGGGGCCGGTTTTAAGAAGGGTTCCCGCCTCCTGGAAGAAGCCGAGGCTGTCGTTTTCCTCCAGGAAGGGCCTGGGGTCTAGGCCCTTTTCCCACACCGCCGGGGTGAGGAGGGCCCCGGCGGCGCCGCTATTTCCGTCCAGGCCGTCGGAGTCTGCGGCGAGGGCGTAGAGGGGGGTTTTGAGGTGGGCGTAGAGGGCGAGGAGGAACTCCAGGTTCCGCCCGCCCCTTCCCCTTCCCACCACCCGCACCTGGGCCTCCCCTCCGGAGAGGAGGAAGAGGGGCTTCCTAAAAGGCACCCCGTGGGCGCGGATGGCCTCTATGAGCTCGGCGTGGAAGCGGGCGAGGGCCCTCGCCTCCCCCCCGAAGCGGTCGGAGAGGACCGCCGCCCGGAAACCCCGGGCCCGCAAGAACCTTTGCGCCGCCCGGAGGAGGTGGAGGTTCGTCCCCACGAGGCGCCAGGCGAGGCGCCTTAGGGCGGGGTCTTGGGGCTTTAGGGTCTCGGGGAGGCGCCCTTCCACCCCCTGCCGGAGGACGGCCCGGGCCCCGGGGAAGGCGAGGCCGTAGCGGTCCAACAGGGCGAGGGCCTCGGCGTAGGTGGTGGGGTCCGGGTGGAAGGGGCCCGAGGCGATGACCGAGGGGTCGTCCCCCGGCACGTCGGAGAGGAGGAGGACGTGGACCTTCGCCCTGGTGGCGAGGAGGGCTCTTCCCCCTTTGATCTGGGAGAGGTGCTTGCGCACGGCGTTCATCTCGTGGATGCTCGCCCCGCTTTTGAGGAGGGCCTCGGTGAGGGCCCGCTTCTCCTCCAGGGAGATCCCCAAAGGGGCGCACCACAGGGCGCTTCCCCCGCCCGAGAGGAGGGCCAAGACCCGTGCCCTCGGGGAAAGGCCCTGGAGGAGGCCGAGGACCTCCTCGGCCGCCCGGACGCTCTCCTCGTCGGGGACGGGGTGGCGGGCGAAGACCGCCTTGAGCCCAGGGGCCTTTTGCCCCTTGGGCAGGGTGAGGTGGTAGGGGACCTCTCCGTAGCGGTCCAGGGCGGCCTGGAGCATGGGGGCCGCCGCCTTCCCCACCGCCAGGACGAGGTCCGGCCGCCAAGGGGGGAGGTGTTTTGCCGTGAGGCGGTAGGGGTCCGTGGCCTTCAGGGCCTCGAGGAAGGCTTCCTTCAGGAGGGCTTCCACGCCAGGTCCGTCCGGTCAAAGCCCTGGCCCTTGTAGAGGAGGGGTTCCCCCTCCACCCGGGCCAGGGCGTAGCTCAGGCAGTCCCCAAAGTTGAGCCCGGCGGGGTGCTTGCCCCGCCCGTAGCGCCGGTAAGCGGAGATGGCCTCCCGGGCATGCCTTTCGGTGAAGGGCACGATCTCGGCCTGGAGCTCGGTTAGGAGTTCAAAGAGAAGATGCACCCGCTCAAAGCCCAGCCGGGCGCCCAGGACGATCCCCGCTTCGGCCAGGGTGGGCGCGGCCACCTTGTGGGGGCGGGTGCGCCGGAGTTGCTCCAGAAGCTCCTCGTACCCTTCTTCCCGGAAGAGAATGCCCAGGAGGGCGGAGGTGTCCAGCACCATCAGTACCCCTCCTTGCCGTACCCCAGGATTTCTTCCTCCTCTTCCTTGGAGAGCCCCTTCCCCAAAAGCTCCGGCGGGATCTGGGGCCAGACCTCCTCCTCCAGGAAGCGGATCACCCGGTCAAAGCTCCGCTTCCTCTGGAGTTCCCTAAGGCGCATCTCCAGGGCCTTCCTTACGGCCTCCGTCTTGGTTTCTCCGGCGAGGCGGGCCACCTCCTCCGCCAGGCGCTCCACCTCCTTGTTGCGAATGGTGAGGGCCATGCTTTAAGCATGGCTGCAGGAAGATATGCACGTCAAGCCAGAGGGTCCTTTCCCTCGTAGAGGAGGGCCAGAAGCTCGGCGGTGTGAAGCACGGGGAGGTCCAGGTAGGCCTGGATCTGGGTGAGGCAGCCGATGTTCCCCGTGGCCACGAGGTCCGCCCCCGTGGCCTTGAGGTTTTCCGCCTTCCTCCTTCCCAGGGCCTCGGCGATCTCCGGCTGGAAGAGGTTGTAGGTCCCGGCGGAGCCGCAGCAGAGCTCCCACTCCCTGGGTTCCAAGACCTCGAGGCCCGCCGCCTGGAGAAGCCTTCTTGGGGCCTCCCTCACCCCCTGGGCGTGGGCCAGGTGGCAGGCGTCGTGGTAGGCCACCCGCAAGGGGCGCCTGGGGGGTGGGGGCGGGGTGAAGCCCAGCTCGTCCAGGAGGACGCTCAAGTCCTTCACCTTGGCGGCGAGGGCCCGGGCCTCCTCCTCCTCGGGCTCCCCCCGGAAGAGGAGGGGGTACTCCTTCATCCCCGAGCCGCACCCGGCGGCGTTGGTGACCACGTAGTCCACGTCCCGGAAGGCCTTCAGGTTCTTCCGGGCGAGGGCCCGCGCCCCCTCCTTGTCCCCGGCGTGGAGGTTGAGGGCGCCGCAGCAGGCCTGCTCCGGCACCGCCACCACCTCCACCCCGTTTTCCTGGAGGACCCGGATGGTGGCCTGGTTGATGGAAGGCCTCAAGACCCTCTGGGCGCACCCCAGAAGGAGCCCCACCCGCGCCCGCCTCTCCCCCTTGGCGGGGTAGACCTCCCCGTAGGGGGCCTCCTCGGGAAGGCGGTCCGGGAGGAGGGCGAGGGGGGCCTTCAGGGGCTTGGGAAGGGGAAGGGGCCTGAGGAGGGGCTTCAGGCCCGCGCCGAGCTTCGCCAGGGGCCGGAAGCGCTCCGGGTAGGGGAGGGTGCGGAGGAGGCCCAGGCGGAAGACCCTTTCCAAGGGGAAGCGGTGCCGCTTTTCCTCGCTCCACAGGCGGAAGGTGGCGATGAGCTCGCCGTAGGGGACGCCGCTTGGGCAGGCGGTGACGCAGGCCTGGCAGGCGAGGCAGCGGTCCAGGTAGGGGAGGGCTTCTTCCAACCCCAGGTTCCCCTCCAAGACCTCCTTCATGAGGAAGATCCGTCCCCTGGGGGAGTCCATCTCCTCCTGGAGGACCACGTAGGTGGGGCAGGTGGGGAGGCAGAAGCCGCAGTGGACGCAGGCCTCAACGGCGTGGGCCATCACCTCCCCCTCCTTGCCCAGCTTTTCTACGGGGATTTGGTGTTGCATGCTCTCACCCTAAGGGAAAGCGGCCTTTGGGGTCCAGGGCCTTCTTGACCCCGGCGAAGAAGGCCCCTTGGGGCTCGGGGAAGAGGGGCGCTTCCGCCCCCCTTAGCACCAGGTGGGGAAGCCCCGCCTCCCTTAGCGCCTTTAGGCCCTCCTCCGTGGTTCCGGCGTAGAGCACCTCCCCGCCGTCCAGGTAGCGCCTTGGGCCCAGGGGGAGGGCCTCGAGGCGGGGGATGAGGTGGGGCTTGGCGGGAACCTTGACCCAGACGGGGCTTCCCTCCAAAAAGCCGAGGTCCCGCACCGCCTCCCAGTGGGCCTCGTCCTCCGCCAGAACCTCCCCCTCCCCGAGGAGGTCTTGGAGGCGCTTGAGGCGGGCCTCCACGCTTCTTTCAAACCCTCCGAGGCGAAGCTCCAAGGTGGCGGGGGGAATGAAGTCCAGGGCGAGGAGGTCTAAGGGGAGAAGCCTAAGCCTTTCCAGGTCGGCGAGGGCCTCCTCCAGGCCTTCCCGCCGCACCCTGAGGGTGCGCGTGGTCCGGGGCCTGGGGAAGACCTTGAAGGAAAGCTCCACCATGACCCCGAAGGCCCCCAGGGCGCCCACCATGAGGCGGTGGAAGGGGAAGCCCGCGGCGTTCTTCACCACCTTGCCCCCGCCCCGCACCACCTTCCCCTCCCCGTCCACGAAGCGCACCCCGAGGAGGAAGTCCCTCAGGCCCCCATAGCGGTGGCGCAAGGGGCCGGATAGCCCCGCCGCCACCGTTCCCCCCAGGGTGGCCCCCTTCCCCGCGAGGGGCGGGTCAAAGGGCAGGTACTGGCCGTGGGCCCTTAGGGCCTCCTCCACCTCGGCGATGGGCGTCCCGGCGAAGGCGGTGAAGACGAACTCCTCGGGCTCGTACGCCAAAAGGCCCTCCCCCTCTTTGGGGGTGGAGAGGGCGGGCTTCGTCCCCCCGCCTTGCGCCCGGAGCCGGGGGTAGGCCCGCACCGCCTCCTGGACCTCTTCCGGGCTTTCCGGCCTAAGCGTGGGCACCGGCCACCTCCGGCAGGACCTTGCCCCGGTTGGCGAGGCCCTTGGGGTCCAGGGCCCGCTTCACCTCCTCCATGGCCAGGAGGTCCTCCGGGGCGAACATCTCCGGCATGTAGCCCTTCTTCTCCACCCCGATGCCGTGCTCCCCCGTGAGGGACCCTCCCAGGCGCACGCAAAGCCTCAGGATCTCCCCGGCCAGGGCCTCGGCCCGTTCCAGCTCCCCGGGCTTCTTCCCGTCGTAGAGGACCAGGGGGTGGAGGTTCCCGTCCCCGGCGTGGAAGACGTTGGCCACCCTCAGGCCGTACTCCCGGGAGAGGCGCTGGATCTCCTTCAAGGCCTCCCCGAGCCGGGAGCGGGGCACCACCCCGTCTTGGACCAGGTAGTCGGGGGAAAGCCTCCCCACGGCGCTGAAGGCGGCCTTGCGGCCCTTCCAGATGGCCTGGCGCTCGGCCTCGCTGCCCGCCACCCTGAGCTCCAGGGCGCCGCTTTCCCTGAGGACCCTTTCCAGGACCAGGGCCTCCTCGGCCACCTCCTCCTTAGGGCCCTCCAGCTCCACGATGAGGAGGCCCTCCACCAGGGGGTAGCCGGCCCTCACCGCCTTCTCCGCCGCCTCTATGCTCAGGCGGTCCATGATCTCCATGGCCCCGGGGAGAAGCCCCGCCCGGATCACCCGGCTCACCGCCTCCCCCGCCGCCTCGAGGCTCGGGTAGGCGGCGAGGACGGTGTGGTAGGCCTCGGGCCTGGGGAGAAGCCTCAAGGTGATCTCCACCGCCACCCCCAAAAGCCCCTCCGTCCCCACGAAGAAGCCGTGGAGGTCCGGGCCCACGCCCTCCAGGCTTTCCCCCCCTAAGCGCACCACCTCCCCCGTGGGGGTGACGACCTCGAGGCCCAGGACGTGGTTCGCCGTCATCCCGTACTTCAGGCAGTGGGCCCCCCCGGAGTTGAAGGCCACGTTTCCCCCGATGGTGCTTACGGGCTGGCTGGAGGGGTCCGGGGCGTAGTAGAGGCCGAAGGGGGCGGCCTCCTGGGAGACCTTGAGGTTCACCACCCCGGGCTCCACCACGGCGATCCTGGCCTTGGGGTCCAGCCTCAGGATCCGGTTCATCCGGTTCAGGGCGATCACCACCCCGCCCTCCACGGGGAGGGAGCCCCCGGAGAGGCTTGTGCCGCTCCCCCGGGCCACGAAGGGGACGCCGTATTGGTGGCAAAGCCGCACCACCCCGATGACCTCCTCCTTCCTCTCCGGGAGGGCCACCGCCAAGGGCCTTTTGCGGTAGGCGGTGAGGGCGTCGGACTCGTAGGGGGCGAGCTCCGCCTCCCTCGTGAGGACCCGGCCGGGAAGCAGGGCCTTGAGTTCCTCCAAGAAGCCCACCCTTGACCTCCTTTCCCCTCCACTTTAGGGCAAAAGGGGGGCCCCCACCGCGGCGAGGGGCTCAGTCAATGTAGTCGTAGGCCACCAGGGTCAGGAACTCCACGAACTCCTCGGAGAGGACGAGCTTGTCCAGGATCTCCTCGGCCTCCCGGTAGCGCTCCTTGTCCCGGCCGCCGAGCTTGGCGAGCTCCTCCTCCTTGACCTTTTGGTAAAGCTCCGGGGTAATGGTGCGGCCGTCCTCCAGCTGGGCCCCCCGGTGCACCCACTGCCAGAGCTGGGCCCGGCTGATCTCGGCGGTGGCGGCGTCCTCCATGAGGTTGAAGATGGCCGCGGCCCCGTTGCCCAAGAGCCACTGGTTCAGGTACTGGAGGGCCACGGAGATGTTGTTGCGAAGCCCCGCCTCCGTCACCCTCCCCTCGGGGACGTGGAAGTTCAGGAGGTCCGCCGCGGTCACGTGGACGTCCTCCCGCTTCACGTGCTTCTGGTGGGGCTTGTCGCCCAGGTAGCGGTCAAAGACCTCCATGGCCACGGGCACCAGGTCGGGGTGGGCCACCCAGGTGCCGTCAAAGCCCTGGGAGGCCTCCCGTTCCTTGTCCGCGCGCACCTGCTGGAAGGCGCGCTCGTTCACCTGGGGGTCCTTGCGGCTTGGGATGAAGGCCGCCATCCCGCCGATGGCGTGGGCCTCGTGGATGTGGCAGGACTTGACCAAAAGCTCGGTGTAGGCCTTCATGAAGGGCACGGTCATCGTCACCTGGGCCCGGTCGGGGAAGATGGGGGCGGTGGTGGCGAACTTCTTGATGCAGCTGAAGATGTAGTCCCAGCGCCCCGCGTTGAGCCCGGCGGCGTGCTCCTTGAGCTCGTAGAGGATCTCCTCCATCTCAAAGGCCGCCAGGATGGTCTCAATGAGGACCGTGGCCCGGATGGTGCCCCGGGGGATCTTCAGGTAGTCCTGGGCGAAGTTGAAGACCTCGTTCCAGAGGCGGGCCTCGAGGTGGCTTTCCAGCTTGGGCAGGTAGAAGTAGGGCCCGCTTCCCCGCCTTAAGAGCTCGTGGGCGTTGTGGAAGAAGTAGAGGCCAAAGTCAAAGAGGCTCGCCGAGATGGGCTCCCCGTCCACGTAGACGTGCTTTTCCACAAGGTGCCAGCCCCTTGGGCGCACCACCAGGGTGGCCGTCTTTTCCTTGAGCTTGTACTCCTTGCCCTCGGGGGAGACGAAGTCAATCTGGCGGCGCACGGCGTCATAGAGGTTCTTCTGGCCCCGGATGACGTTGTCCCAGGTGGGGGAGAGGGCGTCCTCAAAGTCCGCCATGAAGACCTTGGCCCCCGAGTTCAAGGCGTTGATGATCATCTTGCGGTCCACGGGGCCCGTGATCTCCACCCGGCGGTCCAGGAGGTCAGGCGGGGCCTCGGCCACCCGCCACGCCCCGCCCCGGACGAAGGCGGTCTCCTGGAGGAAGTCCGGCTTCTCCCCGGCCTTGTACCGCTCCCAAAGCGCTTGACGCCGCTCCAGGAGGGCCTTGCGCACCGGGTTGAACTCCCGGTGCAGCGCCACCACGAACCTCAGGGCCTCCTCCGTCAGGACCTCCTTCAGGAGGGGGTGGTCTTTCCGGATCTCCACGCCCTTCATGGTGGTCCGAGCTTACGGGAGGCGGGGCGGGATTGTCAAGAAGCAAAAAGATTTTTTGTATCTTGAAAAACAGGGCCGCCCCCGTTACCCTAAGCGGCATGGCGCGTCCTCGGGAGAAGCCGCCCCAGGCGGTGAAGACCCTGGAGAGGGGGCTTCGGGTCCTCGAGGCCCTGGCCCAGGCGGGGGAAAGCCCCTTGGGCCCCTTGGCCGAACGGGTGGGCCTCGCCAAGAGCACCCTCTACCGCCTCCTCAGGGCCCTGGCCCAGGCGGGCTTCGTGGAGGAGGAGGGCGGGGTCTACCGGGTGGGGCCCAAGGCCTTCGCCGTGGGCCAGGCCTACCCCAAGCGTTCGCTTTCCCAGGCGGTCCGCCCCGAGATGGAGGCCTTGGCGAGGGAGACGGGGGAGAGCGTAAACCTGGCGGTGCCCCTGGGGCGGGAGGCGTTGTACCTGGACCAGGTGGAGGGGACGAAGCTCGTCCGCCTCTTCACCGCCCCCGGCTCCCGGGCCCCCCTCCACGCCACCGGGGTGGGCAAGGTCTTCCTGGCCTATCTGGGGGTGCCCGAGGGGCTTAGCCTCACGCCTTACACCCCCCACACCCTCACCCGGCTTCCCGACCTCCTCCGGGAGCTTGAGGCGGTGCGCGGGCGGGGCTACGCCCTGGACAACGAGGAGAAGGAGCTCGGGGTGCGGTGCGTGGCCGCCCCCGTCTTCGGGGCCTCAGGGGGCGTGGTGGCCGCCCTCTCCCTCTCCGCCCCCGCAAGCCGCCTCTCCCTGGAGGAGGCCCACCGCCTCGCCCCCCGGGTGGTGGAGGCGGCCCGGAGAGCTTCCCTGCGCCTCGGGTACACAGGCGAGGTATAGTGTTTAAGGATAGAGGGGCTTAGCGGGAGGAGCTAAGGGCTTATGGACAAGGTGGTGGACAAGGACCGCCCCGTGTACGTGATCTCGGTGGCGGCGGAGCTTGTGGAGATGCACCCGCAGACGCTTCGGCTTTACGAGCGGAAGGGTTTGATCAAGCCGAAGCGGTCCAGTGGGAAGACGCGGCTTTACTCGGAGCGGGACATTGAGAAGCTCCGGGAGATCCGCCGCCTGACGCAGGAGCTTGGGGTGAACCTGGCGGGGGTGGAGGAGATCATGCGGCTTCGGGCGGAGCTCGAGGCCCTGCAGGCCCGCTTTGAGGCCGAGGTGGCCAGGCTCAAGCTCCTCCTCTTGGAGAAGGAGAAGGAGGAGGCCTTGGGCGGGGGCTGAGGGCCCCCCTCTGCGCTCCCCGGTTGCGGGAACGCGGTGCGGGCGTTTAGGGTGTCCTCGTGGACCTCACCGAGCTTTTTGCCTTTCTCTCCATCCCCTCCGTCTCCACCGACCCGGCCCGGCGGGAGGACGTGCGCCGGGCGGCCCTTTGGCTTGAGGAGAGGCTTAAGGCCCGGGGCTTCCGCACCGAGCTCCACGAGACCCCCCTCCACCCCATCCTCTACGCCGAGCGGTTCGTGGACGAGAAGGCCCCCACCGTCCTGGTCTACGGCCACTACGACGTCCAGCCCCCGGATCCCCTGGAGCTTTGGGAGAGCCCGCCCTTCTCCCCGGTGGTGCGGGAGGGCCGGATCTACGCCCGGGGGGCCTCCGACGACAAGGGGCAGCTTTTCGCCCACGTCCTCGCGGCGGAGGAGGCCCCGGTCAACCTGAAGTTCCTGGTGGAGGGGGAGGAGGAGATCGGAAGCCCCCACCTCCCCCCCTTCGTGCGGGCGAACCGGGAGAAGCTCCGGGCGGACGTGGTGCTCGTCTCCGACGGGGCCATGTTCGCCCCCCACACCCCGACCCTCACCTACGGCCTCCGGGGGCTTTGCTACCTGGAGGTGCGGCTTAGGGGGGCGAGGCGGGACCTCCACTCGGGGGCCTTCGGGGGCGTGGCCCCGAACCCCATCCAGGCCCTGGGGTGGCTCCTCGCCCGGCTGAAGGACGAGGGGACGGGGAGGGTCCTGATCCCGGGCTTCTACGAGAGGGTGCGCCCCGTCCCCGAGGAGGAAAAGGCCCTCTGGCCCTCCCTGGACGAGGAGGCCCTGAAGCGGGAGCTTGGGGTGGAGATCCTCCCCGGGGAGGAGGGCTACGCCCCCCTGGAACGGCTTTGGGCCCGGCCCACCCTGGACCCGAACGGCATCTGGGGCGGCTACCAGGGAGAGGGCTCCAAGACGGTGATCCCCGCCGAGGCGGGGATGAAGCTCTCCATGCGCCTGGTGCCGGACCAGGACCCGGAGGAGGTGGCGGACCAGGCCGAGGCCTACCTGAAGGCCGTCTGCCCCCCCGGCTACGCCCTGGAGGTGCGGAGGCTCCACGGGGGCAGGCCCGTCCTCACCGACCCCTTTAGCCCGCCCATGCGCCTCATGGCCCGGGCCCTGGAGGAGGTCTGGGGAAGGCCCCCCGTCTACACCCGGGAGGGCGGGACGATCCCCGTGGTGGCCGAGCTCAAGGAAACCCTGGGGGCGCCCATCGTCCTTCTGGGCCTGGGGCTTCCCGACGACAACCTCCACGCCCCCAACGAGAAGCTGGACCTGGTGAACCTGGAGAAGGGGGTGGAGGTCATAAGGCGCTTCCACCGCCTCCTTGCGGGGTAGGCGCCCCGCCGCGGGGGGGTCTTTAGAACACCTTCCCCCCCAGGGGCACCTCCCGGTCCGGGGCGAGGAGGACCACCCGCCCCGCCTCGTCGGGGACCCCGAGGACCAGGACCTCGGAGAGGAAGCCCGCCACCCGCTTGGCCCCAAGGTTCACGGCGCAGACCACGAGCCGGCCCACCAGGTCCTCGGGGCGGTAGAGCTCCGTGATCTGGGCCGAGCTCTGCTTCACCCCGAGGGGCCCGAGGTCCACCCAGAGCTTGTAGCTGGGCTTGCGCGCCTTCTCGTGGGGCTCCGCCCGGAGGACCCGCCCCACCCGCAGATCAAGGATCTGGAAAGCTTCCAGAGGGGTCATGTCCGCTTTCCCCGCCGCCTTCGGGAGCCCCCGGGGCCCTTCAGAAGCGGCGGTCCACCAGGAGGCCCCCTTCCAGGGTTTCCACCAGCTCCACCTCGTCCACCTTGAGCCCCGTGGCCTTCTGGATGGCCTCAAAGAGGCCGGGGGGGACCTTTTCCGCCTTGAGGCGGAGGACGAGCTTGTCGGTGCCTTCCAGCTTCCTCTCCACCACCACCTGGAAGCCCTTGGGGTCCAGGCCAAACCCCGCCAGGACGGGGGCGAGCTCCGTGGGGTAGAGCTTGACCCCCTTCACCTTCACCATCTGGTCCGTGCGGCCGAAGACCCCGCGGGGAAGCACCGTGAGGCCCTCCCGCCTTTCCGCCACCGCCAGGTCCCCGGTGCGGAAGCGCACCATGGGCATGAGGGTGCGGCTTAAGGCGGTGACCACGAGCTCCCCCTTTTCCCCGTCCGCCACGGGCCTTAAGGTCTCGGGGTCCAGGACCTCGAGGACGGCCATCTCCGGGATCTCCCAGAGCCCGTCCTTTTCGGGCCGCTCCCCGGCCACGATGCCGAGCTCGCTGGTGCCGTAGGCGTCCAGGGCCACGCCCCCCAGGGCCTCCTCCACCCGCTCCCTGAAGCCCGGCACGGAGGTGAAGGGCTCCCCCCCGGCAAGGAGCAAGGGGAAGCGCCCTCCCGCCTGGGCCACCTTCAGGGCGAAGGAGGGGTTGGTGACGAGGACGTCAAAGCCGTAGCGCTCCCCGAGCTCCGCCACCCGCTTCGCCTCCCCGGGCCCGTGGGGAAAGACCAGGTTCCCCGCCCGCCAAAGGGCCTGGTGGAAGAGCCACCCCCCCGCGAAGACGTGGTAGCTGAAGGCCACAAGCACCTTCTTGCCCACGAGGCCGAGCCTTCTGTAGTGCGCCGCCAGGGCCTCGGCCTGGTAGTGGAGGTCCTCCTGGGAGAGGTACTCGGGCATCCAGCCCAGGACGGGGCTTGGGGTGAGGTGCATGAGGCTCGCCCCTTCCGGGGGCTTGGGGTTTTCCCCGAGGTAGGCGAGCCACTCCTCCCGGGTGGTGGGGGGGAGGGAGGAGAGGTCCTTTAGGGTGAGCTTCTCCGGGTCCACGTCGCGGAGCTTCTCCCGGTAGACGGGGTGGGCCTTCGCCTTGGCCACCACTTCTCTGAACCTCGCAAGCCGGTCCACATCCACCTCCTTCGGCTTGGGTGGGATTATACCCTTCGGGCGGGGGCTTGGCGTTAGAGGGGCACCACCCGCTTCAGGACCTCCTCCAGGGGCGCGGTGAAGACCCCGATGGCGTAGTCCCCCACGCCCCCCACGAAGACGAGCTCCTCCCCGTGGAGGAGGAGGCCGTTGCCGTAGAGGGTGAGGGGGCGGTCCCCGTAGCACTCCGCTAGGCCCTGGGGGGCGAGGAGGTAGTGGGAAAGCCCCAAAGGCCGCCCTTCCGGGCTTAGGCGCATGAAGCCGTGGCGGTAGGAAAGGTCGTGGCGGAGGATCCCGTGGTAGGCCACGAGGTAGGTGCCGTCGGGGAGCCTCAGGGCGTTGGTGGACCAGCCCACCTTGTACTCAAAGGCCTCCGGAGCGAGGACGGGCCGGAGGTCGTAGGCCTTGAGGGTCTTGGGGTCCAGCCTGCCCCGCCAGCAGAGGTCGGGAAGGCCCGAGAGGCTGGGCCTGAGGAGGACGTGGTCCCCCTCGAGGAAGGTGGCGTTCTTGGTGGGGAGGTAGAGGGCAAGCCCCGTCTCCTCCCCGGAGAGGCCGATGCGGATGGGGGCCTTCCGCTTGAGCTGGAAGGCCTCGTCAAACTCCGCCAGGGAGAGGATGGCGGTGAAGACCTCCTTGCTGTCGGTGTTGCGGGCGTCCCCCAG
>Ga0255761_10002452_pt1 | contig 17087 bp, 10 predicted proteins | sample 071ome_29_FD_179961 | JGI IMG/M metagenome (GOLD analysis project Ga0255761, IMG submission 179961) | Coastal salt marsh microbial communities from the Groves Creek Marsh, Skidaway Island, Georgia - 071407BT metaG (version 2) | ecosystem: Environmental > Aquatic > Marine > Intertidal zone >... | reverse complement strand
GGTGAACATCTCGAACAGCACGCGTATTCAGTGGCATTTCCAGAGATTTCTCACGCCGTGACTAGAGAATTGAAACGATTCAATAAGAAAACAACCGTTGGTAGATTTAAAAAACAAGCGAAGCAAATGTTGGATGTGATTGAACGCAACGCGGATTACATTGAGAGAAAAAGAGACGACGAAGCAGATTTTTCGCCGAAAGATATCGAGAAAGCAAAGAGCTTCTTGCACGGAGAGAAAATGGAAGGGAAAGCACCAATGACGAGGTACGTAAAACAGTTGAGAGAGAGAGGTAAGAAAAGACGCGCGGCAATGCAAGCCATGGATGTGTCTATTCGCTCGAATAAGTCTCACGGCGATGAGTCCTCTTCTTCGGATGATGATGATGACGACGATGACGACGACAATGGTAATGACGACGACGACGATGACGATGATGACGACTTCTCGAACGGAGGTGGCGACGATGACGATGACGACGACGAAGTCATAGACGGTGACGAAGCGTTCGAAGAAATGAAGAAACGTAAGCGTAAGTCGGGTGTTGACGAAGAAGACGTGTACGTCGGTAAGGAAGATTTGGTCAAAGAATTGGAGCTCTCATCAGACGAAGAGGAAGACGACCGCGACGCCAAACCGAAGAAAAAAGCGAAGAAGAAGGGCGGTAAGAAGTAGTTGGTACCGTGGTACTTGTTGTAAAGTGTTATAAATACATTATTAAAATACGAATCTCTCAAGTGTGACAATGCTTCTAACTTGATAAATATTTAACTAGTGTACACAGAAGTCTGTTCTCCTCCTAAACAAGCACGCAGTTATATTTTTAAATGATGTGCGCGAGAACTACTAATTTTTCGTGCTTTTCTTGACTTCGTTGGTTTTCCCTTTCGCTTTCGCATCTGCAGCCTCTCCTGTCAAATTCATAAGCAGGCTCGCGTACTGAGCAGCTTGAGCCGACTTGTCGCCTTGTTGTTGTTGTTGTTGTTGTTGTCGTTGTTGTTGATGTTGTTGTTGCTGCTGCTGCAGCTGCTGCTGTTGAAGTAGTAACAGCTGTTGTTGTTGAAGTTGTTGTTGTTGCAAGAAAGGCGCCCCGCCCAAGTCATTCATCCATCGCGCTACCGCCGCTTGCTGGGCTTGCTGCATGGCAAGCATAGTCGCTTCGGGTGCAGATGTAGCCTGAGCGTTGACATTGTTCAACATAGAATCAACACCGGTTCCCCCTGAACCGCCTGAGTTTCCACTTCCGGTGGCTTTCTTACCGCTGCTGTTATTGTTGACAGTTTCGTTGTTCTCAGTTTCGCTCTGCGGTTTCTCGCTCGTCGTCGATGAAGACATGGTTTGCAAAATCGCGTTCGCTTCCATGGTAGCTTGAGATGTTACAATAGGCAGCTGGGCTTGTACAATCGTATTCACGTCCGCTTGTACCATACCATGCTCAACAGATGCCATCGCAATGGTTGAAATTGCAGTACCAATTCTCCATCCGGTGATTTTGGCCAACGTAACGACGCGTTCAGAAATATCCGCACCCGGAGAGTCGCCATGAATGATCTTTGCGTTTCTCGCGATTTCTTCGCCTACTCTGGCAGCAGCAAATCCAACAAGAGATGCTGCTAAATTAACGTCGTATCCAGCGACGGAAGAAAGCAACTGTGCAACGTGTGCGTCTGCATTGGAAGCGCTATGCATGCCGGCGAGTACCGCAGCCTCTGCATTGGCGCCTGGCTGACTCCCCATCGAGCCAAATCCACCACCAGCGCCGTTTCGAGCAGCATCAGCGATCTGTGCTGCCGAAACGCCCGGAAAATTGAACGGGAGCTGGTTACTGCCGTTACTCACCGCCGACGGAACTCCAGCCATCGAGTTGGGAAGCAAAACTTGTTGACGAGCGACTGCAGCTGCTGCGGCAATATTCGGCGGTTGTCGCATGAATGCTGGTCCAGCACCCGCTGCGTTCGCGAGTCCGGCCAATCCAGCGGGAGCATTCATAGCAGGGTTTTCGGCGTTTGTTCCACCGCCTCTTCCGCCGCCACCACCGCCACCGCTCGCATGGTGCGCATTCGGAGCACCACGATCCTTGCGTCGACCAGAGCCCTTCGGAAGGTTGCGCTGCGTGCCACCCTCTGTCCAATATCGCTGACACGCCCGGCAATAATGTCGAGGTTGTGATAAGAGGCCGTTGTTGTAGTAGCAGAAACGCGTTTCATTCGAGTTACATCTCGCGCACGGACGATGATTGTTCACATCTTCGCGTCCAGCAATGTTCTGTTCTCTTTCGAGTTCCTTTTTCGTCTTTTGCGGTTGCTGTGGTTGTGCGTCTTGCTGCTCAACGTAGTCAGTCGCGGGTCTCATCGGCACGTCCCCATTTTCATCCGGCGAGTTAGCATCTTTGACTTGAATTTCTCGATCTTTATCCATATCGTCGCCTTGTTTCGATAACTGAATGTTCAAAGTCGTCTCAGCCCCGGATCCGCCGCTACCATGGTTTCCAGACCCCCCGGAACCTTCTCGACTGCCCCCCGAATTCGCTTGAGGCGACACCTCTCTCAAAGTTGGTTCTTCAGAATTCTTCCCAGAGCCACCGGCAGAACCTTGGTGCTCACCAGAATCCGTATCTTTCTCGTTACCGGTGTCCTCATCTTCGTCTTCGTCATCCGCGTTGTTCACGTCTCTCGCTCCATGACGCGACGGCGAATGCCTCGTTTGGCTTTGGTTCCTCTTCGAGCGTTCAGATCTTCGTCCGGATCGATTCTTATCGTCAGGGTTCTCCAATATAGTCGTATCTTTTTTATTCGTCGCGTCTTCGTTCGATATGCCGTCGGTGTTCTCATTGCCTGCGGCGGTGTTATCGCCTTCGTTGAGGTGCGCCCTTTTTGACTTGTTGCCTCCTCCCACGTTGCGTTCGTTACTGCCGTATTTTTCCAAATCGTGTTCCGGCGCCGCCGACGTGGTATCCCCAGAATGCGCTGGTCGTGCTTTGTCACCTCGCAGACCCGGGCTCGCCGCACGCTTGTGCTTGTTGTTCTCGTCGTCGTCTTCTTCTTCCTCTTTCAACTTGTTGATTTGATCGTGTTTCTTTTCTTTTCCAGACCTCGCGGACAACTTGCCGCCCAATCCTTTCGATTGCGTCTGTCCTTTCTCATCGCTCGACGTTCCGTTATCAATTTCGTTACTACCTTTGTTTCGGGTATCCGTGCCTTCGTTCGAACCACCTCTTCCTCCACTCCCTCCACCATCCGTGGTTGGATCTGATCCTCCGGAGCCTTCATCGCTATTCCCTCTCTCTATCTTCTCCGGAGCCGCTAAAATTTTTGTGACGTTCTTTTTCGCTTTTGTGTCTAACCCAGAAGGCAAACTCGAGGCAAACATAATCGCAGCTGTCTCCATCGCGTCCCGAATCTTAGTCAAAGTCGCTGGTTTCTCGATGTACCCGTCAAACATCATCAACTGCCCAGCCTCGCCCGTCGCCTCGCACAAACTTAATACCTCTTCGTGCTTCAACGCCGTCACCGCGATGACTTTGATCGGCTCTTCTTCTTCACGCCCGGGCTCTAAATGTTCTCTGCGAAACTTCTCGTGCTTTCGGATTTCAGCCAACGTTTCGACCCCGTTTTCTTGCGGCATCATGATGTCCAACAAAATGCACTGCACCTCGCCTTGTTTCTCGTCAATGTATTGAATCGCTTCTCTCCCACTCGCCGCCACCGGCGAGTCCTTGAACCCGAGCTGCTCTAACTGGTTCGTCGTTATCTGTTTGAAATAAGAGAAATCGAGAAGGAAAAGGTCAGTATAAAAATTACTACTACTGCTACTGCTACTGCTACTACTACTACTACTGTTTAATGTTATTCCCACTGCGCGCTCGCGCGCGCGAGAGAGCGGTTCGCGAGCCAAAGTTCAAAAGTATGCGAGGCGACGAGAGGCCTATCCAAAACAAAAGTTTCCGCGCATCTAAAACGACCCATAGAAAACGTACCCGTCTGCACAATCCAATATCGTCCACCACTAAAATCTTCTTCGTCGCGTTTGATTTCTTTTGATTCATCTGTTCCTCGTCGTTTAACCGTTTTTGTTGTTGCTTGTTTTTCGCAGCCGTCGACGCCTTCCGCCCAGAGGCGGAGCGACCGGAAAGCTCGTCCAAGGATGGGAAACGGCCTTCTTCTCGAAGTTTTTGTAACGCGGCGGTAACCTGAGAGGAAAGAAATACGCGAGGTCAGTATTAATACAAATGATTTCGTCAAAAAAAGGAACGCTTTCGGTTCGCGTCGTCGCTCACCACCCGCGCGCGTTTTTCGCGCGGTAGAAAGAGAAAATTCAGCCACGAAAAAAAAAGGCACCGGAAGCGACAAAACGCACTTTTTCTCGGGTAAAGAATCCGCTGTGATTTATATCCACTATGCTCTCGAGCGGTTTTATTTCCGCGATTTCCCCGGCACCAATCGCCAACAATAATTTTCCTAAATCCGAAGTTCGCACTTTACTCGGCGACCCTTCCACGGAAAGCAAGCTAAACGCGCCGGACAATTCGGACTCAAATTCCAGCTCCCCCGAATTCCGTTTTTCCGCCTGTTCGACCCCTCCGTTGGTGGTGTTCGTGGTGGGCATTGCGCCTTCTTTTTTTCCTCTCCCGCCCGACCCATTCACGTTGTTGCTCCGTCGCGTGGGCGGCATTTTTCACGCGAGCGGAAAAAAAGTCGTTTAGCGCTATCTAAACGTTCGTTGTGTATTTACTCGCGCGCTTTCGTGCGTTGTTCGTGTATCCGCGCGCGTTTTGGGTTGTCGTTGTTGTGTGTACTTTCCGCGCGCGCGTATACGCGTTTCTTTTTTTTATCCCGTTTTTAAAAAGTGACCTCGCGCTCCACCGCTTTTTTGAGCGGCGAGGAGATGACGAAGGCGCTTTTTTTTGCGGTTCGCCGTGGTGCCTTTTTTTTCAAAAAACGACTTTCCGTGGCTGAGAGACGTCGCCTCGCAACAGCCGCGAAAAGTCACTCAGGCAAAAAAATTAATTCCAACCGCTTTTTCTTTTTTTTTGTTTTCTGGGTGATGACGATGCGTGTGTTATAATAAGAGGGTGCGTTTAATTGAATGACGGCGCAGGCAGAGGAGGGGGGTGTGTCTGTTTTGCGAAACCAAACTCGCTCGCGCCGGCGGAAAAGCGAAAGAAAAGAGCCGAGAACGCTTTCCCCACTTCTTTTTGCGGGTTTGATTTATTGTAGTATACACACACAGAAAGAGAGAGAGACAGAGAGAGAAAAAACAAAGAGTGCATCGCGAAGAAGAGGGACTTTGCGTCGTGCAGAGAAAGAACGCGCGACTTTTAAAGAGGAAAACCATGACCGCCGCCACGGAGACGACGCCTTTGCGCGCGAACGAAGACGCGATGAAGCAGATCATGCAGAGAGTGTTCGAGGAAATCAAACCGTTCGTGGCGAAGCACGAACCGGACGTCCCGGAGGAGGATTTACCGGAACTGTCCCGAACGAGAGATTTGTCTAAGGCTGATTTTACCGTGCAATGGAGTCGATTTTGCGCGAAGAGGAAGCTGAATCCGGCGGAGTACGTGAAGAATCTCTCGGAGACTATTCAGAAACAAATCGAAGACGGCGGCGAAAACCAAGACGGGTTCATCAAGTCCGTCCAAGGCGTCGGGCCGTACATGAACATTTTCGTGAAGAGACAAAAGGTTTTTAAGCTAGCGATTAATGCCATCATCGATCAAGGCGCGAAGTATGGATGCACGAACGCCGGACAAGGGAAGAGAGTTATCATCGAACACACGTCGAGCAACCCAAACGCGCCGTTGCACATCGGGAACCTGAGAAACGTAATGATTGGCGCACACTTGGCCAGAGTGATGCAAGCGTGCGGATGCGAAGTCACGCAAGCGTTTTATGTGAACGATTTAGGCGCGCAGATTGGTTTGACGGCGTTAGCGTATTCGAGAATTTATACCAAGATTAAGCCGACGATGAAAATCGACCAGTGGATCGGCGCCATGTACGCGGTGATGAACACGTGTCAAGAGTTGCAACAGGTTGGCGTGCAGCCGGGAGACGTAGAGGTGCGTTGTTTATTTTTCTCCATCTTTTCATTCATTCATTCCGCGTTTTTCTTTCTTTGCCACCGGATCAGTTTTGTCTTGTTTTTGCGAGCAACCATCACAAATAATGAAGCAGATGATTATCGATTACTTTTTAACTCTCTTGCTGATTACGATGAGGAAACAATCAAAATCACCTCTGACAATATGATGCTTTATTCGTGTGTGGATGTCGTTAACAAACTTTTTATTACGGATCTCGCTTTTCAAAGACTGACACGTATTCTCCGTTTCTTTTCTCTCTCTTATTCTCTTTTTATTCTTGTATATAGGATGCGTGCAAAGCCGGCGAAGACGCCGTGAAAGCGTTGTTAGAGAAATCCCTAGCCGAAGCCGGGAACGACGAAAAGAAAATAAAAGGCATCAACGAATACTTCGACATCTACCAAGATTTGCGTGGACGATTTCAAGACATGATGGACGTCATGATTCAAGATGTTCGCGAAATTTCGGATATTAAAACCGAAGCCGGTAAACTCAACCTGGCGTACGAACGCCAAGAACCGTGGGCGATTAAAATCTTTCGCAAGATGGTTATAGATTGCTTAACTGGTGTTCAAGAAACTTTATCCAACTATGGCGTGAAGCACGACCGTTTTGATTTCGAATCCGAACTCGGATGGGAAGGCTCAAACGATAAAGTTTTGGAGATTATGAAGAACTCAGATTACTTTGTACCGCAAACGCAGTGCAACGATAAGGGCGTCCCGCAGGGCGCGTATTTAGATATGGATGCGTTCATTCGCGACCAAAAGTTTAAAATCGGCAAAGGTGGCTACCAAAAAGACTACCCGCCGTTGTACGTTTTGCGTCCGGATGGCTCTACTTTGTACACCTACCGCGACATTGTCTACTCGTTCAAGAAAGCCTCCATGTCGGATTTAATCTTGAACATCATCTGCTCCGAGCAAGATTTGGCGCAACAGAAAGTAGCGCTTGGAATGTGCATGATGAATCCAGCGATGAAAGGCCGTCAATACCACCTTTCTTACGATTTGGTCAAACTCACCACCGGGAAAATGTCCGGTCGTCGCGGTCGATACTTATTAGCCGACGACCTCTACCAAGATTTGAAAGATATCATCAAAGAGAAAATGGCGAAGAAATCCGAAGATAAAGGCGAACAAGTCGACGAAAAAGCGTTCGAGAGTGTCACTCACGAAGTCTCCGCCGCGGCCATGAAATACGCTCTCCTTTCGTGCTCCTGTCAAACGCAAATCAACTTCGACATTGCGAAAATTACCGATTTCGAGGACGCCTCGGCGCCATTCATCCTCTACAACTCTACTCGTTTACGATCAGTTATAGCCAGATACGAATCGAGAGTCGCCACCGGCGAGCTTCCACCACTCGCAAATATCAAAGAAATGGAATTCGACGAGTTAGTTGACGATAAGGAGTGGGCCTTGCTCATGGAATACGTATTACCCTTCTCCCAAATGCTTTGCGAAGCCGCGTTGCCGAAACTCCCGGAACCTCCCGCTTTACCTTCCTACGGCACGCACAAAGTGTGCGAGTTCCTCAACGCCATGGTCCGCGCGGTTTCTGGATACTACGGCCCGGCCGGTGTCCGCATTCTCCCGATGACCAATCACGTCAAAGAAGGCGAACACATGTGGAACAAAAACGCCATGTGGCAACGCGTGCACTATTTGACGGCGTTGCGACAAGTCCTCGATAACGGTTTGCGTTTGTTAATGATCGAGCCGTTGGAGAAGATGTAGAGAGAAAGAGAGAAAGGAATGGGAAGAGAGAAAAAGAGAGAGAGAATAAACGAGTCGCGTTGATATAATGAATAAAAAACAGGTACCGTATACATTCGAAAAGTTTTTGCACCCCCGCGGGCGTTCTAAATCTAAACGCGAAATACCAACAGAAGTCCTTTTCCATTCGCAACACTAAAGTGGTAAGCAACAACCTCGTCTCGGAAAAAAACGAGTCAATAATCGTCCTCACAAATTTTTTTCCGAGACGGTCGCGCACAAACGCCACTTCGTAAAAAAGAAAGAGACTCGCGCGGAATCATGCCACCTGTTGTTTCCCCGAAATTGAAATCCTCTCTCGTTCCGGTTCCGACGTCCACGGAGACGAACTTTGAGCCGAACGATTACAAGATTGGTTCGATCAACTACGACGACCTCGCGAATGACCCGAACCGTAAAGTCGCGTTCATCACCGGCGTGACCGGCCAAGACGGCTCGTACTTGGTTGAATTGTTGTTGGAGAAAGGTTACATCGTCCATGGGATCAAAAGACGATCGAGTGCGTACAACCATCCGCGCTTAGAGCACATCTTACAGCCCGACTATCCAAACGGAGATAAATTTTTCTTGCACTACGGGGACATGGCTGATTTACACGCTTTAGTCGGGATCGTGAGAGATATTAAACCGACGGAGGTATACAACTTGGCCGCGCAATCGCACGTGCAAGTATCCTTCCAAATGCCGATGTTCACCGCGGAGGTTGATGGCGTTGGTGTGTTGAACATCATGGAGGCTATTCGATTAACCGGGCAAAGTAAAACGTGTAAGTTTTACCAAGCCTCGACGTCGGAGTTGTACGGTAAAGTGCAAGAGATTCCGCAGTCTGAAACGACGCCGTTTTATCCGCGTTCGCCGTACGCTGTTGCGAAATTGATGGGTTTTTGGGCCGTGGTGAACTACCGTGAGTCTTACGATATGTTCGCGTGCAACGGGATTTTGTTCAACCACGAATCGCCGAGAAGAGGGGAAACTTTTGTCACCAGAAAAATCACTTTAGCCGTGGCGAACATCAAGTTAGGGAACCAAAAGTGCTTGTATTTGGGTAACTTGGACGCGCAAAGAGATTGGGGCCACGCGAGAGATTACGTCGAGTGCATGTGGAAAATCTTACAGCAAGATAAACCGGAAGACTACGTCGTCGCGACGGGCGAGATGACCACCGTTCGCGAGTTCGCGGCCAGAGCGTTCAAGCACGCCGGCATGGAGCTCGAGTTTAAAGGCGAAGGCGTTGAAGAACACGGCGTGGAAAAAGCGACCGGTAAAACGTTGTTGAGAGTGCACCCGAGATATTTCCGTCCGGCGGAAGTCGAGCAACTTTTGGGTAACCCGGCCAAGGCGTTGGAAAAGTTGAAGTGGAACCCGAGGCAAACGAGTTTGCAAGCGTTAGTCGAGGAGATGGTCGACGCGGATATCGCCAGAGTTCAAAACCCGAACATTCATTACTAAATGAGTTCATTTTTTATCGCCGAGTGTGTGTGAGAGAGAGAGAGACACACATATTTGTTGTTGTTGTTACTATTATTTACCACACAGACTCTTTTTTAAGGCGAGTCCTTTTTTTTGGTCGATTGGTTCCCTGCTCCCGTCTCTCTCTTCCCGTTTCCTCTCACACTCAAAAAAGCCTCACAAACAGAAGCGAGAGAACCAACATGCAAATCTTTGTCAAAACTGTAAGTATGCGCGCATCGTCCTCGTCGTTGTTCGCGTCTCATCGCGTCGTTTAGTATCGTCTTTTGGCGTCTAGGCGCTCTGATCGCGTCTTCCACCGTCGCGACGGCGTTTGGAGCGCGCGATTTCGCGCGTCCGGGGTTCCCCGGGCTCTCGCGAAGAGACAAACCCTCCGCGTGTCGTGGAAATCTCCGGAAAATACGATCGAGGAGGTGGATGCGAGGGCGCGAGGGCGGAAATAGCGCGTTTATTTGTCGTTGCGTGTGTGATTCGCGAGAAGGAGACGGTCTCTCGACGCGTTTTCCTCGTTTTATCGCCACCACATCCGCGCGCGCGCGCGCGATTCTCGATTTTTGCCTTGCATTCTTTGGACCTTTTTACTCACCACTCCGTTTTTTCCTTTTTCTCTCTTCTTTCCAAATCAAACAGCTCACGGGCAAGACGATCACCCTCGAAGTCGAGTCTTCGGACACCATCGACAACGTCAAGGCGAAAATCCAAGACAAAGAGGGCATCCCGCCGGATCAGCAGCGATTGATCTTCGCCGGAAAACAATTAGAAGATGGCCGAACTTTAGCCGACTACAACATTCAAAAAGAATCCACCTTGCACTTGGTCTTGCGCTTGAGAGGCGGCATCATCGAGCCGTCCTTGGTCGTCTTGGCGAGAAAATACAACCAAGACAAGAAGGTCTGCCGCAAATGCTACGCTCGATTACACCCGAGGGCGGTCAACTGCAGAAAGAAGAAGTGCGGGCACACGAACCAGTTGCGCGTCAAGAAGAAGTTGAAGTAAACTCTACGCTTAGATTTTTGGAGGGGAGAGTTTTGTGTAATTAGTTTAAACCTTAGCATATTAAATTAACGGAGTGAGAGAGTCGGAGAAAGAGAGAGAGAGAGAGAAGGAGAGAGAGAGGTGTTTTGAGAGAGATTATTCTACAAGTTGTAATCCGGATGTCAGAGCGACGAGAGAGAAAACGTCCAAAATGACTTCTTCTTCCTTCCCGCCTGTGATTTTTTCTCCTTTTTTCAAGCCAAAAAGGCACCTCTCTCGAATTTTTCTCGCGCGCTCGTCTAACAAACTTCACCATAAAAAATTTTACCCGCGCTATAGGATATCTCGCGCTTACATACACACGCAAACACACGCACGAGAAAGAAAGAATATGGAGAGAAGTCGTCGTCGCGCGCCGCGCGTTGTGTGTGTGTGAGAGTGAGAGAAAGAGAGCGCCGCTTTTCGAGAGTTTCATATAGTGAGCTAAATTTGAAAACCGCACACATACACTTACACACAAAAAATGGAGATCATCGAAATCCTGGATTCGGACGAGGAAGGCGACGAACGCGTTCGAATCGTGCAGCAACGACACGAACCGAATTTACGGCCGATACAGGAGGAAGGGAACGGGGATGGGGACGTGATAATTACAGGTACGCGCGGGGGTGATTTGTTGGTGGACAGAGAGAGAGGAAGAGAAGCTCACCTCTTGTCTCGTCGTGTTTTTTTCTACTCTTCTTGTTTTTTTCTCGGTTTCAAAAACAGAGAGAGAGAGGGAGATTTGGGTGCCTAAATTTTGGAAACCGGTTCGCTCGCGAAAGAAATCTCTTTTCCTCTCTCTCTGGTCGTCTTTTATCGATGCTCGCAAAGTATCCGTACTCGCACGCGCTGACCGAGAACGTTTTTTTTTCTCTCTGCCTTTGCGTTTCGCGCGCTCTTTTTCTTCTTCCCATGTGGATGTCGCGAAAAATGAAAACAGGCGTCGGCGGTCAAGAAATACTACGAGATATCGCGCACCCGCGCCACGAGTGCGCAACGCACAAGTTTGATAAGTATTCGTCGGCGACGCACATACAGCACTGCGCGAATTGTTGGTGTTACGTGTGCGACGTAAAAGCGCCGTGCGCGACGTGGGCGCAGCATTGCAGCGCGTATCCGAACTTCAGATGGAACGAAGAGAGACGAAGAAAGTTGGCTGGATTGCCGCCGCAGCAGCAGCAGCAGGTGCAGCCAGAAGCGCCTGCTAACAGAGGAGATAATGACAACCGAATCATGCTCGGCGTCCCCATGACCTGGAGACCTATCAGTGTTCAACTTGCCGAGTTTTCGAGGTCCGTAGGTAAGGATGAGTTCAGAATAAACTTCCCGGAGGGACATGGCGACGTGCATGTGGCGCGGACAAGGTGCGCCGAGTTATTCCTTTCCATGTCTTGGGTAGGGAAGGGCAACGGCCGTGTCATGGTTGCCAGACGAAAAAAGTACACGTTGTCTCACGATGGACGTTTTCTCGTGTTTGCGGCAGTTGTCGAGCCATCGGAGCGAGCTATAGTGAGATTAAAGACTCAGGACGATGGCAACTGGGTTCTCATTGCGAGTCCTCAGCACTTCCAACAAATGTGCAAAGTTGCGTCGGGAGCAGCAAATCTCGGCGTCGAGTGGTGGGGAGTCGGATTTTACAAGCTCAATGCACCGGAGCAGATGTACAGGGGACACCTTCAAATTTACGACGATATCTCCGAAAATCGCTTTCCCAGAAGTGCCGAAGAATTCGAAGTCTACGAAGGCATCTTTAAGCGGGTTCAGGCATTAGTGGGAGGCTTGGGGCAAACCGCGAACAGGCAAGTACCTACGACATTAATTCAACACATCGCACGATTAAGGATCACTGAAGAATCTGGGAGCGCCGAAGTGTACGAAGTACTCGCCGCCCGCGCTTGTATGCGAATAATCCACAACAACGAATCTGCGTACAAGAATCGCATCGGCGAAGAGCCAAATGGTGGAATATCGTACGTGAATCCGCCGAAGAAAACGCCATTACCCGATCCAGCTGGAATAGCGGAAGCGTTCAAGGTTGGAAGCGTCTCGATCCCCGTCCGCGCATCCAAAGCGCGTGGAGAGGAGTTTACGGAAGAACGCATCGCGGAGGAAGTGGCCAAAGCTCCGCACGGTTTTCGATTCTCGTCTCTCACACGTTTGGAAAACTACGGAATGTATGGAAGTGATGTAGAATTGACCAATTTGTTTAATTACAAACCAGAGGCCGTTTATTTGACATCTAGAAGCGAAAGTGCGAGGAGAGAACATTTCAAGCCGTTTTTGGAGGCGATGCCTATCTTCTTGGAGGGAGACCCGAAGCCGCGTTCGAAAGTTCCTCTGCGCATCTTGTTTGTCGACTCCAGAAGTGCAAAGGCGGAGTGGACTATATGCGACGTGAAGAATGGCGATAAAGTGGCGAACGTTGTCGAGGATTTAGAAGGTCAATACGAGCTAAACGAGAACGAGCAGATTATTTTGGCAACGGTGGCGTATCGTCCCGAGAATATCGCCCAAAAGCCATTCGGAGAACGTTATTGGTATGGCGAATACGATGCAAGAGCATCATCAACGATCTTGGAAGTTCACAACTCACAAGCGGGGCTGCAAAAACGCGCGTCTACGCTTCCAAACTATTATCGTCCATTTTCGAGAACAGAAAACGAGCGCAAAGAACCTTCGGAAAAAATTCTGGTGGCGTACAAAACGAAGAAGGCTGAGAGTTTCCGCGCCGTGTTTCCGATGTTGCGAAAAACGTTCCAGCAGCGAATAGCGCCGTGGGCGGAACACATAATGAGTAAAGGCGAAGAACCTTCCTTTGACGATTGGGATACCATTAAAAAATTCAAGGATAGCGATTATTTACAGCCGTGTTCGATTCCGGTAATCATCGATGCGGAAGGCTTTGTTACAGAAAAAATAAAGCCTAAACGCAAAATTTGCGCGCGTCACGAAGACATCGGAAAATTCGGTTCCCTGGAATCGTACGTCTCGAGTATGTGGAGGGATAGGGGTTCTTGGGATGAAATTGAATTCCCATCGACTTTGTCGAGCGCGGAGCGTCGCCGGGTCCATCAAGCAGCTTCTAAGTGTAAAGAAAGCTTCGAAGCAAACATCCACTCGGAGTCGCGCACGATTGGAAACGAAAGAGCTGTTCACTTAGTGAAGACGCTTGGAAAACGCAGCGGCGGCATCGACGAAGCTACTCTACTCAGACAAAACACGGAACCTTTCTTGAAAACTTGCGTGGAAAAATACATCTCCGAAGAATCATCGCGCAAACGGGACAGAGATGGCGGCAAGGTAAAGAACGAACACGTCGTTAAGATTTCTCACTTTTTGCACGGTAAAGTTCCTCATTTTGGGGATACGAAGGATTTCAGATCGTTGAAAGGCGGGTTAGATAAAGCGTTGACCAGTCATAAGGTTTATTCCTTCTCTACGCCGCGAGAATCTGAGAGTATGGCCTTTTTAGACGGAATTTCAGTCACGGCGGTCACAGCGATTATCGAAACTGGCGACGAAAGTGTTCGAATTTTAGGTGGCGTAAGGCGTGGTTTGTTCCAAGGTTGTGCGACTTCAACCGTAGAGGCTATCGAAGATTTGAAAAATACGGAAGATACCATCAATATGCAAATTATCGAGTGTCAAGCTGTTGAGCGCTCTCAGCGAATGTGTGCGGAGATTTTCACCGCCTCCAAGACGCATTTTCGTAGAGGCGGGGTGGGTTTAGTAGAAAAGAGATTAGAAAACTTTGCGACGTGTGGAAACATGTGTGTGCCAATCGTGTGCGTCCAACCGGAAATCCGCGTCACGGCGAAAATGCGAAAGGAGGTGCACAAGAACGCTCGCGAAATTTGGTATCTCGACGTCGATATCTACGCACAAAAGCCTGGAAATTTTGTTCCTGACACCAGACTTTACAAGCACAGCTTTGACAGAAAATTTGCCTATGTTCCACCTTTGAACTGGAAAATGCGTCTCAACGTTCCAGAACGAGCAGTTGTCGCGAATGCGAATGATGTGCGGGATATGCTCTCGCCGCCTTTACTTTACGCCCGCGCATTTAGAAAATCCGATGACTCTGTTGGCGCTGTTGGTCGTTTGAAAGTTACAATCCCGCATCTATCGAAAAACGCTCGTTTGAAACGAGAAGCGAACGAAGTGGAGATGTGCTTTAAAGTCGGGCACGGCGCGGCAGGTGCGGTTGGACTAATGAAAGCGTTGGAGATGCAAGAATATCCATCGGTCGAACAACCGAAGGGGTTGACGGTGACGATGCACGACTACCAGAGACAAACTTTGAATCGAATGATTGAACTAGAGAGAATGCCTGGTGGGTTTCGCGATTTGGTTTGGTACGACGTGAGCGATGTGATGAAAAATGCGCCACTTAATTTTTCACCCGATGGAAACCCGATGGAGAAGAGATGGATGTATTCGCCCGGTTTTGATCAAATTGCAGAGGCGAGGTGCATTCCCAAGACACCGAGAGGTGGCTTTCTTTGCGAAGAAATGGGATTAGGAAAAACCATCGAAGTCCTCGCGTTGATTTTGGCACAAAAACCTCCGCAAGGGTGGATTGAACACGGCGAAACGCTCGGCAAAGCTGGTGCGATTGCAGAATGTACCAACATGGCGAACGGAACGAACGTGAAGAAGCCCCATCGTTCTGGGGCGACGCTCGTTATTTGTGCCGTTTCGCTCGTCGGCCAATGGATTGACGAGGCAAAATCGAAGCTCGACGAAGATTCAGGCTTGCGTATTCTCATGTATCACGGGCAAAATCGCATTAAAGACCCGAAAAAAATCGCAGAGAATTACGATTTGGTCGTCACCACGTACCAGACGCTCGCCGCCGATCGCTCCAGAACGAATCCGCTCGGTGAGATTGAGTTTTATCGGCTGGTTTGCGACGAGTCGCACATGACGAAGTCTTACAGCACCGGGCAGTCCAAAGCGGCTTCTGGAATATGCGCAGTGAGACGTTGGGCATGTACCGGTACTCCAATAGCTACGAATAGCGTGGATCTTTTCGGGCAATTTGCGATGCTTGGCGTTTCTCCTTGGGGGACCGATCTCAAACGATTTCGGGAAGATTTTAACAACATAATTTGTTCGACCACGGTGCGCCCAGACCGCGCCTATGGGCGCGAAAGAAGCATGATAGATAGATCTTCGAAGGAAATCAAGAACATTTTGACGGTGATGAAACCAATGACTATTCGTCACACCAAGACTCAAAAACTCGGAAGAAACGCGACCAAGGACTTGCTCTCGTTGCCGCCAAAGACGGTTATCCACGTGCCCGTAACTCTCTTACCAGAGGAGCAGCGTCTGTACGACGAAATGCACGCAGACACGAAAGATGCGTGGGAAACAAAGTACAAGGCGAAAGGGCACGCCTTTGTTGCTAAGCATACGTTTGGAATCATGTCCTTGTTGCTTCCCGCGAGAAGATTGTGCTCCGGCGGCCGCTTGACAAAGGCGGATTTGACCATCAAGGAAGACGAAGCCGCCGCCGCTGCTGAAGCGAACGGCGACGCGGAAGAAGGTCAAGGTGATAACTTTGGTGCGCAAGAAGTTAAACGCGTGAAGAAAGAACCAGTAGAACCAGTGGCTCCGATAGTTGCCGATAATGGCAACGAGGTGGCATCCATCGAAGTAGAATCGAAACTTCGCGTGCTCGTCGCCGAGCTCAAAAAAATGCGCAAAGACGACCCGACGAACAAAGCTTTGATCTTCACGCAATTCGGTCAAACCATCGAGTGGTTACAAAGGCGATTACCGGAGGAAGGATTTGGTTTCCGAACCATTAGCGGTTCGATGAGCGCGAAGAATCGCGATAAATCCATCCAGGCGTTTCAAAAAGACCCGCCGACGACTGTCTTCATTTTGTCCGTCCGCTCCGGAGCCGTTGGGATCAACTTAACGGCCGCCTCGCACGTTTTTATGATTGAACCGTGCTTAAACCCAGCGCTTGAAAACCAAGCGATCGGCCGAGCGTGGAGAATGGGTCAAACGAGACCGGTGACGGTGAAGATTTTAGCCGTCCAAGATTCCATCGAAACGAACATCGTTAAGTTGGTCCAACAACGCACGAATGGCATCGCTGTCAATAAAAAAGACGACGAGAACGGCGGAGGACCGGAGATCATCGACATAGAGCAAGAAGAAGAAGAGATGCGTCGCGCGCAAATGAATAAAGGAGAACTGGCCGGCGCGATTCGCGCGGACAAGCAAAAGTTGAAGTTGGAGGAATTTGAACTTCTCTTTTCGCGAGGCAATTTGCTTCCGGAGCTTCCCCCAGAGGATGAAGCTCCGAAAGCCGATCCAGCGGTTGCTGTGAAAGATGAACCGATGGAAGACGTAGGTCCCCGAATCGTCGGAGGAATGGGGTTCACGCACAATGATGGTAACAACAACAACAACAACAATAATAATAACAATCTCGAAAACATCACCGGTAAAGATTCTCAAGAGAACAACGCCATCGGGTCGGAGGAGAAGAGGTCACCTCTGGCTAAAGTGCAAAAGAGAGCGTCGCTTTCTGAAACCGTGCCAAACACGGTGAAAACAATTTTTCAGAAGTTTATGTAAAAGATAACGGAATTTTGAGGAGGAAGAAGTCGTAGAAAGGATCGAGTGAGTGAAGAGGCGTTGAGAAACGCATATTTTCCACCCATCCCTTCGGATTTGGAACACACACGCACACACACACACAAACACGCAAGAAATAC
>Ga0255761_10002436_pt1 | contig 17155 bp, 21 predicted proteins | sample 071ome_29_FD_179961 | JGI IMG/M metagenome (GOLD analysis project Ga0255761, IMG submission 179961) | Coastal salt marsh microbial communities from the Groves Creek Marsh, Skidaway Island, Georgia - 071407BT metaG (version 2) | ecosystem: Environmental > Aquatic > Marine > Intertidal zone >... | reverse complement strand
TACGTTGAAGAGTTCTGTATCTTGAATAACATTCCGCTTGTGGTTGGAAGGATTAATCGCGACATAGAGCCGGGAGAGTCCAAGGAGGCTTACTGGAGAGAGCAGCGATACAGCTTTTTTGAAAGCTGGGATTCACCAACTAATTTTAAGTTTGGATCTTTTCAACCAACTTACTTTAAACATTCGAAAGTTGTTACTTGTCACCACTTAGACGATGTTGTTGAGACTTATCTTTTTTCATCTATCCGTGGTAACGCAAAGCTGATTCCTTATTCTAGGGAAAAATATATCCGCCCATTTCTTCTGACCAAGAAAGATCAGATTTTTGAATATGCTAACCGGTATGGTGTTCAGTGGATTGATGATCCATCTAACTTAAATCAGGACTTTACAAGAAACTTTATTCGCCATACCCTGCTGCCCAATGCGCTAAAGGTAAACCCTGGTCTTTACAAGACTGTGAAGCGAAAGGTTATTGAGCAGTATGAGGCGCAGCAAGAATTTGTAGATCAGCTTAATAATTTTTCTTAAAAAAGAGTAGGCTGCCTCTAATATTGTGTTTATAGTGTATTTGCGGGTCGATAAGCGGTTCGCAGCTAATCCCGCAGTTTGCGGTTATCAAAAATAACGTATAGGAAAATAGCAATGTCTTTTGAGAGAGTCCGGGGTCCGAAGTCAGATTATTATGACTGCTTCCATATTAGGGACTTTAGAAAGCATGATTCAATTATTGTTCTAATGAGTGGAAATCGAAGAGTCAGAGGCGTAGTTGTTTCTGTTGACGATGAATCAAATTTAATTACATTTAGCTCTAGTGAAGGTGAGTATGTGGCAGACATTAATGCTATCATTTTCCTAGACGATTACAGGAGGGAGTGGCTTGAAAGAGGGACTGCCTAATTCTGAGGCTTGGCTGGAGGTCTTAGACCTACTGGATAAGTATCAGTTATCTGCTGATGATGTAATGTCTATAGCCGAAGAGTTATATGATATGGCTCAAGAATATCTGGAAGAGCTATCTGAAAAGCAGAATCAGGCAGAGCCTCAAGGTAAAGCTAGAAAGCTTGCATCTTATGCAACAATAAGAAACCCGGCGTTTGATAAATTCCCCTTATTTAAAGATGTATGGGGACTAGACCCTTCGCTCATATATGAAGATAACTAAGAAAGGAGAAAATCTTGTCAGAAGATAGTACAGAAGATGCTTCTGTAATCACAAATATAAATGCAAATAACAGTGATCTATCACTTACAGCGACCGTAACCAAAGTTTCTAAAAGAAAGAAATCTTCAAAAAAGAAGATTATGATTTTTGACACAACCAATGAAGGAGCAACCAATGAGTAAGAAGCCTATTAGTAAGTACAAAGCAACAAAGTCCGTTCGTGTAGGGTTGTCTATGAACCAGCCGTCAAAGCGTGCAGGGTGCAATCGTCTAAGCATTACTGTGCCGTCTAATGACTGGCGTATCGCTGACCAGAGGGTTAGCGTCAGTGTTCGCGACGCAGAGGTTATTCGACGCTTTTTGAACGAACACCTCGGGGACTGATTTATAGGGATTAAATAATGCCTTTGTCATTTTTTTGGCATTGGCATTATTTTTTTCTTGTTTTTTTTGGAAGCTGCGTTATATTTACTTAACAGGTACTTAACTTTATGCAAAACAAAATTCTTATTATAGATGGATACAATATGATTCACCGTGCTCGTTTTCAGTGGGGCGGAGGTGTCGCAAAGGGCACAAATCAAATTGTATACAATTTTTTTAGAGTGCTAAAGTCTACCTTGGCGCAGTTTAGCCCAGATATTGTTTACTTTCCGTTAGATGGAGTGCCGAAGGTTAGGGTTGAGCTAGACCCCTCTTATAAGGCAAACAGAAAGATAGACGAATCCGACCCAGAGGTTGTTGCTTATTGGCAATACTTTAGGGCGCAAAAAAGAGAGATTATCAGATCTCTAAGGGAAAATTATCCAATCAGAGTTGTGTATCATCCGGAAAATGAATGTGATGATCTTATTTATTATCTAATAAAGCATCATCACTCTGATGACGACGTAACAATTGTATCTTCTGATACAGACTTTATTCAGATTTTGAATGAGTTTGAGGACAACATTAAGCTTTACAATCCTGTCTCGAAAAAGTATCGAGAAGATACTGGCTATGATTATGTTTCTTGGAAAGCTATGGTGGGAGATAAAGCTGACAATATTCCGGGCGTAAGAGGCATCGGCAAAGTCGGAGCAGAAAAAATACTTCTAAAGCAGGGTGCTTTGGAAGAAAAGCTGCTGTCGGATAAATTTAGGGAGCAATACGAAAGCTCATATAATTTAATTAAATTTCTTGATTTAAAAGAAGAAGAAAGTAATATACTTATAACAAGTTCGGATTTCGACGCTAATGCGATTGAAAGCGATTTCGACTTGATGGGCTTTAAGTCAATGCTTAAAGAAGATTACTTTGAATCATATGAAAAGGAATTTACGAGGTTAAAGAGGTAATATGAAAACTACAGTTCTTAAGTGCGAATATGTTTGGCTAGATGGAAATGAAACTCAGACTCTAAGGTCAAAGACCAGGGTTCTTTCCCTTAGGAGTGAGGAAGAGAATTGGAATCTATCCCTAAAGGATATTCCGATGTGGACCTTTGATGGGTCTAGCACCAATCAAGCTACAACGGAATCTTCCGACCTAGTTCTTCGTCCAGTCTTTGCCTGTGTTGACTCCAATAGGGAAAATGGAGTAATTGTACTTTGTGATGTTCTAAACGCCGATATGACTCCGCATGAGTCTAATCATAGGGCAAAGCTTATTGATGAAGTCCTAAAGCACAAAGACTCTGAGCCGTTTGTTGGCTTTGAGCAGGAGTATTTCCTTTACGATGGTGCTGATATTATGGGTTGGTCTGATCCGGCAGATATGCGCCCCCAAGGTCCGTATTATTGCGGTGTAGGAGCAGAAAATGTCTCGGGCAGAAATTTGGTTGAATTACATCTTACCTCTTGCATTAACTCTGGTCTTTCTATTGTTGGCGTAAATGCAGAAGTAGCACTTGGACAGTGGGAGTATCAGGTCGGTGGCCCCGGAGTTAACGTCGTTGCTGCATGTGATCATCTTTGGGTTTCTAGGTTTATTCTACAGAGAATTTGTGAGCTTCAAGGAATTGCTGTTTCGCTCGATCCAAAGCCGGTCGAAGGAGATTGGAATGGAAGCGGTATGCACACCAATTTCTCAACCAAGTCTATGAGGGACGCTGGAGGTATCAGCGTAATTAATAAGGCTTGCGAATTGCTGGGAGAGGATTCAGCTTTAAGCGCAGCTAAGGAAAACTACGGAGAGGGTCTAGAGAGAAGGCTTACTGGAACTCATGAAACTTCAAGTCTTGATGAATACTCCTTTGGAGTATCAGATCGCTCTGCATCGGTAAGAATTCCTCTTTCAGTTTCTAAGAGTGGACAGGGATACCTTGAGGATAGGCGGCCAAACTCTAATGCTGATCCCTATAGGGTTACTGCTGTCTTGGTTTCCCATCTTGGTAGCTTGGGCTAGTTGTGAAGAAAAAGGTTGATAAATACTATAAGTATGTAGAGGTTGATCAAGGAAGGGGTGTCACAGCTTTTGGGTGGGTCAACGCAGAATCAATAGATCAAAGTATAGATTATGTTCTTAGCTATCCGTCTAGATCAAAGAAAGTTTCTGATGAAGATTCTGCGTGGTCACAGAGGGAAGGCTGTAGTGCGGCCACTCTAGCTGACTACTCTATCTATGTGGAAAGACTTACGGGGCAAAGCCCGCAAGATTTTTATGCAGAATGGCAAGACAAAATAGATTCATTTGAAATAAGCGATAAAGGCTGGAGGGAAGGCTCTGCTAAATTTATACTAAATTTATGCGAGCTAATTCTTAAGAAAAAGTACAGCTTTACACAGTTCGGAAGGATTTACAAAAGAGTAAATGACAACCCCTTCTAGATCAAAGTTGTAAAATAAATATTCTTCTCCGCTTCGCCTAAGAGTAAATGTCACAAACTAATAGACCATTTTATCAACATACATTTAGAGAAAAAACTAGAAGAGAAAGATATGATTCAAAAAGATTAGATTCTAGTGAATTAAATCTTTCAATTGCTACTATAAACTTTTCTTTTGATGAAAATCTAGCCTTCATTATTAGGAGCGCAGCTTGTTTCGGCGTAAAGAATATATACGTTATAGGTTCTGTGCCGCCAAGATCGTTTTTAAACTCTAGGTCTGGATCTCTTTATGACTATGTAGACATTAAATCTTTTTCTAGGCCGACAGATTTTTTGCGATTTTGCAGAGAAAATGAGTTTGACATTTACAGTTTAGATTTAACGGATAAGTCAGAGTCAATTTATGATTTCTCATTCTCTGGCGAAAGACACTCTGTAATGGTTCTTGGGCATGAAACAGTCGGCGTTCCATCAGAGATTTTGTTTAATAGCAGGCATATTCATATCCCTATGCCGGGCGTTGGGTACTGCTTGAATGTTAGTCAAGCTGGAACGGTGGCTATAAGTGAGTTCGTTAGAAAAACGCTAAGTTAGTTGGAGGTATTATGAGTGAAGAAAAAGAAGAGTTTATTTATTTTATTTACACCCGTGTTCCTAGCTCAACTTTATCTAGGCGAAATGGAGAACCAGATTTGATTCGAAAGATTCAAGTCTCAAGAGAGGTGTGGGAAGAGGACTGGCTTAACTACTGGACCTCTGTTCAGAATCGTAGAGCTAGAGATAGCAAGGACGAATCTAGTGAGGGATGATTCCTGTATTGTGATTTAGGCGGCTTTTATCTTGGCTTTTTCTAGATTACTTATTGCTGCCTCAGCTATTTCTTTAATATTCTCTGTTAGCGATGTCCAATAAGTATCAGAAACTTTTTCAGAAATTATTTCCGTCCCAAAAAGAAATACAATTTGAATTATAAAGTCAGCTATAGAGTATATGGTTGCAGCAAATTTAGATATAATATCTGGGAAGCCCCACAGCACTAGAGATATTATATCTAAGATTAGAGCAATACCATTTGTTATAGCAAATATTACATCAAGCTGAAAGGCTTTTGTAACAGATATTATTTCCAAAATTTCCATAAGATTCTTGGGGCTATCAGAGTTTTTGTTAATTTCATCCTCGATATGGGATAGGGCGTTTGCTATATTCATCGGAGATATTATTTCTGAGGAAGAAAGCCCATATTTAGATAGGGGCAGCTTTTCAATGATAATAAGAGAGTTGCTATAAGCCTCTGTTAAGTTTTTGACAAATAGAGGAAGGCTTATGAGAACTCCTACAATTGGTAGTGACTTCATAATGGTAGAGCCGATTCCTTTTACAAAGGCTTCTTTTGATATGTGCTCTTTTTCTATTTTATCATTTATACGTTCAGCCTCACCTTTTGGTAGGCTGGAAACAATATGCTTAACAGACTCTTTGATAGAGGAGTTTATTGTTTCTAAATCTACGTCAACGAGTTTCGGACCTTGTGAGTATTGGTCGTCAGCCCTATCCTCTAATGCCGTACCTAAAGAGCTTGACTCAAGCAGCTTTATTATCTCCCTTCTTGATTGCTCATTTGTCGCAGGAACGCTGCCTTTAGCCCTAATTGACTCACTCTCTAGACCAAGAGATTTAGATATCTCTGATAAAGTTATTTCATAATTAAACTTTTTATTTTCATTTATAGCCGAAAGAAGCTTGTGCCAGTCTTGCAGCTTGCTGTCATCAAAAGTAGTTTCATCAAACTCAGCTGGCAGCACAGGCTCTTTTGTAACTTCGTGCAATATAGCTCGGCTAGGGCTGGATGGGAAAAGTTCCGGGTTTTCAGATATAAGTTTATTAACAGCATCTGTTAGCGGGCTCTTTTTTGCAATCTTCACCCTAAGGTTGGATAATTTATTGACTAAGTTTGACTCGTAAGCAAGATTGCTTTCTTTTAAGAAAATAGATAATGTATTTAGTTTATCATTCACAGCAAACCTCAAACAATTACTATATATTAGTAGGATAAAATGGACAAGCTAGAAGATTTTAGAAATATGATAGATGGCATTGATGATGAGCTTCTTTTGGAGGCTGGTCTGGAGCTAACTAGAGATATGATTACTCACATTAAGCTTGCAGAGCAGTTGAAAAAAATAGAGGAATCTTTTACTGACGGCCAGAAGGCTATCTTTTACTTCTTCGCAGATTCATTAGATGAAGATGAAATTGTTTTTGCAGCAGAGAGAATCTCAGGAAGGCTGAAGAGATTGCAGAGAAATTCTCCAAAGAAGGAAGATGAATAATGGTAAAATATTTATTGCTAAATTAGCGATAATGCTTATCATTAACATGACACAGGAGATATAATGTCAAAAGAAGTTTCGTTTGGAGCCGAAGCTAGATCAGCCTTGCAAGAAGGCCTGGATATTTTAGCAAATGCAGTAAAGTCTACCCTTGGACCGAGGGGCAGACACGCAGCAATAGATAGGGGATATGGCCCTCCCCTTATAACAAAAGACGGAGTAACTGTTGCTCGCTCAATCACATTGAGTGACAAGCTAAAAAATATGGGAGCCTCCTTGGTTAAGGACGTGGCTTCTTCTACGAACTCATTAGCGGGTGATGGAACAACTACTGCAACTGTTTTGGCTCAAGCCATTTACAATGAGGGCGCGAAGATGGTGGCGGCAGGCCACAATCCAGTGCTTATAAAGCGAGGAATTGATCTGGCAACAGATAGGGTTTCTTCAAGATTGAAAGAGATATCTATTGATGTTTCCAGTCAGGAAATGCTTGAGAGTATCGCTGTTATTTCTGCAAACAATGATGATGCTTTGGGTAAGCTTATTGCAGAGGCAGTAGCAGCCGTTGGCGAGAACGGACTAATATCAGTCGAAGAGTCTACTGGAGCTGATACAAATGTAGCATATGCTGATGGACTATCTTTTGACAGAGGGTGGATTCATCCAATATTTGTAACAAATCCGGATAGATATGTGGCAGAGCTAGACAACCCGCTTATCCTGCTGTACGATGGAAAGATAACAAAGACTAGTGATATAATGAAGGTCGCATCAGAAGTTGCTGAGCTAAAAAGACCTCTTCTAATTATTGCTCAAACGGTTATGGATGAAGCACTAGAAACTTTAAAGCTAAACAAGCAGCGCGGATCGCTTGCATCATGTGTCGTTAGGGCACCTGGGTTTGGCGATATAAGAAGAGATATGATGCTTGATTTGGCAGCTCTTTGCGGCGGAACTTTGTTTACTTCAGATACAGATGGACAGCTTTTAAATGTTAGCTTATCTGATTTGGGTGAAGCAAGAAGAATTGTTGTAACCAGAGACTCTACAACAATTGTTGATGGAGCCGGTTCAGATGAAGATATAAAGAGAAGAGAAGAATCTATTAAAGAAAGATTAACTCATGATAATTTAGAAACTTATGAAATCGCAGCATTTAAAGAGAGACTCTCCAAGCTAGCTGGCTCTGTCGCTGTATTCAGAGTCGGCGGCGTATCTGAGGCAGAGGTTAAAGAAAAGAAGGATAGAGTTGAGGATGCTATCAATGCTGTAAAGGCAGCAATAGAACAGGGGGTAGTGCCTGGTGGCGGCTCGGCTTTGCTGCATTGTGTTGAAGATCTAGACTCTTTTATAAAAGATGGAGACTTTATGCACGAAGAGATAGTCGGAATGGAAGTTGTCTCTAGGTCAATAAGGGCTCCGTTTTCACAGATTCTTAATAATGCTGGGCTTAATTACCACCTTCACATGGAGACTATCATTCGAACCGACAATAGGCTGGCTGGCTTTAATGCACTTCTTATGAAGGTGGAGGATAACATGGTTGAGGCGGGCGTTATAGATCCAGTTAAAGTTGTTAGGACAGCTTTAGAAAATGCAGCTTCATCTGCCGGGACACTCCTAACAACTCAGGTAGCGATATTTGATGAGGAAAAGCGAGAATAGAATTTTATTGCAACGCATTGGATATGGGTTATAGGGTAGTGTGGAAAGGAGAAAAAATCTAATGGCTAACTCTAATGTTGTAGAAATCGTTGACTCTATCCGAGAGGCTGGAGCAGAAGATAGCACCCTTTATAAGCTTGCCGCTATTGGCGTCAATTCAGTATATTCATCCTACAGGAATGATAAGCAAGAGTTGATGGAACTATATGGTCGGCTTCCGAAGAAAGTTGTTGCAGAAATGTGGGATGACCTTGACTCAAAGCTCAAGGTATCTTATGTAGATGCAAATGCTGAGGACTTCAAGGACTGGATTAGAAATGCTTAAAGAATTAGATAGGCTTATCGCAGAGGGTCTTATTTCGGCTTTTGAGACTGGAACGGGATACTACGACACAACCATTAAGTCCGAGTTGGGTGTAGAGCTTCTAAACAATGAAGCTTTTATTCCTTACTTTGAGATTCTGAATCGCAGAGGAAGTGAGTCTGGAGATTATTGCACTCTAAACAAGATTGCACGAACCTTTAAGCAAACAGAGAATCTTGAGCCTTCACAATTCTGGAAGGATAAGTTTATCTCTTACTCTGATATAGAGTATATTCGGAGAAATGCCGGAGCTTACATTAGGGGTGATGCGCCTCGTATTGATTACGGAATTGATCTAAGTGATTCGGTTGATACCTTTCAGATTCTAAATATTGTTCATCCTTTGGTAGCTGATAACAATTGGGTAAATACCAAATACTCTAACCTTCTAGCAAGGATGGTAGAAGATAATCCTCTTTCTCTAAAACTGTTTGCTCATTCTACTGTATTTACTTCTGGGAATGGAAAACCCAAGCCTTGTGTTAGAGGCGAAATTTATCGTCGCTATATTGAGGCTGGTTTCTTGGATGCAAAGACGGCAAGAAAGATGCGGTCTGATGCATCGGCAGAGGCTTCTCTGTATGGACTAAGAGCACTTATTGCTAATGAAGATGAATACGAAAACTACACTGATTTGCTTCTTTCTTTCACCGATTCAAGGCATGATGATGTTTTGCATGAGCTTGCCAGATCGCTTCCTCTTTATCTTGTCTCTTCTTTGCTTGGATGCAATAACGAATGGGTTAAGAGGATTGTGGAAGATAGAATGAATAGAGGAGAGTAAAGTGGAAGATTATGTTTGGCTAGAGCGCCCTCTGCATAAAAACAATTTTCCAAAGAACTTCTTTGAAGAAAATGAAGGAGTGCTAGAGACAGTCCAGCTTTCATTTGACGGCTCAATTGTTGCGGTAAGAAAAGAGCTTGTTGAGGCAGACTATAAAGAGCAACAAGTAGATATGATGCGACTAGGCTACAAGCCTTGGCCAGAAAAGGCTAAGGTAGAAGATGCTGACTCCTTCTACAAATATCTGGCTCTTTGGGTTGAGATGTAAAAAAACAACTAATAAAAAAGATAAAGCCGAGAGGATTTTCCTCTCGGCTTTTTTGTTATCTATATGCTAATACAACTAATTAAGTAAGATAAGTTATGAATAATTTTATATCTCATAAAGACAAGATAGTTAAGCTGGCAGGAGCCGAGGACAGTGGTATGACTGATCCGAGAACTGGCTTTCCTATTTATGTAACTACAACTGTTAGAAAAAAATACAGAGAGTATTTTTCGGATGAGAGAGCAGAAAAGTACGATAGAGAAATTTATTCAGATATAAGAAATTCTCAGTTAAATCAGATAATAGCCCAGGATTTTGCAGGAAGCGACAATGGTGTGGAGCACTATTTTTTGGCCAACTCTTCTGATGTAGCATCAAGAAAGAGGCACTGGATTGAGGTAAGAAAGGTATATACATCAACTAGGCCGTTTAATTTTTTCCTGTCAATAGTTGGCTCTAGCTATATAACAATAATTGGAACAACAACAAGGTATATAAAGCCGAGAAAGCCAAGAATAATTTCACCAAAGGCATTTAGGTATTACGGAAGGTAAAATGTATAAGAAAGCAAACTCGCCACCCCCATACTGGCAATCTATTTTAACAAAAATAAAGAATCTCGGATTAAGGCCAGAAATTATGGCTATGTTAAATAATTTTAACCAGATAGTCTGGGATACAGCTCCGCCAGCCGATAATCCAAACGCTATAGCTTATGTTTCTTCTGAAGACAAAAACAATGACGGCAAAATAGATAAGATACATTTTGTACTAAACAAGTTTCCACCCAATGCAAATGAAGATCAAATGGACGGGATAGTTGAGATGGTTGCTAAAACTTTAGTTCATGAGTATGGTCATATTGAAGATTTCAATCCTGAGACTAATCAGTTTCCCGGAGGCGAAGCTGCTGCGGAACAGGCGGAGAGAGCATTTGAGCCGCTATTAAAGCAAAAGTTAAATTTAACTACTAATAGTTCTTATAAATTATATAATAAACACAAAATATCTGGAGAGATTAAAATGTTAAAAGAATTAGTGAAGCTAGCTAATCATCTAGACTCAATAGGTCATGGAGAAATTTCCAATGATTTAGACGCAGTTATAAGAAAACTAGCGTTTTTCCCCGGCCCTGTTGGGCCAACATTTTATGCAGGTGATGACGGACCCACAGAACTTGATAGAACCTTGGGCGATTTGTATAACGAGTATCATGGTCTAAGATTAGATAATGAGGGTAATCTGTATGCAGGCGGTGTCTCCAGCGGCTATACGCCTGCAAATATGTTTGACCCACGATCACCTATGGGCAAATTTGATCCAACAGGAACGCTAAGAGGGCAGCTTGCAGAAATTGCGGACAGTTATAACAATGGGGATAGAACTACCGTTATTTTTATTAACAAACTAAAAAAATCCCTAGATAGCCGGGACTTAGAGGTTCTTGAAAATGCTCTCAATCCTTTTGTTGGGCCTCCTTGGGATGGGCCTTCTGATGGCGCAGCAGAAGAGATAGGTGAGTCTGTTATGACTCAGGGGGATACGGAAGAGATAGGTGAGCCTAAGCCAAAGCCGAATCGATTAGTTTCCGAGATACAGGGCGCTTTAGGCATAGGGCAAACAGGCATTTGGAAGGATGTTGTTAGCAGCGGAGAGCTTAGGAGGCTTCTTGAGGATAATGTTGATAACATTTTCCATGAGGGGGACTATCTTGATGATTCGAAAAAGGTAGTAAAGATTCTAAACTCTGGAGTTAAAGGTTTCAGTGTAAGAGGCGGATCTACCGCTAGAGACAATACTTACAGAAGCTGGCTAAAGTTTATAGAAGAATTACTTTCAATAGATGCCAGAGTGACTGAATCTTTAGAAACCCTAAAGAATGCTTCTCATAGCGGAGAAGATTATATGTCAAAGCATCACGCAGAAAGTATTGTTGATAATGCAGAAGAAATTTCAGAAGATTTAGAAAAAGGTCTAAAGCTCGATCCTTGGCAGAAAACTTATCTTGCCCAAGCAGATCTTATGACAGATAATGTTGAAGAAAGATTAGATGCAATGGCGAAACAATTAGATAAATTATTTAAGTATTAATAATGAATGAATCAGGCGAAAAGCTGTCTTTAATTGACTTAATAGAGTATTATGAGCCTGGGCCAGTTTTAAAGGAGAGGACACCGGATTTGAATAGAACTTCTTTTTATCCAGATGAAGCGCAGCACTTTGAAAGTGATGAAGCGCCCGAACCGGGCAAAAAGATAACAAGGAAAGCTGAGCTTGATTTAATAAGGAAAAAGGCGCTGGGTTTAACCGATGTTCCAATTCATTCAACTCCGGGAAATTCTGGGGCATTTAGAAAAAGAGACAAGTATAACAAAGAAGATTTTAAAACGCAATCTACCACAGGCTTTGGCGGACCTTCTGAATTAAATAATTTTTTAGATATAGAGGATAAGCCACCTACTAATATAACTAGAAAGTTAAAGGTTAAATCCAATCCAGATAAAAAAGAGGAACTAGATAAAATGAGTTTTGAGACAAAAGAACTATTAAAATTAGCCAAAGCCCTACGCCACAGAGGCCAGCACGTCTTTGCTGATAGGGTTGAGAAAGGTATTCTTAATAAGCTTGCTGCCCCTCCTGCTACTGGCACTGGAGCAGCTTCTGCTACCCCTGCTACCCCTGCTGCTACTGGCACTGGAGCGGGTTCTGGAGCAGCTTCTGCTACCCCTGCTACCCCTGCTGCTACTGGCATTAGTGGCCTCAGTCTGGCTGACGAAGCTATGTTTGCAACCGCATGGAAACTGGCGGATGCTGCGAGCAATGTGAGGATGGCTCAGCAGGATCCAAATCAAGCATTTGTTGCATCAACTGCTAACGATTACTTTCCTGGTATAATCAAGTCAGGCACCGGAGAAGGCTTGATGCTCGCTTCTCTGCTTCAGCCGGGTTTATCTCAAGCGGCAGTCTCTACTATATTTAAAACGCACTACCACAATGAGTCTACTGGACAGCTTGCAACTGGAGCGGGGTGGCTTGGCCGAGCAATAGGTGCAGTCTTAGGAATGGGCGGCGCGTCAATTCCACTCGCCTATCTAGGCGGTGAAGCGGCAGAGTCCGCTGTAGAGTGGGTAACGGGAGCAAAGGCTTATTCGGCTGCCACAATAAAGGAAATAGTTCAATCTGAATTGGGAGTTCCATATTTAGATGCGGCCATGCTTATACTGGATGGAGACAGCTCTGGAAATAAGGTTATTGCTTACGGCCCTGATCAAAATTTTGATCCTAATAAGGGTGTTTTTATGAAGCCAGCTTCTGGCGGCGGTGGTAAAGGTGGCACTGGCGGCGGCGGTAAAGGTGGCACTGGAGCAGGCACTGGAGCAGGCACTGGAGCAGGCACTGGAGCAGGTACTGGCGGCGGCACTGGAGCAGGCACTGGATGCTCAACAAGCCAGGATATACAAGACAAGTTGAACAAGCTTTACGGAAGTAGTGCGGACATTAAAGATGCAATAGATAAAGCCGTTGACTCCAAGGGTAATCCGGTTAGTATGCCTCTAAAAATTGATAAATACCCTGGCCCTCAGACTACTGCGGCGTTTAACGCTGCCTCTGGAGAAACGCTTGCTGACTATACTTTAGGCAAAACTATGAGCTTTGAAGATGCTTGTAAAAAGCTTGATGCAGCCATAGAGCCAAGTATTGATCCATTACCAACCGGCGGCGAACAGCCTCAGGATGATCCAGAGGCAAGTCCAAGTGCGCCCTTCATTGCGCTTGCCGATGGACCCGTAGGATATATGTCTAAGGCTGCTTTTGAGGATGAATTTTGGACAGCACCTTCTCCGCAGCACAATGGTCAAATAGTGGGAGTAGGAAAGGCTGGCGGTAAATACGAGGGGCTAATTGCTGTGATGGTAACTAAGGACGTACCTTCCTCAATTACAGTGAATGGAGAAAAGCTTGAACCAAGTGATGAGGCTCAATTCTTAGTATTTCCAATGAAGGATAGGGGAGAGCTAAAGGGTATAGAAGGCTCTCAAGCTTTGACTGGCCGAGAGAAGAGAAAGCTTCTCAGTGTAGTTAGGGAAAATGATAAAGATAACCTAAGAGCATATCGTAAGATTCTTGGAGGCAGCACTATGGCGGAAAGAGGAATAAGCGAGGCCCTCAGAAGAGGTGGTAGAAAGAGAAGGCAAAAGGGCAGAGAGAGGCTGAAATAAGGGAAGTCAGCCTAAGTAAAGCCTTTAAACAAGCCCCTCTCAAGCGAGAGGGGCTTTTTATTGCATCCAGTTCGATATGGGTTATAGTAGACCACAGGTGGTGGTATATGAAAAATCGCTCGATTAACATCTTTGATTCTTCAGCAGAAAGCGAGCCTAGTAAGCGAGGAAGAAAGAAGAGCAAGAGCAAGGCCGAAAGACAACGACTAGCTGATAAAGAAGAGCTTGGAAAGCGAAAGCTGGAAAAGCTAAACCCGATGGTCATTCCTCTGCTTGCATCGCAAGAAAGACCCTCCGGATTTGTTGCTGCCTCTATTGACGTTATTCAAAATAGGCCAGAGCGACTTTCAGATAACTGGATTAATAAATTAAACAAATGGGTTGACGACGTTGCTGCTGCGGCTATATTGGAAGAGCCAGATATTGAAATCGGGCAAAGAGCAGAGTTTGGACCTATTATGGTAGACAAGATTATTCCGCCGAAGATGGATTCAGAGTTTCCAATGTCAGCCATTATGTGCAAGGATGAAAGGGGCTGGAAGTGGTATATGAAAACAAGTAAGGCTTCTGAGTTTGCGGCTGGTGATCAAATTACTTTTAGAGCTGTTCCATCGGGACACGGAGAGGGCATTACCTTCCTGCGTAGGCCAACAAAGCTAAAGAAGGTACTAAGCGTACTAGGGGAAAATAATGATTAACTTAGCTGATGTAGTAGTAGGTTTAGCGTGGGGCGATGAAGCCAAGGGAAAGATTACCGCTCAACTCGCGGCAACAAGAGCAACTGATGGGGGTCAGTTTTATGATTATGTTGCTCGTTGGGCAGGTGGAAATAACGCAGGTCATACTGTTTGGGTGGACGGAGAAAAGTTTAAGACACACCTAGTGCCTTCCGGTGTTTTCTATGGCGTAAAGTCAGTAGTTGGTCCCGGCTGCGTTCTTCATCCAGAATCTTTTTATGCAGAGCTTTCTTATCTTGAGGATAATGGCTTTGATTCAAGTTTGGTAAAAGTTTCTCCAAAGTGTCATATTGTAACGGATGAACACCTTGAGTTTGATAGGGCTAATCTAGCAAAGAAGCTTGGCACAACCGGAAGGGGTATTGCTCCATCTTATTCTGCTAAGTTTGCAAGAACAGGGGTACTTGCGAAAGATGTTTTGCCCCCAAGACTTCTTTGGAATGAACAGCTAAGCGGAAATATTTTATGCGAGGGAGCGCAGGGTATTTGGCTGGATATTGATCATGGCCTTTACCCTTATGTGACTTCCTCAACAACGCTGCCCTATGGAGCTTGTAGTGTTGGCTTTCCTCCGCAAAAGATTCGCAGAGTTTGGGGCGCAGCAAAGATTTACGATACAAAGTCTGGAGAAGATCCAAGATTCCCCGAAACCCTGCTGAATGACCCCGCTCTACTAAACGTGGCAAACTTGGGTCAAGAGTTTGGAGTTACTACGGGAAGAAGAAGGAAGGTTAATTGGCTCAACCTAAATATGCTAATTGATGCAGTTAATCTTTCTGGAACAACAAATTTAGTTGTAAGCAAGTGTGATGTTTTAGATGAACTTGGAGCGGGATACTTTAATCTATTTTACAATCTTGGCGATGATGTATTGCTTAGCTTCTCGTCGCTACAAGATATGTGTGACTTTATTACTGAAAAGGTAACAAGCAATTGTCCTCTGGTAACTGAGATTAGGTATTCAAGCTCTCCTATGGAGATTTAGATTGTCAAAAGTAATGGTGTTATATCATGCAGGGTGCCCCGATGGGTTTGGCTCTGCATGGTCTTTTTATAAAAAGTATGGTGATAAAGCAAGTTATATACCTGTGACATTCAGTGCGGAGCCACCGGATGTTACAGGGGCAACTGTATTTATTGTGGACTTTTCTTATTCGCGGCCTATATTGGAGAAAATGCACGAGGCTGCGGATTCGCTAGTGGTCATAGATCATCATAAAACCGCAGAGGAAAGCCTTAGAGGCTTGCCTTACTGCCACTTTGATATGAACCACTCTGGAGCTTATCTGGCTTGGAAATATCTTTTCGGAGAGAATGATATTCCGCTCCTAATTCAGTATATTGAAGATAGAGATTTATGGAACTGGAAACTCAAGTCGTCAGAGGAAATTCTTTCAGCACTCGACTCTTACCCAAAAAGCTTTGCCACTTGGGACTTGCTCGATAAGCAGTTAGATAAGATTGGCTCAGAAACTTGGTTCCGACTATACCTTGAAGGCTCTGCCATTCTAAGATATAAGAATTGCCTAATTGATAGAGTAAAGCAAAGAGAGCATATTATCAAAATTGGAGAGGATAACATCAGGGCGGTAAATGCTCCGTTCTTTCAGTCCGAAATGGGCAATCAATTATCGGACGGAGAAAAGTATGCTGCCGTATATTTCTATGATGGAGAAAAATATATATTCTCTCTTAGATCAAGAGAAGGCGGAGAAGATGTTTCTGATATAGCAAAAAGGTTTGGTGGAGGCGGCCACAAAAGAGCCTCCGGTTTTTCTGTTGTTAACATTTCTGAATTGGAAGAAAAATGAGTTATGAATACGTTGTAAATATAAGCTCCCTGTGTAAGAAGCTTGCTGATTTGGAGCCAAATACCTCCACCGTATCCAGAAGCTTTTATGCAGCTCTGGATTCGTTGGATGTGGCTACACCTTTTTATAATGCATCAAAAAAAGATTGTGTTGAATTAGCTATGCATAAATCAGCTTTGCAGATAATCTCAACGGTACTTTCCGAAAAGGCTGCGGTTGCTTCCGATAGGGCGGGTTGGAGCCATTATTATTTTGGGAATATTCTAGAAAGACTTTGCAGGCAGTTAACTCATAGAATTAACGATAAGGCCGATAAGATAATTAGAGAATCAGAAAATGATTTCTATAAAGCATTTCTTTTCCGAAAGGGAATGTATAGTTCTATTAAGACAATAGACCACTTGGCGCTAAATGCGGAAGGCAAAGAGCTTCTTGATGAAGTTGTAGCAGTATGCTCTATCTCTGCCCTAAGAAAGCTAAATAAGCGAAAGAAGCTTCCAAAGAGTGTGAAGTCAGTCATTTACCAAAGACTAGGGCCAGTAGAGTGCCTTGATGATATGATAAATGATAAGTATGCAAATAACAGAGAGTTAGGGTATCGTTATGCTCCATACGGTTATCCTCTCTTGGAAGAAAAGGTTTTAACCGAAATTGCAAGAGGGCCAACAATGTATCTTATTGAAAAGCTAAAGGCAGAAGTTTTACCGATGCTTTTGGCAAATAGAAATGTTTTGAAGAATACTTGGGTAGCTAAAAAGATAGAAGAAAGACTTAACGCTGGAGAATAAGATGATCTCTTTTGATGAAATAAATGTTGATTACAAAGATGTAGATCTCAAGACTGATACAGACAAGGTGTATTACTACGCTCTTAAGAATGCAGTAGAAGAATATTATTACTGGTCAGACAGGAACTCAGGTGTAATAGAAACCTTCTTTACTAATGGCAGGCTTTTAAAGGTTTGGAATAAATATCCAGAGTTTAGGAGTAGTATCTTT
>Ga0255761_10002433_pt1 | contig 17173 bp, 12 predicted proteins | sample 071ome_29_FD_179961 | JGI IMG/M metagenome (GOLD analysis project Ga0255761, IMG submission 179961) | Coastal salt marsh microbial communities from the Groves Creek Marsh, Skidaway Island, Georgia - 071407BT metaG (version 2) | ecosystem: Environmental > Aquatic > Marine > Intertidal zone >... | reverse complement strand
CCATTGCATATATACAAAATTTTTCTTCAATTAATAGTGTGGTATTTGGTTTTCCAGAATATGAGATCACCCAAGAAATCTTTGATGAGTATGAAAATAGTTTTATGAAAATTAGGTTTGGAAGAGGCCCACACTCAATTCTAATTCTTGCATATATTGAAGATGAGATTTATGAATGGGTTGGAAACGATGGAGTTAAAATATTTACCTTAGATGGAAGGATTATAAAAACATCTGGTTTAACTAATAATGTTGAGATTTTAATGCCTACCAACATGATTGGCATACAAAATAGTAAGTATGAGACCATAAATCTTTTTAATCCAGATCTATATTCAGCAACAATTGCCAGAACAGTAGGCACTGACGATACAACAATAAATAAACTTGGTAAAAATATTCAAGTTAAGAAAATAGAGGAGTCTTTTCGAGTTAAATCTATTGGATGGGATGGAAAAAATACATATTATAAAAATATTTCAACTAATCAGGTAGAAACTAGCTTGCAGAATATTCATCCAAGACTACCGGTTGCTAAAGTTGAATATTACATAAAGTATTAATTTTGTGAAAAAAAGACTAAAAAAAACCCACCTTAAAGGTGGGTTTTTTAATAGTTGAGTTCTATTATTCTCCAGCTAATCTTGTTCTAGTCTCTGTAACTATCTCATCGACTGAGTATGTTTGATTGATTTCAACATCCTGAACAATATCTTGAATTAAGTCAGTTTCGTAAAATACATCCTGAATTATATCTTGGTCAATGTTGTCCACGAAGTCTTGTTGAATTTCAACATAGCCATCCTCAAGAACTCGTATAATAGATATGTTACTTCCTAATTCAACAGATTGATTGAGATCTACATTTGGATTGGATGGATCATTTATATTGTAGAATTCAGCGCCCGCATCATAATCCTGATATGTTCCTTCATAGAATATTGGAACCACTTGCTCTATATCCTGATCAATAATTTGAATGAAGTCTTGGTTAATGTCTTGGTTAATGGTTTGCGCATAGTCAGTCACGAAAACTCCAGACCCATCACCTGTCGCAACGTATGGATCGTCGGCTACACTATCAGCATCTAAATCTTGTACAAAAGTTGATGTTACAGTATTTGTTGTAGTATTCGTGTTCGTATTCGTGTTTGTTACTGTATTTGTAGAAGTATTAGTATTAGTCACATAACGAGTAAGTGTATTGGTTGTTGTATTAGTATTAGTATTAGTATTAGTATTAGTATTTGGTAAATAAACTCCAGTAATTGTATTAGTTGTTGTTTCAGTAGAAGTTGTTGTATTTGTATTTACAATTGTCGGCACAACAACATCAACAGTATAGGTTTCAGTTGGCGCTGGCGTAGGAGCTGGCGTAGGAGCTGGCGTAGGAGCTGGAGTAGGAGCTGGCGTAGGAACTGGAGCAGCAGATCCTCCGTCACCCGAATCGATAACTGCAGCAAGGGCAGCAGCAGCAGCTACAGCAGCAGCAATTGCGCCTGCGCTTAAGGAACCTGAAGCCTGTTCTGAGGCCTTTTCACCAGCGGTTTTTGGAGAAGCTTCGCTATCGACTGATTCTTGTGCCACAAGATGTGGCGCGATCAAACTAAAAACGAAAGCAACACTCATAGTAAATATGTTACTAATTGATGATTTAAATTTTGCCATTTTTCTTCTCTCTTAAAAAAAATTATAAGTTGAAACTGTCTGTAAAACACATTTTCACTGAATTTAATAAATATGTCTACAATTTTATCATTTTATTATATTTAACTCTAACGCAAAAGTTTAAACATAATTTTGATGTTTATCCTCTATTAAAGATGTGTATGTTAACAGTTTTTTTTGATTCTGTATAAATTTTTTAATCTCATTTTATTCAGTAATTATATTTAAAAAAATTTAAAGTTATTTTGGTATAGTTGGAAAGAATGAAATATATTGTTCATCATTCTGTTTGAGTGACTTACTTTGTATTTTTTGATAGATAGTTATTTAATAAACTATATGAATTTCGGGATGTAGCGCAGCTTGGTAGCGCACCTCGCTGGGGGTGAGGTGGTCGTCGGTTCAAATCCGGCCATCCCGACCATTTTATTTATTTGATTTATTAATTACTTCTTCTGCATACCAGTTTATTTCAGCAATCATCCCGTTTAATGTTCTCTCATCTGGGCCGCCTTCATAAGTATTCCTGAAGGCAACAATTACCTCTGTTGCTCCTAATTCCTCAAGTTTTTTTATTCCATCAGGAGAATATGCAGCCTCTCCCATTACCTGAAATTGATAATTTGGGTGATCTAGCGTTCCAAATTCATCTCTAAAACTATTGATTTGATCAATTAGGCTCTTTGTCTCTTCAAGACTTAAACCAGCACTTATCCACCCATCTCCAATTCTTGCAGCCCTTTTTAACGCAAGTTTTGAATGTCCACCTATCAATATTGGCACAGGTTTTGTTGGTGCTGGGCAAAGTTTAAGTTCAGGAATATCATAAAACTCACCTTTGAAAGAGAAGTATTCTCCGCTCATGAGACCCTTTAGAATATCAATTTGCTCATCCATTCTTTTGCCCCTTTTTTCCCAACGTTCTCCTGTTGCTAAAAAATCTTCATACCATGGGCTTACTCCAACACCAAAGTGAAATCTGTTATTTGTCATAACTCCCAGTGTTGTAACGAACTTAGCAGTTGTAACGGCTTGTCTAGGAGCCAGCTTATAGACTGATGTAGAAAATTCTAATTTATCTGTAACTGCTGCAATTGCTGGAATAATTGAGAATGGCTCCAAAAAGGGAACACCATCCAGGAATTCCCTGCTTCCATCATCATTATAAGGATATGTGGAGTCACACTCTTTTGGGTAACATATACTATCTGGAAATGTTATTGCATCAAAACCTGCAGCTTCGGCTGCTTTGCCCAGCTCCAAGTAAAATGAGGGATCGCACATTGATGGATGATATGAGAAACGCATAATTATTTTCCTTGTGGTGAAATTTAATAGAAAACATATAATAACAACATTAATTTAATCTATATATAATGACAGCGTTGTCAAATTAAAAAAAAATTTTGAAAAATCAACCACCACCACATCTTCACATTAATGATCCTGAGCTAAAAGAATGGTTAGATGCTTTGAAAAACATTATTGATGAGCAGGGCATAGATAGAGCCTCATTAATTTTAGGAAAACTAGCATCAAAACTAACAGAGTTTGGAACTATTCCTAACTATAATTTAACTACTCCATTTAGGAATACAATCCCAGTCAATGAAGAAGCAAAAATGCCGGGAGATCTTTTTATGGAGCGAAAGATAAGATCTCTTATTAGATGGAATGCTCTAGTGATGGTTTTAAGGGCAAACAAATCTTCCGATGAGTTGGGTGGTCACATAGCCACATTCTCTTCTTCTGCAACACTATATGATGTAGGGTTTAATTATTTTTTTCAAGGTTCAGCAGACGGTCAGGAAGATTTAATATATTTTCAAGGACATTCATCACCTGGAATCTATGCAAGAAGTTTCCTGGAAGGGTATTTTTCAGAGGATGATTTGGATAATTTTAGACGTGAGGTTAATAAACCTGGAATTTCCTCATACCCTCATCCGTGGCTAATGCCCGATTACTGGCAATTTCCGACAGTCTCAATGGGTTTGGGGCCGATCATGGGAATTTATCAAGCTAATGTTATGAGATATTTATCTGCAAGAGGATTAGCCCCAAGAAACAATAGAAAAGTTTGGGTTTTTTGCGGGGATGGTGAAATGGATGAGCCTGAATCCAAAGGTGCAATTGGTTTGGCTGGAAGGGAAAAATTAGAAAACTTAATCTTTGTCATAAACTGTAATTTACAGAGATTAGATGGTCCAGTTAGAGGAAATAACAAAATTATTCATGAGCTTGAAAGGGAGTTTAGGGGCTCTGGATGGAATGTAATTAAAGTTATTTGGGGAAGACTGTGGGATCCAATTTTTGCTAGAGATAAAGAAGGAAAACTTCAAGAGCTTATGGATACAGTTGTTGATGGAGAGCTTCAAAATTTCAAAGCAAAAGGTGGGGCTTACACTCGAGAAAAGTTTTTTGGACAAGATCCTGATGTTTTAGAGATGGTAGATGATTTGACTGACGAAGATATTTATAAACTAAACAGAGGAGGGCATGATCCTTATAAAGTTTATGCTGCTTATCATAAAGCGGTAAATTCTACTGGCGCTCCTACAGTCATTTTAGCTCTTACTACCAAAGGATATGGGACTGGGTCAAGAGAAGCAGACAATACAACCCATCAAGTTAAAAAACTTACACTTGACAACATAAAAGCATTTAGAGATAAGTTCGATATTCCAGTTTCAGACAAAGACATTGAGAAACTTCCATATGTTAGGCCGCCTAAGGATTCTCCTGAAATTCAATACCTTTTGAAAACAAGAGATAAATTAGGAGGCCCAATACCCAGAAGACGAGGGCATACCCAAAAACTCTCTAAGCCATCAGATTCTATATTCCACAAATATACCAAAGGATTTGAGGATAAAGAAATTTCTTCAACTATGGCTTTTGTTCGAATGATGACAGATATCTTAAAAGATAAAAACGTTGGAGAGCGAGTCGTACCAATTGTTCCTGATGAGGCAAGAACATTTGGCATGGAGGGTTTATTTAGGCAAATTGGAATTTATTCCTCGGAAGGTCAAAAATATAAACCTGAGGATGCTGATCAAGTTATGTGGTACAAAGAATCTAAAGATGGAGTCATGCTTGAAGAGGGCATCAATGAGGCTGGAGCATTCTCTGCATGGATTGCACTTGCAACAGCATATTCAAACTACAACATTCCCATGATTCCTATCTACTTGTTTTATTCCATGTTTGGTTTTCAGCGCATTCATGATCTTGCATGGGCGGCGGGTGATTCACAGGCAAAAGGATTTTTAATTGGGGCAACCTCAGGAAGAACAACTCTAAATGGAGAGGGTTTGCAGCATCAAGATGGTCACAGTCATATTCTGTCCTCAACAATTCCTAACTGTCGTTCATATGATCCAGCTTATGCCTACGAATTAGCAGTTATTTTTAAAGATGGAATCAAGAAAATGTTTGTTGATTTAGAAAACTACTATTACTACATAACTGTTACCAATGAGAACTATCTTCAGCCTGCTCAACCGAAGAATTCAGAAGATGGAATCATCAAAGGATTATATAAACTCAATAATCATAATGCTCCTCAAGTAACTTTAATTGGCTCAGGATCGATTCTAAATGAGTCAATCAAGGCCCAAAAAATTCTTGATTCTTTTGGGATTGCGGCTGACGTTTGGAGCGCCACTAGTTTTAATATGCTAAGAAAAGATGGGATGGAAACGGAGCGTTTTAATGAGCTTAATCCTACTGCACAACAAAAGTTAAGTTATGTAGCTGCATGCTTACCATGCTCACAAACCCCTGTAATTGCTGCTACTGACTACATGCGAGCTTACCCAGAACAAATTAGAGGCTATATTAATGGACCCTACTACACACTTGGTACAGATGGTTATGGTAGAAGTGATTCTAGAGCAAAGCTTAGAGAGTTTTTTGAAGTAGACGCAAATAATATTGCAAGAATTGCTATTTACTCACTTTTTCGAAAAGGCGACCTTAGCAAAAAAGAAATTTCAGCTTTTTATAAGAAATTAAAGGTTGATGCAAGCAAGCCTCACCCTTGGGAAGTTTAATGGCAAAAAAAATTATTCATATTCCTGATTTAGGCGAAGCTGAAGATGTAGAAGTTATTGAGATTTGTGCAAAAGTAGGCGATCAAGTTAACATCGAAGACCCAATTATTGTGCTTGAATCTGATAAGGCTGCAATGGAAATCCCAGCCTCTGAAGCAGGTAAAATTATTTCCATCGATGTTTCAATAGGTGATTCAGTAAATTCAGGCTCACCTTTTTTACAAATAGAAGTACTCAATAATTCTGATCAGAAGGCTGAAGAGGATTCAAGCAAGAATCAGTCTCAGGAAAATCTGACAGCCTTTGAGGAGCCAGGCAATATTGATGATACTGAGCCAGCAGCCATTATAGAAAAACAACAGATACCCCCATCTGGATCAATAAAAAATAATTCGAATATTTACGCAGGACCGGCGGTTAGAAAGCTTGCAAGAGAATTTGGAATAGATCTTTCGCTTGTTCAACCCTCGGGACCAAAAAATAGGATACAAAAAGAAGACCTGCACTTATTTGTAAAATCTAGACTTTCTCAAACCCCAGTCAGTAATAGTTTTGAGTTTTCTCAGCCTGATATTGATTATTCAAAATGGGGACAAGTGCAAGAACAAAAACTTTCTAAGTTTCAAAAATCTTCTCTGACTAATCTTCATACATCATGGATAAATATTCCTCATGTAACTCAGCATGATGAATGTGATTTAAATGTAATGCTGGAAGCGAGAACTCAATTATGCAAAAAACATAAAGTAAAAGTGTCGCCCCTAGCTTTCATAGCAAAAATTACGTCTCACTTGCTAGCTGATTTTCCATTACTGAATTCTTCTTTGGACAAGAGCTTAGAAAAAATTATCTTAAAAGATTATGTTAATCTTGGAATTGCTGTAGATACCCCCGAAGGGCTTATTGTCCCAAATATAAAGAACGCTCAATTAAAATCGATTGTAGAAATCTCAGTAGAGATAAGTGAATTAGCTGCAGCCGCAAAAAAACGAAAGTTAAAAATTGCTGACTTAAAAGGTGCATCATTTAGCATTAGTTCATTAGGCGCAGTAGGAGGGAAGTTTTTTACTCCCATTATTAATCCTCCAGAAGTAGCCATACTTGGAATCTCAAAAACTTTCGACAAGGTTGTTTCAATTAAAGATGAGTTTGTGAATCGAAGTTTTTTACCACTTTCACTTAGCTATGATCACCGCGCAATTAATGGGGTCTATGCAGTACAATTTACTAGTCAGCTTGGAGAGGCCTTGTCTGATGAGAAATTGATTGAGAAGAGTTTTAAATGATAGATTCAAACTTTCAAAAAGGGTGCGTTTTGATAGTGGGGGGCAGCGGAGGCATTGGGTCACTCTGTGCTCAAGAGTTTGCTCGCTCTAATGCGAAGGTGGCCATTACTTATTATAGGAATGAGCAAGCTGCTGTTGATATAGCGAATGAAATTAGTACTGATGTAAAAATTTATCAATTAGACAATAGCAATGCTGAATCAGTAGAAGAGACTTTCAAAGAAGTAATAAAAGATTACGGTTCTATAAATACTCTTGTTAATGCTGCTGGATTTGATATTCCTCAAAAATTTATTAGTGAAATAGATATTGATTTATGGCAAGGAGTTATCAATTCAGATATTAATGGTTTTTTTAATTTAATAAAATCTGGACTACCTTATTTACGTGAGTCTAAAGGTTCTATAGTTTTTATTAGCTCCGCAGGATTATTCAAATATCCTCCTGGGGATATTTTGTCTGTTGCCCCCAAAGCTACCATTGAGCATGTCTTAAAAGGGATCGCAAAAGAGGAAGGAAAAAATGGTATCAGGGCTAACTCTATAGCTCTTGGAGTGATAGATACAGGAATTTTTCATAGATTAAGAGAAGAAAATAATACTTTCTTTGATGATGCATGGCATGAAGCTGTGATGAATACTTTAGCTATTAAACGGTTTGGGTTTCCAAAAGAAGTTGCAGACACTGCTGTGTTTTTAGCTTCAAGCAAAGCAGGATACATCACTGGTCATTGTATTCCTGTTGATGGTGGTTACCACCTCTAAGATTTATACAAAATAGTCTGTATTTTCTACTCCGAGTTGCATGGCCCCATAGTTTCTGGAAAAACTTACTGGGTTGTTGGCAACATGTGCTCTTGAAGTATGAACATCTAAGAATATTTTTTGGATATCACTGCCTGCAAACACGGCGCCACCGCCTGCATTGGAGAATAGCGTGTCAACAACCTCAAGGCACTTTTCTATGACAAGAGAGGCATCGTACCTAAATTTAACCCTATCAATCATGGGGATGCCGCCTTGATTACCAGCCTGATCAACCATGACATCATAGTTTCTGAACATCACAGTTTCTAAAGCGTCTAGTTTTGCGGCTGCTTCGGCAACAATTGATTGAGTGTGTGTATCACCAGCCAATTTTGCAGGATCGCTTGAGGCTTTATTGTTCGCCCCATCAATAAATAGCTCTAACATTTTTTTTGTGGCACCAATCGCTGGAGTAGAAACTGCTCTTACGAATAATTGTCCCCAAGGTATTTTGTATAAATCATTTTTATTAACTGCGTATCCTGGATTAGTGAGGTTAAAGCCATCAGATTGTTTATGAGTTCGATACTCAGGCACAAACACATCATTGACATGTATATCTTGACTTCCAGTTGCTTTCAAACCCATTGAGTACCAGGTGTCTTTTATTTCATAATCACTTTTAGGAATTAGAAAGGTTCTATATTCTGGGGCGCCTCCCTCAGGTGGGAATATTAAGCCACCAAGGAGAGCCCAGTCACAATGTTCTGAGCCGCTGGACCATTGCCAATGACCTGAGAATTGAAAACCACCCTTTACAGGAGTAACTTGACCCATGGGAGCGTAAGATGATGAAACAAGCGTGTTGTCATCTTCTCCCCAAACTTCTTGTTGGGCTTTTTCATCGTACAAGGCTAGTTGAAAAGGATGAATGCCAACAACACCCAGAACCCAGGCTGTAGACATGCATCCTTGAGCAATTCTTAACTGCACTTCAGAAAAAGTATGAGGGTCTAATTCAAAACCACCGTACTGCTTAGGTTGTAAAATTTTAAAGAATCCAGCATCTTTCATGTCATGTATAGTCTCTTTAGGAATTCTTCTATTAGCATTGGCTGATTCTGATCTCTCTTTAAGCACAGGGATGAGATCCTCAGCTCTTTTAATTAATTCATTGTGAAGATCAATGTTTGTTCTTTCTTTAATTGTTGCAGTTAATGCCATTTAACACCTCATTTGTTAATTTAGACTAATGATTCCATTAATATTTTTATGATTCAACATAATAATTCATATTTTTATATACTTTTTCTACGAGTAATATAAAAATTATTCATTTTCAGTATTGATTTTAAAACTGATGATGGGTAATGAGGAATTTTTTGGCTAATCGAGCCATACTTATCTCATGATTCATATCAATGCTATTGATCAATTGATTGCATTTATTAATTCTGCTCCTAAAATGAAATCTCTGCCTAATAAAAAACGCTAAAATTGCTTTATGAACAAAAGACTAACTGATAAGTATTTTTTTATTAACATTTTATGTTTATTCATAATAGGCTCTTGCATGAATCCTATTCAGCAAGGAATTTCATTAACAGTTGCTACTTCCTCTGGAGTAACAGAAGGTGTAATAACTAGAAATGTTATTTCTTGGGAGGACATTCCATATGCTCTTCCTCCTGAGGGAGATCTCCGATGGAGAGCTCCTAGGCCACTGGTGTCACCTGAATCTAAGATTATATCTCAAGAGGGTAATGGATGCTTGCAGGAGGCAAGTATTTATGCAGGAATACAAGGTAAAGGAATAGTTGGGCAAGAGGATTGTTTGTACCTAGATATAAAGACACCTTTAAACAAAGACTATTCAAATCAAAACCTCCCAGTCATGTTTTGGATTCATGGTGGTGGAAATACATCAGGGATCAAAGATTACTATGATTTTTCAGAGCTAATTCGTAAGCATCAGGTGCTTGTGGTCACAATAAATTATCGTTTGGGACCCATGGGTTGGTTTACTCATCCTGCCATACAGGGACTGCAGGATGGGCTTGATAAAACTTCTAATTTTGGAACGCTCGATATTATGGAGGCCTTGAAATGGGTACAGAAAAATATCCAAAGTTTCGGTGGAGATCCTGACAACATTACAATTTTTGGAGAGTCAGCTGGAGGACATAATGTATTATCATTGCTTGCTTCGCCTATAGGAGAAGGATTATTTCATAAGGCTATCTCTCAATCAGGTTATACAACCAGTTTTACAAAAGAGGAGGCCATAGGTATAAATCAAGCAGGTGCTGAAGTGAATCATTTAGGCTCTGATTTGGCCCTCTCAAGTTTTGATTTTTCTAAGTATGAAAGTATAAAAAGTTTATTCAATAAAGATCCCAATGAGTATGGCCAACAATATCAAAGTTATTTGAGATCCATTGATGGCAAAGCTCTTTTAGAGGTTTACGCAAAGCTCTCGAAAGATACCTATGATCGATTGCCTCTTCTTACTAGGGATGGAATAGTGGTTCATTTTGATGGGGTGAGCGCTGGTCTTGCTTCCTCCTCTAAAAAAAATAAAATTCCAGTTATTGCTGGATCGAACAAGGATGAGCTTTCTTTATGGTTGGGATCAAATAGATATTTTGTAAACGCATCTTATCCATTAACAAAGTTAGTACCTATTCCAAAAATTGAATTTAAAAAAGAGGACTTATATAAGCTCTGGGTTGAAGCGCGTTCTCAGGGATGGAAACTAAGAGGGGTTGATGACCCATTAATTGAGCTAGAAAAATCTGGTTTTGATTCACTCTACGCATATAGATTTGATTGGGATGACCAAACATCATCATACTTTGCAGATTTTCCTAATCTAATTGGTGCTGCTCATGGATTTGAGATTTCCTTTATTACTGGTGACTTTAAATTTGGGCCAATTGGACGATATGTTTATCCAAAAGGAGAGTCCAGAGATCAAATGATGAAAACCATGATGAACTCTTGGGCTTCATTTGCTAAAACAGGCATCCCCGATACCGGTAAAAGCACTTCATGGAAAAAATTTAATTCTCTAGAAAGAACTTTTATAAAACTCGATTCTGATGATTACTTAGCTCTTGATAATGAGATTTTGTCTCTTGAGCTTATCATGGAAAATATCAAACTATCTCCAATTGGCACTTTGTTAGAAAAATGTTTACTAGCAGAAGAAATGTATTTTAATATCGGAGATCGCTTGGAGAAGGAATTTAATAACTGGAATCAAGGTGCTTGCATGGAGTTTGAAACCAATTATGAGCGAAGAAAAATTGAAACCGATTTAATCGCAGAATATGGGTCAGCTAGTGTTTTTTAATGTTAATTCAAAGTAATTCACCTTTTTTATTTTTTACCCTTGCGCTCTTACTAATAAGTTGCGGCTCTGATATCGATCCTGGAGCACTAGAGGGCCCTCCGCGATCAAGTGAAGTAATTAGGCAGCAAGATTTAAAATTTTTTCAGACTAAAGAGAGTCTTATGGTTGCTGAAGAAGATGCATCTCAAATTCTTTTTGGGGATTTGCATGTTCATACTACTTATTCTATTGATGCCTTTACGCTTGAATTGCCTATGATGGGTCTTCAGGGAGTGCATGATAGCTCTATGGCTTGTGATTTTGCCAGATACTGTGCAAATTTGGACTTTTTTAGCTTCAATGATCATGCTGAAGGTCTTACTCCTGATCATTGGCGGGAACAGAAAAAAATTATTCAACAATGCAATATTTCAAATGAAGACACTTTAACAACTGATTTGGTTGTTTTCCCAGGATGGGAGTGGACTCAGATTGGTACTACCAAAGATAATCACTGGGGTCATCGAAATGTTATTTTTAAGGATATTTATAACTTGCCTGCGAGACCCATAGGCTCTCGTACCCCAGAATCTGGTTTAGGTGTGTTTGATACCACCCAACAAGCAGTAAAAGCGAGGTGGTTGGATGTGTTTAATTTCAAAAGGTATTCAGATTTAAATTGGCTTTTGAACGAGGTCAGGAATATCCCTTATTGTGAAGAGGGCGTTGACTCTACCGAACTTCCCTTAGATTGCTATGAGTATGCAAGAACCCCTAGAGAGCTTTTTTCTAAATTAGATGAATGGAATACTGATAGCATTGTGATCCCACATGGTCAATCATGGGGTTTTCATGTCCCATTAGGTGCCTCTTGGGATAATCGCCTGAATGATGAAGGACATGATTCCCAGAAGCAGATTCTTTTAGAAATTATGTCTGGTCATGGCAATAGCGAAGAGTATAGAGATATTGCATCTGCTAATTTTCTGCAAAACCAAACAATGAGTTGTCCAGAGCCAACTGAGGATTTTCTCCCATGTTGCTGGCAAGCCGGTGAAATACAAAAAAAACGTTGTGATGGACTGACAACGGAAGAGTGTGATGCAAGAGTTGAACTTGCAAAACAATACACTTTAGCTGGCGGGCCTTATACTCATATGGTTTTCCCAGAAGCCAAACCCGAAGAGTGGTTAAACTGTGATCAATGCACTGATTGTTTTAAACCAGCTTTTAATTATAGACCCAAACAATCGGCTCAATATGCCCTAGCGATATCAAATTTTGAACAGTCTCAAGATTCACCAGATAGATATAATTTTGGATTCATCGCCTCTACAGATGATCATACTGCAAGACCTGGAACAGGTTATAAGCAATACGAAAGAAGAAAGATGACATTTGCCACTGGTGTAAAATCAAAAATTTGGGAATATCAAAATAAAGCTGAAGATCTAAATTTTCCAGAAATTCCTAAAATTACTCCAGGTGAAAGTCAGCCAGATAGCGAGAGAGTTTCGAGTTTCGTTTACCCTGGAGGCATCTTGGCCGTGCATTCAAAGGGCCGAGGAAAAGATGAAATTTGGACTGCTTTAAAGAATAAAAATGTTTATGGAACTAGTGGCCCTAGAATTTTATTATGGTTTGATCTCATGAATTCCTCTGAGGGTAAAGCTCCAATGGGTTCTGAGATTACCATGAGTCAAAATCCACAATTTATCGTTAGGGCTGCAGGTAGTTTTAAGCAAAAACCAGGCTGCTCTGAAGAGTCTATAGATTCTTTGTCTCCCGATCGACTAAAGTACTTATGTGCTGGCGAGTGTTATAACCCGAGTGATGAACGGGAAGTTATTGAGCGAATAGAAGTTATAAAGATTACCCCACAAGCTTATGCTGGAGAAGCTATCAGTCCCTTGATTCAAGATCCATGGAAGATAATTCCATGTCAGGGAAGAGGTGAATGCATTGTTGAGTTTGAAGATGATAATTTTTCCAGAGACAGTGTTTACTACGTAAGAGCGATTCAAAGAGCAACACTCGCGATTAATGGAGCGCCTTTATCACAAAGAGATGACTTTAAGCTTTGTAAAGGAAGTTTCAGAACAGATTTTGGAGATAATTGTTTGAGCATGACAAATGAAAGGGCTTGGTCATCACCCATCTATATTAATAAACCCTAAGAGCGCTCTTGCTTAATTTGATTTGCTTTAGATCGCTTGATCTTAATTAATTCAGCAATTTTAAAATATAGATTTTCTTCATAAGGATCAATTTTTGAATCTGCAGCAACTAACTCCCAGAGGATTGTCAATAATTCAATTTTTTCTTCAAACTTATATGATTCATTAATTTTTTTTATGGTCGGATAAAGTGAAACTGAGTCTTCTGTTTCGTCAATAATATTTTTTACAATGCTGCTTATTTTTTCATCCTCTTTGGCTATCAAACCTGCTCTTTTTTTTATTAGGCCTAATTCTGACTCATCAAGAGTGCCATCACTGATTGCTATTTCAAACATTAGTCTTAATGCAACATCTGTTTCGTATTCATTTGAGGTCTTGAGAGATTTTTTTTTGTTAAATAGATTTTTAAACATTTTGATTATGTGATTATCTTAGTTAAGTATTTTTTAGGATATGAGGTAAATGTGCTTGCTAAAATTAAAAAATCAATTAGAACAGATTTTTTTTCAATATAGATTTTATCAATTTCTGTTAACTTTTTTGGGTTGCTCATATCATATCCTAAAACCTGTGATAGACCTGTAATGCCAGGTTTTACATCATATATTCTTTTCGCTTCCCTGCATTCCATAAGATCAACCTGAGAGACAAGTCCAGGCCTAGGTCCAACCAGATCAATCTCCCCCTTTAAAACATTTATAAGTTGAGGGAATTCATCAAGTTTTATTTTTCTGATTAACTCACCAGACTTAAGTTTATATTTCTGGTCAAGCTCATGAGTTCCAATATTAGGAGCTGCTAATTTTAATGTTCTCATTTTAAAAATTTTGAAGATCAATTTATTTTTACCAATTCGCTCCTGAATAAAAAAAATAGGTCTCCCATCCTCAATGAAAATTGCAATGGCTGCTAAAAAGAGAACAGGCGAAACTAAAAGTAGCCCAATTATACAAATGAGATCTCTAACAATTCTAAAAATTTTTTTATGCAGCATTTTGTGGGGTAAAATAAATTTCTATTTTAAATCATTCATATGAATATTGCTCTAACTGGATCCTCTGGATTAATAGGATCACATCTTTTAGATGATCTATTAAAAGATGGTCATGATGTCCTATGCATATCCTCATCAAACTCATCTCATGAGAATAATATTTTTCTTTATGAAGAACTTCAGTCTAAAGAGATTAGCTTTAAAGCTGATTTTATAATTCACTTGGCTTCGATAAATTCTAATTTAGGCAAATCAGATATTCCATTAGAGGTTGAACTTCTTAATAAAGCATTAAATTGTATGGAGTATTTGGAATGTAAAAATATTATTTTTTTTAGCACTATCAAGGTTTATGGAGAAAATTCTTTTGATTCTAACTTTATAAATGTTGATGAAAATTTTCCACAAAATCCCGAATGTTTATATGGCTTAGCCAAGAAGTATTGTGAGAAAACGTTGATTGATAAATCACAAGAAAAAAATTTTAATTATCTTACTTTCAGATTACCTCCGGTTTTGATCAATCACCCAAAATCCAATGTTGGAAAGTTATTTCAATTAGTTGAGAAAGGATTTCCAATTCCCTCTTTTCGCAAAGGAGATACAAACGAAAGAAGTTTTTTAAGCTATGATCTTTTATTGCATGTTATTAAGGAAGTCATAAATGAAGGAGTGATCTCTTCAAGCAAAATTTTAAATTTATCTGATACTCATCCAATTTCTACCAACAATCTTTTAAGAAGTTTTGGTGAAAGTATTAGTAAAAAACCTAGATTCATCTACCTCCCTAATTTTCTTTTTAAGGCTATGATGAGACTAAATCGATTACAATTAATTTTATGCAGATTATTTGGAAATTTTCATTTGTCGAATGCTAAGCTTAAAAAGACATTTAAGATACCCAAACACTTTTAACTGCCCCAAAGTATTGATATGAACTTAATTGGAACAAAACTAAACTCACTCTCACGACCAGTTAAAACTCTCTTGGTCTTATTGAACGATTTATTTTTAGCTTTTGTATGCTGGTTGGTCTTTGGCCCCCCAATGGCAACAGTAATTTCTGACCAAAATAGTTTTAATCTTTTAGAAGTTATATATTCTCAAATATACACGTTTGCATTTCCAGCGCTTTTGTTTCTTTTATACCTATATCTCTTTGGATATTATCGATCACTTATTAGATTTTTTGATTCAAGAGATTCTATTTTTCTCTTTGTTTCCGGCTCTTTATTATTTGGATTCTCATGGGCATCAATTTACATTCTTCAGTTTGATATTATCCAAACTAATTTTTTACCTATAATTTTGCTGCAGGGACTTCTCCTTTCAGCTGTCCTCTATGCTTTTATCAATATCTCAAGAGACGTAGCAAAGTTTTTTTTGTATCCCTATGATAAAGACAAGAATGCGATTCCCGTTGTTATATATGGATCTGGGCAATCTGCTCAAGACTTAGTTCTCATCCTTCAAAATTATCGAACTCTGCATGTAATTGCAATTTTTGATAACTCAGAAGTTTTTGAGAACTTACAGATAAATAATATTCCAATAATTTCTAATTTTAAAAAACTTGCTGAACTTAAATCTAAGCATGAAAATCTTCAAGTTTTTCTTGCTACCCCGAATATTTCAATGGAACAAAGAAGAAGTATTATTTCAGATTTAGCATCTATTAAAGTTGCTGTAAGAACTGTACCTTCATTAACAGAATTAATATCTGATCAAAAAAAACTCAGTGATATACAAGAACTCTCAATTGATGATATTTTACCAGGAGCAAGAATATCCAATGCCGATGTTAAGGATGCATCATCAAAAACTTTTTTTATTTCAGGAGCTGGGGGCTCAATCGGCGCAGAAATTACTAGACAGTTACTTGCAGCGAATCCAAAAAAAATAATTTTATATGAGCTTTCAGAATACAGTCTTTTTTCAATTGAAAGAGAGTGCCTAGCCATTAAAGCCTCTAAAAAATTAGATACATTCGTTGTTCCAATACTTGGAGATATTAGAGACAAAAATAATTTAAAAAATGTATTTAAAAATTTTGATATAGACCACATATATCATGCTGCAGCATACAAACATGTTCCCTTGGTTGAGGACAAGAATAATCTAGCTATAGCAGCTGCAAATAATATTCTTGGTACATACAATTTAGCTCAAGTTGCAGTAGACAATAATGTAAATTCTTTTGTAATGATTTCAACTGATAAGGCTGTTAGGCCTACCAATATTATGGGCGCGACTAAGAGATTTGCTGAGATCATTATTCAATCCATAAATGCTAAATCAGATTTAACAAGTTTTAGTATGGTTAGATTCGGAAATGTAATTAACTCATCCGGTTCAGTAATACCCTTATTTTTAGATCAAATCTCAAAAGGGGGCCCTGTAACCGTTACGGATAAAAATGTTATGAGGTATTTTATGACCATTCCCGAAGCTTCAAGCTTGGTTCTGCAAGCAGGTGAGATGTCTTCTGGGGGCGAGGTTTTTATTTTGGACATGGGGGAGCAAATTAAAATTTATGACTTAGCAAAAAAACTAATTTATCTATCAGGAAGAAATTACACAGAAGAGGAAGATTATGATGGCATTCAAATTCTTGAAGTAGGCTTGAGGCCGGGTGAGAAAATGTATGAAGAATTGCTGATTTCTGGTTCTGAAATTAAAACCGATAATCCCAAGATTTTTAAAGCCAATGAATCTTATATTCAATTCGATCTGCTGCAACCAATCCTTGAGCAAATGAAGGAATCCATCAGAGACTATGATAATGAAAAGATTTTAAGCATACTAACTGAAAATGTTGAGGGTTTTGAGAGATGAAAAATTATAAAATTTTAAATTTATTTTCTTTCTTGATTCTTTTTCACCCTGTCTTAGTTGCTCAAGATCTAG
>Ga0255761_10002430_pt1 | contig 17183 bp, 10 predicted proteins | sample 071ome_29_FD_179961 | JGI IMG/M metagenome (GOLD analysis project Ga0255761, IMG submission 179961) | Coastal salt marsh microbial communities from the Groves Creek Marsh, Skidaway Island, Georgia - 071407BT metaG (version 2) | ecosystem: Environmental > Aquatic > Marine > Intertidal zone >... | reverse complement strand
TTTTTGAAACGATTGGAAGGGGGGGAGAAGCTCCAGAGGGTGCACACATTTTTGCGCCGCGCGAAAGAAATATATTATTTCTTCTTTTCTTCTTCTTCTCGTGTTTACATCTTTTCCTCTGAACAACGCTAACGCTCTGATTTTCATTCATTCTCTCTCTCTCTCTTTCTTTCTCTCTCTCTTTATTAATAGAATCATGGGATCAACGCGAACGACATCGAGAAGCTCAGAAACGCAGGTTTGTGTACGATGGAGGGGCTGTCGATTGCGTCGAGGAAGGCGTTGACGCAAATCAAAGGTTTGTCCGAACAGAAAGTGGAAAAGCTTAAAGCGATTTCCACGAAGCAGGTCAACGATACGTTTCAGTCTGCGACGACGATTGCACACTTGAGAATGAGTTTGGTGAAGATTAGCACTGGGTCGAAACCGTTGGACGATATGTTGCAAGGGGGGATCGAATCTGGATCGATGACGGAGCTTTACGGAGAGTTTAGAACGGGGAAGACGCAGTTGATGCACACTTTGGCGGTGACTGGGCAGCTTCCAGTGGAGATGGGAGGAGGTGGTGGTAAGGTGATGTACATCGACACTGAAGGGACGTTCAGACCGGAGCGTATCATGCAAATCGCGGAAAGATTTAGAGTTGATCCACAGGCAGCTTTGGAAAACATCGCCTACGCGAAAGCGAACAACACGGAGCATCAGCAAGAGTTGTTGGTAGCGGCGGGTGCGTTGCTCGCGGAGGAGCACTTTTCGCTCATCATCGTCGACTCTGCCACGAACTTGTTCCGAACGGAATTTGAGGGAAGAGGGGAGTTATCTGCCAGGCAAATGGCATTGGGTAAGTTTTTGAGACACTTGGCGAAGTTGGCCAGCGAGTTCGGCTGCGGGGTGATCGTTTCCAACCAAGTCGTCGCGAATCCAGAAGGGGGAATGTTTGCCGGGGCAAACGCACAAAAACCAATTGGTGGGAACATCATGGCACACGCAAGTACGACGAGATTGGCGCTGAGGAAAGGAAGAGGGGGGAACAGAATAGCCAAAGTCGCGTGCTCGCCGACTTTGCCGGAAAACGAAGCGCAGTATTCCATCAGCGACGGAGGTATTGTCGATCCAGAGATCGATTAAAAAGAACATCAATAACAATAACAACAAAAATGTATTTGAAAAGCGAGAGTGGAAGTGTGAACTAGAAAGAGTTGTAGGCGGTGGGCGAGTATGTCGAGAACGAGACGGACGCGCGAAGAAAGAAAAGATGCCGAGAGAATTTGCGAATTTTTTCAAAAAGAGAGAGAGCGTTTCCACATTAATTGTAATCTGAAAAGTGTTTCACGAATTAAGAATAATCATAACAATTGTTGCAAGTCACTTCGTTACGTACGCGCCGTACAAAGCTAGTCCTAAGGCTACAGCAGTCCACCCAATCAGTTGTAACCGATTCGGCGTGTACTTGGCGTAGTTCACTCTCTCCAACGCTTCTTCGGTATAGGTTTTGGGCACCTTTGGTTTTCCAGATTTCCCAACCGCTTTCCCGTACCCGCGATAGCTATTGGCATCTTTCACTCCTGCCGGGACGTCGACGTACTCATCCTCTTGTAATTCCAACCTCGGCGCTTCGGCGATATACTTCAACTCACCAGCCTGTCTACGAATGCTTCCAATCGGATGCGTTCCTTCCAAAAACGTATACAAATCGATGCACTCCTCCAGTCGACGCAACGCATACAAGGTCAACGCTTTGTAGATTTGGATTTTCCCACCCAATAAACTGGTATCACTCGTTTCCTCCAAAGCCTCTCCGAACAATTTTAACGCTTTCGGATACTGACCTACGCTATACGCCTGAATTCCAGCCTCGTACAAAGTCGTCGCCGCTAACAACTCGCCCTTCAACTGCATGGCGTTTTCCTTCAACTTCTCTGCTACCAATGGCGCGTACTTTTTCTGCGTCTCGTTCAACTTATCCGCCGGTACCCCGAGCGCGTATCCAATTTGTTCCTCGGGCGTTAATCCAGCCTCGTACGCCTCCATGAACCGTTTCGTCGTTCTCAACACCGTCGCCGCGGATGCGCCTTCGGGAACCAACGCCTTCACCGTCTTCGAAAGCTGCTTGGAAAACGCCGGTTCTTCCGAGGCTGACTTTACCGGCGCGCTACCAATCATACGCAGCGGTTCGTCATCATCATCTTCGCCGTCCTTTTTCTTCGTTTGTTTTTCTATCGCCGTCGCGTCTACGTTAATTGGACTCGGATCCGTCAAAGGCTTCGCCGATATATTCAAAGCGTCAGTAGTCGTTTCTTTCACCTCCCAAGTCGAACTCTCGCTCTTCTCGTCGAACATCTTCTTATCTTGTTGCTCGCTCTGCGCTTTCGCGATCGCCTCTTGGAACTCGTTTCTTTTCTCTGCCAGCGTGGAATCCTCGCCGACGGCAGCTGCCAGCGTAAAACTCTCGTCGTTCGAGGAGACTTGCCCGACGCTCGATTGCGACAACGGATTAGCATTTTCATCGTTCGCGGACGCGTTCGTTTTCAACATCGTCGCTCTTCCGCTCTTCAAACTCGTCCTTCTTCCTCTTCTAAAAGAAGAAGAAGAATACGACGTCGACGGTACGCACGCTTCCTTCACCGTGATTGCTGCGCGCATGATGGTATTATATGTATGCAAGGAGGGGAGTCTTTTTTGTGATGGCGTGTTCCCGGGATGAAAAGATACGCTGATATTTTTCTAAATCGAGTGCTTGGATCCCTAAAAAAGCTATGCTAAATACACACATCAAAATCATCAACGTCTTCAAAATCGCACAGACTCGCACATTTTCTCTGCTTCTCTTCCGCTCATTGACTGCCATTCTAACTTCCTACTTATCGCCAGGGAGCGCAATCGTCTTCGGTTTGCGCTGTCTCGGCTTCTTCTTCTTTTGCGCCGAGCTCGGAGGAAACGCGAGAGGCGGGGGCGCTTTCTCTTTTTCTTCCGCGACTTGCTCCTCCTCTTTCTCGGTGATCGTGTCGTTGCGAACGCATATTAACTTTTCGAAACCGAAGCGTTTAGAGATTTTGGCTTTCTTTTGTGGCCGACCGAGCGCGTCGATGCTCAAGGCGCCGTTGAGGCGTTCGAAAGCCAGGCGGGCGGATTTTACCGAATCGAAAGCCACGTACGCTGAAGTTGTCGGAGCGTGCTTCGAAGCTGGGACGACAACTCTTTCGGAAGATGCAAACATGGATACCGTTTCAGTTTCTGGTGCGATATCGCCGGTTTCCACTTCAAACTTTCCTTTAATCGTCTCGATTTTGATGACTTCTTGACTGCCTTCGTCTTCTTTTTCTGATTTCGTGGTCGTCTTGATGACGTTTTCAAAGATTGATTCTATGGCTTCCTTTTTAACGCCTCGCGGGAGACGATGAATGAAGAGGGTTCGTCCGGCAACGCGATTGGTCGTCTTCCCATTGCCTTCATCCACGGTACCTTTTCGTTTCTTGTTTGGCGTTCCGTTTTTCCTATTCTCCTTCGCCGCCTGTCTTCTCGCCTCGAATAATACTAGCAAACGTTCCGGCGCCGGCAAAACGAACTCAGTTTTCGCTATGCTCGTTTCCACGATCTTTCCCACTACTTTCATAGCGGTCAGTGCGTCCGCAAAGGCTTCGTGCGCTGATCCTTTCTCTCGCATCTCGTATCCCAAAACCATCTGACATAAATCCGCCAACGCCGGCGTCGCTCTCGGCAGTTCCTTGAACGAAAACAGCAAAGACGTATCGATGACTGGCCTGTGGTCCAATCGCAAAGCTCTCAAATCGTGCGATAACGAGTGGCCGACGAGAATACACCCGTGCACACCTTTATCTTTTTCTTCTTTCTCCTTACCGTCGCTATCTAAACGTCGTCCTTCCAACAATTGCACGAGTTGCGCTCTCGCCTCGTCCAACGTCAACGTCACGTCCTTGAAATCTGCCTCCGTGTATCCGGTAATTTCGTGCCTATAATCTATAATCGCATCTGGTGGTTTCACTAACGCGTCGAACAATCTATTTCCATCTTCATCCACCGCAGATATCGCGCACAACGCCTTATTGTCCGTCGTGGTCTCGCACATCTCGCAATCAATTGCCACCATCCTCGGCTTCACGTTCTTCTCCACGCACCACCTCCCCGGTCGATAACTCGTCCTCAACCAACTGTCCATGTGCGAAGGAAACCGATTGTAGTTCTCGTCGAATTGCGCGCTCTCTTCGCACATGTTAACTAATTTCCACAGCGCATTCGCCCTCGAACCTTCCTCGCCGTACTTTTCCTTCTCGTCTTCGCAGCTCTCGTGCCACTCTTTCCATTCCTTTCGCTTCTTGTTCTTCTTCTGCCAACTCACGTGTCTCGATATCGTCTCTTCGAACGATTTACTACTGCTACCGCTACTACCATTCTTTGCCTTTGTTCCATCAGTTTTCACGCCGCCTTTAATCGTCTCTCCGTCCTCTTCTTTGTCGTTTCCCGCGGCGACCGCGACATCCGTCTCCTCTCGCTCTTTTCCCAACACGCTCTCCACGAATTTCACCAACACCTCCCAATCGTGCCTGTTCGGATCGTGCGTTTGCTTCAACTTGGCCGTTTTCCCGTGTTTCTCCACGAATTCGTTGAACGTCCCGTCCAGGCCGGATATTTTCGTCCGCTGCGCGTCTTTGACGATGCGCACGAGCATTTCTTTGTCCTGCGTTTCGAGAGAGAGAGAGAGAGAAATGGAAAAGTGTGTGAGCCGCCAGGGGAGAGAGTGGTCGTTGCGCGTGCAAATAAAAGACTCGCGAGACCCGCGACGCGCGTTGATTAATAACGATTTTTAAAAAGAGAAAAGAATAATGCTCCGCGCGCGCGAAGAGAGACGCACGGCTTCGGTAAATTTGCTCGGGCGCGACTTGCCGCCCATGATGATGACGTGTGTATAAATAAACTTTGCTTTCTTTTTGCAAGAAGAGAAGATGCCTAAAAATGGAGAAAATGCTCCAAAACAGAAAAAAAGAATATATCTTCTGACGGAATATGGACGACGAAATATTCGTGGGATATCTCTGCTGCCTCGTCGCCGCGGTGTTCTTCGGCTCCAACTACGCGCCCGTGAAAAAGCTCAACGTCGGCGACGGAGTGTTTTTCGCGGTTTGCATGACGAGTGGCGTTTTTTTCGTTGGCGTTTTAGTGCAATCGTTTCAAGGATTTCCGCGGTTTGAACACCGAGCGACGTACGGTGGGTGCCTTTGGGCGCTTGGGAATTTATGCGTCGTGCCGATCGTGAAAAGCGTCGGTTTGGCGGTCGGGATGCTCCTCTGGTCGTCCACGTGTATGCTTTCTGGGTGGATGAGCGCGAGATTTGGCATCTTGGGGGTGGAGAAGCAAGAGGTGTCGAGACCGGCGTTGAACGCGTTCGGGGTGGCGTTGGCGTGCGCGGCGCTGTACGTCGCGTCGAAGATCGATGGGACGGTCGCGACGACAACTGGTAGGTTAGGAAGTAGTAGTAGTAGTAGTAGTAGTGGTGGTGGTAGCATTGAGAGGAGAAACGAAGAAGGAGAAGAGAACGCGTTCTTAAACAACGACAACGACGACGACGAAGCCGCGTTGCGTAACGGTAGCGTGGAGAGTTCCGCGACACACCACAAGAAACATTACGGGATTGCGTTATCTCTTCTTTCGGGTTTTCTTTACGGCGTGACCTTTAATCCTGTGGAGAATTTGAGAGCTGATCGGAGCGGTGCGCACAGCGACGACGCGCTCGATTACGTGTTTTCTCACTTCTGCGGGATTTTACTCACGACGCTCGTCGCGTTTGCGCTCCACTACGCGCACGTCGTCCGAAAATCCACGGACAGATATCCCGACATTCGTCAAGAAACCGTAGTTCCGGCGTTCATTTCTGGTGTCATGTGGGGAATCGCTCAAACCTCTTGGTTCGTCGCCAACAAAGCGCTCTCGATGTCGATTTCGTTTCCGATTATTAGCACGCTCCCTTCGGTGGTCGCCGCGGCGATTGGCTACTTTTATTTCCACGAAATGCGAGGCGAAAAGAACGTTCGGTTGTTACTTTCCTCCGGGGCGATGCGATTAGTCTCCGTCGCGTGTATCGCTAACAGCAGATGATTTAGGACAGAAATGTATTACTATTATTATTATTATTATTATTATTACTATCGTTGTTGTCGTGTGTGTGACTCTAAAATTACACTCTAGGTTCCCTCTCTCTCTCTCGAACGCTACCCTCTATTTCTTCTTCGACCGCTTCCCTTCCCCTTTCTTCGGAGGTCCTTTCCCTCTTCTCTTCATCCTCTCTAATTTCACCTTCCTCCGCTTATCCTCCGGATCTTCAAACAACAGATCCAACCTCTGAATCTTCTCCGGGTACCAACTCGTCAGCGTCGGTCCGACCAAGCTTTTTTTCAAGAGTTTTCGTCCGGTTGGCGCGTTCGTGTCGTTCAAGGCGGTTTGGAATATTCGCGCCGCGGCGAGGGCTATCTTTCTCGCGGATGATGTGGCGGTGGTAGACGACGACGCCATCTCAACAGTGTTGATTTTTCGATGACGCGCTTCTCTCTTTTCGTCTTCTTCTTCTTCGCACTGCGCGCTCGGCGTTTTGGGGAAAATTTTTTCTCGAAAAGCGGCACAAGAAAAAGTAAAAACAAAAAAACACGATGGACAACGAAGAAGAAAAGAAAGAAGACAAAGGCGAACACATCAACTTGAAAGTGAAGGACCAGGTGCGCGCCGCCGCTGGCTGCTTTTTCTCTCCTCCTCCTTTTCTTCTCCCTCTTCTTCTCTGTTTTCCGCGCTTCGTGTTGCGCGCGCGCTCTTTCGAAAGAGAGAGAGAGAAAATTCTGTTCTTTTTTTTCAAAACTCGAGGGGCGATCTTCTTCTTTCTCGCGCGTACATCTCTTCTCTCTCCTTCTCTCTGACGCGATTCTCTCTCTTCCTCTCCCCGCTCTCGCGAAAAACAACAGGACAACGCCGAGGTGCACTTCAAGGTGAAGATGGGCACCAAGTTCAAGAAGGTAACGCGCAATTTTTGGGAGCGTTCGGGGGGTTCCTTTTTTTAAAAGAGAGTAACTCTCTTCTCTTCGCGTTGTGTTTCTTCGTTTTTCTCTCTCTCTTTTTCTCGTCGGGGACAAAAAAAAAAGAAAAGACAGGTTGCCTTTGAAATCTTGGCACCCAAAATTATTTTATAGCCAAAAAACGTAATATATTTAACTAACGCGCTTGCTTTCTTTCTCGTGTGCAGATCTTCGACGCGTTCTTGCAGCGCAAATCTCTCCAACCGGGCTCGGTTCGATTCTTGTTCGACGGGGAAAGAGTGAGAGAGGACCAGACGCCGCAAGAGTTGGACATGGAGGACGGCGATTCTTTGGACGTGATGATGGAACAAGTGGGAGGAAAGTAAGACGAGCGCGACGCATTCGGAAACAGTAATGATATACACGCACGTTAACCACAACGTTTATATAGGTAGTGGCGCCTGGAAGGGCGCGAAGTGAGAATGAGAAAGAGAGAGAGAGAGAGAGAGAGAGAGAAAAACACACTCGCAAATTTCACATGTAATACGCAATTTTTAGTAGATCGATAAAATAAAACATCATCGGCGAATACTACTACGTTTCTTTTTACACGCACGCTAATAAATTCTATTGGTACTCTGCCGATGCCTTTTGCATCTTCGATTGTCGCTCGCGAAAGACATCCTTTGTTGGCATTCTGAACGACGACGGTTCGCCTCCTGCCATCATATCAGGTGTCATCATTTGCGTTGCTGTTCTTTTTGAACCCATGCTTTGTGGTCGAGTATCTTTACCTTGCATCTGCGCCAACAACTCAGCTTTACCTTCGATGGTCAGATCTGCGTTTTTCAAAGCGTCCAAGACGGCGTCGACTCTCGGCGCTGGCATTTTCGCGAACGCTACCGGACCGGGGAGTTTATTAAATAACTCGCGCAAGGTTTCCGGGAGATGCGGTGCTACTACGACGGGTAAAGCAGAGAGACCGATGGACGGCGGCACGGCACGCGGAGCAGTAGTTGTCGTCGCCTCACTCGGAGCTGAAGCTGAAGGTGCCTTGGTGGAAACAGCTTTCGAAGGAGGAGGTGGCGCACCTGTAGGCGCTTTCGGCGGTGGAGGTGGTTTAGGTCGAGAAATTTCTTTTTTACCCGACGCTACAGACATGGCGATGTGCTTCTTAATAGAAGACACGCCGAGATTCGCGTAGTGAGATAAACTTTCACTTCTCAAAGGCGCAACGTCTGGAATGAAGTTGTGTCGTTCAAACACGTTCGCGACTAATTTTGCCGCCGTCAGCCTCGAGGAAAGTCCTGGATCCATGGACGCAGCGCTAGGCTCTAAAAACTCGCTTCTTCGAATTTCAGCGGCGCGAAAGGACTCGTAGGAGCCATACTCGTGTTCAAATTTCACAAAAGCGTCAAAGATGGAAACGTCTGGTTTTCCTACGCTCAATGCGCGTTCAAACACTACTCTCGTATTACCAACATCACCGAGCGATATTAAGTGATTTGTGTACGTCAAAACGTACGCGGGTACGTCCATGTACGTCTTGAGACCGAGTTCAAATACGTTTCGGCACGGTTTGTCGGCTTCGTCGTAGCGCCATTCCACCAAAGCGGCGGCGGCATATACGAGCCAGCTGCATCCAGGAGCTTTACGTGCGCGCAAGAAAGCTTTTCGAGAGGAGGCTTGGGAATCTGAGCGTCGACACGCGCGAATATATTCGGCGTACACGACCGAAGTGTCATCGTCCATCATTTTGACGGTTGCGACTTCTCCCATCGCTGCCTTTTCAGCTTCGCGCTTCTCTTCGTACGACGCCATGTACGATTCGTACACAGCTTTCATTCCTTCAAAGTTTTGTTGCGACTCTTCTAAATCTGCTGCGGCGAGCAAGAGCATGATTGACCCCGGAAGCACCGTACGCGCTCGGGACAATATTTCAGCAGCATCTCCCACCCGGCCCGCGCTTTCGTGCCAGTGAGAGTATTCTAACCAAACTTCGGGATAATTCTCGCACGTTAACAGACATTTTTCGTACGCTAGTGCGATGCGTTCCCTAACGCGAGGTGGTTCTTCTTCTGCTTTATCTGCTGCCGCTTTCTTTGCCGCAGCGCTGCTAACAATGCCTACCGCTTCCAATTTCTGCGGGTTCGTTTTCTCCCACGCGATGAATCGTCTAAACGCGTCTACATGACAATCTGCGGCTTTCGTCGTGTGCACGGGATCGCCCACGGCGATGCCGTTCTTATGCACGCGCAAATCGTAACCTAAACCTTCAAAAAGAGCCTTATTCAGAGCTTCGCGCTCTTTGTATGCGGTTTTACAAGCGAATATCTTGGGAGCGTTTTCTGCGAGCAACGTTCTCGCAAACTTTTTATCGTACGAATTTTCGAAAGCCTCGTAGTCATTCACTAAGGATTCCAGAGATTGCGTGGGAACGGAAATTGCACGCTGGTACACGCGACGGAGCTCCATTATGCGTGCGGTTTCGTACTGCTCGGGTTGCGCACCTTCCGGCTGTGAGAAGAATTGCATAAAAGAAGAAAAGAGCACTTGGAAGTCAATATCAAAATAAAGAAACGCTGCAAATTATAAATCAACCATCTCGAAGGGAGAGAGAAAGAAAAGACAAAATATCCATCAAGTGTTCGTGGCATCAGAGGCATCGTTGTCAACACCATTTATCGGGGGCGAACCCGTTTCAGTCGCAAATTACCCATGATACTTGTAACTCGTCACGCGCCACGAACTTTGGTCTCTTTTTTTTTGTCGCGCAAACAGAACGAAATATAAAAAACAAAATTGAATGTGAACGTACCGCTATAAACCCCGGGCTCACTTCTTTTATGAACTCGACGTACTCCTGCCAAATTTTTCCACTCTCTACGTCTTCTCCCACGTGATCAACGCAATATTCAAACGCCGCTTTGATCGCTCTCGCCCCTTCCTCTGTCGTCCCGTTCTCATTCGTTGCCTTTGCGTAGTTCACGTACGCCAACCACAACTCTGGCGCCAAAACGTCCCTCAAACACCTCGAAAAAATCTCCGAAACAGCCTCGTCGTCTTTCTTCTCCATAGCATTTTGCGCATACGCGATCCACGCGTTCACGCATCTCGGATGATACCGTAAAATCTCCTCGTACACATCCTTTGCCACGGACGGCCTTCCTCTCGCCTCGACGAAGAACACGTCCCACGCGGACGCGTCGTATGGGTTCCTCCGAAGAATTTTTCGAGCGTTCGTCAATCTGTTTGATTTGACGATTGGATTCGTGCCGTCGTCATGCGCGTCAAACGCTGCATCGGCTTCCTCGTCCGTTTCTACAGAAGAAGGAGCTGGGTCTACTCTTTCTTCGTCATCGTTGTTGTTGTTGTTGTTGTTGTTAGTATCACGAGTTTCTTCTTGTTCGTTTTCAATCGTCGTGGTCTCCAATTCGTTTCCTTTCGCGTCTCCTTCTCCTTCTGTCGCGGGCGTCTCCTCAGCCTCTGCACTTTTCTTACGCTCCTCCTTTTTTTCGTCTTCGGCGTTTTTGCCGCCATCTCCGCCGTTTTCGTTCTCTTCCAAAAACTCTTTCAGTCGCGCGATTAAAATCGGCTTCGTTCCCGAGGAATCTAATTTTCTCTTTTCGAGTTCGCCGCGGAGTTTTACCACGGTCAGTTTCTGCAGGTCTTGCGGCTTCAAAGAGGAGGAGGAGGAGGCGACCATGGCGGTGGATTTTCGTATCGTATCCGCGAACGAACCGAGCGAATTATCAGTCCGTAACCTGTTTGTGTGTACGTGTGGATGCGTCTGCAAAGCGCAGCAGAATTCTGTGGCTTTTTTGAAAGCAAAAAATACTCGTGTGCGTTTTCAAATTTAAAGGTGTACAAAAGGGAAGTCTCTCTCTTTCTATCTATCTGCGTAAAGTCAATTCTCGTTGATGGCACCCAGCGGTACACATGTTGGTCTTCCGTGCGCGCAAAAGAAGGGCAATTTGCATTCGCTCAGAGATTTAACGATGATTGTGCACTCTTTCAGGGTGAGTCGATCGCCAAACATAATCGCCGAGCGACAACTTTTTTTGGCGAACGCGCGACGAAGCGAAGGCGGGAGAGCCACAGGAGGGCCGCCGCCGTTTTCGGCGAGCTCGTGTAGGAAAGATTTAAACTCCTTGAGCACGTCGTTGGTCAGAGAATCTGGCACGCGCGTTAATTTGATGTGTAACAGTCCAATTTCTTCCCATTCAAATCCGGAACGGACGATGATGTCTCGAAAGTCGCACAAAGTGATGTATTCGTCTCGATCGAGTTTCATCTCGAGATTGACCGCTTTTCGCCCCGTTGACGGCTTTTCGAGGTAGCTCTTTTCGAGGTCTTCTAAAATAATTCGTTCGTCAGCGGCGTGTTGATCGATTAATATTATCTCTTTGGTGTCTCTGGTTATCAAAACGATAAACTTTTTCGCAAACTGTCCAACCACGATGGACTCTCGGAGCTCATCGGAGGTAATCGTTTTGGACGAAGGTGGAAGCTTTAACACTTCGCGGTTATTAACGAGAGTAAACGCCGGATTTATCCAGTTTTTTTTGGGTGATGAATGCATCTTCTTTGGAGATAGAATGGCATTGTTCAGCTGAAATGGCGGCTTTTGAATCGTGCAGCACTTGCATTGCTGCTTATGTTTCTTCACTTCCTCTTCTTCGTCGTCGTTGTCGTTGTCGAGGTGTCTTTTTTTCTTCGACGAGCTTTTCTTCTGAGACGAACTCGATGGCACGCGCGGAGACTCCGCCACGTCTTCTTTCTCGTTGATGTTTTCGGACGATATCTTTCGCAAAGCTTCGCGTAAGAAAGTTGAGATCAACTCTTCGTTTGTTTCGTCTACCGTTCTTATCGAGATATTCAATACGTACGCGACGGAGGAAGACTTTTTTTTGTGAATCTCCTCGAACGTTTTCTCTATGAGCGCGTGATAGTTTGTTCGCTCCTTCATATGGACCCTATTAATGTATAGGTACTGAATTTTTCTTCTGTGAATGTAGTTTTCGGCCCAAGTAATATATCCAGAAGTGCGCATCGGAATACTGCCGTAGTTCTCGTGACACACCGGACGCAACGCGCGCACGGTGACATCTTCTTCTCCGTAAAAAGCTGCTAAGTTCGCCAGACAGTTCCCAGAACTACGGAAGAGTTCTTTTTCGTTCATGGTCAAAACGAGAGTAACTCTCGGATTTATGAGCGAGAGAGCGAACACGCTTTCGAGTGCCTCCTTCTCGCACGCCTTCGAATACTTCTCAAACCCATCCGCTTTCATCTTCTTCTGAATCAACGTCGACCTTTGCGAAAAGAGATCGTGCACCGTAACTATAGTTCCAGAAGTTCGGTACGCGCTCGGCTGCATACCTTTCACTTTTCTCGTACTCCGGCTGCCGGAAGAAGAAAGCGTCGCCGAGAACGTTCTCGTGGAAGGAGAGGCTTCAGAAGTCATACCACCGCCCATCCTCTTCCTCGTCACGATCTGCACGCGCGACGCTCTCTCCACGATCGACGCTAACGACGCCCCGCGCTTCCCTCGCTTCGACGTGCACCCGTATTCTCCGACCAAATGTAAATCCTTCTCCGTCATCCCTTCGCCGTCGTCTCGGACTCGTATCCAAGAAGGCCGCTGCTCCTGGAAAGAAGAAGAGAGCGAGAGTTCGCACGAGACTTCTCTCGCGTCCGCTTCGATGCCGTTCAAAACTAACCGTTCCAGGCACTCCGCCACCGAACGAATCGTCGTCGTCGTCATCTTTCTCTTTTCTCTCTCTCTCTCTCTCTCTGTGTGTGTCGGTAGTCTTTTCTGTGCATCACTCGCGCGTGCGCGTGCGTGTGGGTTTTTTGTTGTTGTTGTATTTTTAAAAGCGAGAGAGAAGAAAAAAAATCAACGAAAAAGCGCCCAAAATTATCAAGGGACAAGCCGTTCAAAACGAGAGGGATTCACAGACAGAAAATTAAACGCCAGAAAAAACAAAGCGCAACGCAAACACGCCACACGCAAACCCGCAAGCACAAAACTCCAGAGAGCGCAAAACGCGGTCGTTATTCTCTATACCCGCCCGTTTATAAACGCGCGCGCACACACGTAAACACGTTGCACATACATCACGCGGCTGCAACAACGCACATAAAAAAAAAATTGGGGAAGAGAGAGAAGAGTTTTTTAGGATGCAATTCAACAACAGTTTGTCGAATCCGCTTGTTTCGCCTTCAACCGGCGCCGGTGGAGGCGGGGAAGAAATATGCCGAGACTTTTTAAAGGTTTGCTCTTTTTGTTTTACCGGCGAGAAAGAAACTGACCGAATGTGTTCTCTCTTTCTCAGGGAGCGTGTTTCAGAGAGAACTGCAAGTATTCGCACGCGCACGCGGAGGGTTTAGGCGCGCAGCTGCCGCAGGTGTGTGTTTCGTATGAATTTTTCTGTTTTTTGCGTCAGCAAAAGCAACAACGAACCTAATTTTTGAACCGACGACGACTCGCTTCTCTCTCTCTCTCTCTCTCTCTCCGTGTGTCTTTAGATACTCTTTCTCATCAAAACTGACTCGTCCACTCTCTCTCTCTCTCTCTCCTCGACAGACATCGCAGCCCATATGCAGAGACTTCCAAAACGGGAGGTGTTTCAGATCCAGGTACGCCGCAAAGCGTTTTTACATCGAACATCGAGAGAGAGGGAAGAAGGCCAAAAAAAATCCCTTCGACACCAATTGGGACGATTTTTTTCTCGGTTCTTTTTTGGGCAGCCGCGCGAGCGCGCCGTCTTTTTTGTATTGTATTCAACCGCGACGCTCACAACAACACGCACGCTCTCTTTTTTATATATTATATCATACTTTACTTTTTAAAACAGTTGCCGATTTTTCCACGGTGCGTTACCGACAATGGTCGGTAATGGAATGCCTGGACAGTTACAGAACGGCGCGTCGGCGTACTACGGGCAACAGCAGCAACCGCCGGGAGGAGGCGGGCAACAACCGCCGGGAGGAGGCGGCCAATCGATACCGGGCCTGCCGCAACATCATCATCACTATCAATACGCCGGCGCGGCTGGACAGGAAGCGAATCTTGTGAACGGTGGTAATTACAATCGCTACGCGCAGACGATTGGTGGAGGTGGGCATCAGCAGCAATTGCACTTTGGTGCTACGAATTCTGCACCGGAACAGGCGTCGTACTTGTCGAGTCAGGCCAACGGGCAGCCGCAGGATTTCGTTCAAGCGAGCGCGTATTACGGGCAAGCGCAGAATCAGCGATATTCAATCGACCAGGCGTTTATCGATCAATCGACTTCTTCGGCGATGGGTTATAATAATAGTAACGATGCTCGCATGTACAATACGAATAATTCCATTGCGGGAATGATAGGCGCGGAGCAATTATATGCAAACGCGAGTGCGGCTGCCGAAAGCGCCGCAAAGGCGTTTGCGTTGCAGCAGCAGCAGCAGCAGCAGCAGCAGCAGCAGCAAGACTTTAGTGCTAATAATAATGGTATAGGGTCTACGGCAGTAGGCTTAACCGGTGGTTTTCATTCGCAAGCATTCAGTAGCAACAGCGGCATAGTCTATAGCGGTAACCAGGCGGTGAATAACGTTCCTCGGACAAAACAGGATGGTTTCGTGAGGGTCTCATCCGCACTCACTGAAAACTCAAATTTCAGCGCGAACTCCCGCCTCGATACCATAGATCTTCCGTTGGATATTCTCGACGAGCCGAAGACGACTTTGGAAAACTACCAATAATTTCATGACGATTTTTTTTGCTGTATTTATATTCATTTATTGCCGCATTCACTGAGAGAGCACAGCATATAGAATGTGAAAGCGGAACCACCTTGTTTTCTATATTCTTTTAGAGATTTTTAAAGTTGCGCTGATGAAGACGCACGTTTATGTACATGATATACGTAGACTAGATAGTGATCAAATATAGTTCTACATATAACGAAGAGAGCGATTATTCAGTTTTAATATAATAATATATCAGTCAATATCACACATTATATATTTCAATTAATAGTCAAGTCTCTCTCTCTCTCTCTCTCTCTCTCTTCTAGTTTAAGCTAAGGTTTACGTTACAAATTCTTTCTTCTCTCTTTCTTGCCATTTGAGCTTTAGTCTTGCTGTCTAATCGCGGAAATTTCAACTTGAACCGACGGTCCCATAGAGGAAGCGATGTACAAAGATTTCCAGTAGTTTCCTTTCGCCCCAGTCGGCTTGTTCGCGTCGATAGCGTTCACAACCGACTGCAAGTTTGTCAACAAATCACCCTCGGCAAAGCTCAACTTACCAAACGGAACGTGCACAATACCTTGCTTGTCCGCACGAAATTCAACCTTACCGCCCTTAAACTCACCAACCGTAGTGGCGACATCCGTCGTCACCGTACCGGCTTTCGGGTTCGGCATCAAACCCTTCGGACCGAGTTGTCTCCCCAACTTCGCAACCTTCGGCATCATATCCGGAGTCGCCACCAAGAGGTCAAAATCCAACATACCACCCGAGATATCCGCGACCAAATCATCGTCGCCGGCAAAGTCCGCACCAGCACCCTTCGCAGCAGCAATGTTATCCCCAGAGCACAAGACGGCAATTCGAACCGTCTTCCCCGTCCCTTTCGGCAACGCAACCGTCGCTCTCAATTGCTGGTCGTTGTATTTCGGGTCAATGTTTAATCTCGCGTGCACTTCAGCAGTCTCCACAAACTTAGTGTTTGAGTTCGCCTTCATCAACGCAATCGCTTGTTCCGGCGCTTGCGGTTGCATTCTGCCCGGGACGGCTTTTTGAGCCGCTCTAAATCTTCGAGACTGTCTCGCTTCCTTCGAAGACAAGCCATCTTTACGAACAGCTCGCGCTTTGGGAGCCGCAACTTCTTCTTCGAGCTCCGCAAAGTCCAAAGCCGCGTTCACTCTCATCGTTTGTCTCATCGGAGATTGTCGTTGAACTGTTGATTTCGTTGTTCATTCAGTGCAGAGTGTGAAAAGAAAGAAAGAGAAGAGAAGGTGAGCACATAAAGAAACGCAAATGCAATCGAAAAGAGAAATGGATAAAGCAGGTTTATAGGTTTTCTGTCCTTTTTGAGGGAGAGAGAGGAGAGGAAAAGAAAAAATCAGCCCGCCGGGGTGCGCGCGAGTCGCGCGCATTCCAGATCCGTTGTTCACAAAATAAACGGAAATTCGAGCGATTCACATCTCGTCGTTTACGTTTATTCCATCAAACAGAACCGAAGACGTTCGCGCGACCCCACGCGCGACGGCGGACGGGTCGATTTTCGCGCTCTCTCTGGATGACGCTCCCCTCCTTTCCACTTTTACAGGGCGCAGTCACAAAGAGCGCTCTACATTTCCTAAAACCAAACAAAAAAAAAAATGCTAAACGCGGAAACGCGCTCTGAACGACGAAACGCGAACGATGAATCGCGCGTACCTCTGCTGTTCGCGGACGTGGAAGAAACCGAGGTTCCAACCAAAGACGCAGTTCTCATGGTTAAGCCTAACATTGTCGCAGGTTTTCTGGGATATTTGTTGTGACGACTCCCTCGTTTTTTTTTTCGCTCGTAAATAAAATCTATCCTCTCTGGCGCTTGGACTGGCAAAGAACACGACGCACACGCCGTCGTTCTCTCTCTCGCTCGTTTTTTTTTTTTGGAGAAAGCGACCGGCTCAAAAAACGTGAGCGAGGGGGACGCTCTTCATCACAGAGAAGAAGACGACGCTTTTTTCACTTCTCTCAGAGAGGAAAAAGACCACACAACAAAACAAAGAAACTTCACTCAAACAGGCCTTTCTTCTTCTTCTTCTTCTTCTTCTTCTTCTTGCTTTCTCGCCGCGGGAGAGGGGGTTTTACATGGCGAGCGGTGGTGGTAGCCACGGTCTGCTTCTCGCCCGAGGGCACTTTTTAAACCGGTGTTGTCACTACTACCGCTGCGGTGGTGGTGGTGGGAGTGGTGGTGGTGGTCGTAAAGGAGCGCCGTCGAGAGCGTTTTCGGGAAAGTCGACTTCTTCTTCTTCGGCATCGTCGTCGGCTTTGTCGCGCGATGATGATGATGATGATGATGATGATGATTCGGATGGCATCGAGAGGATACGAAACGTGAGAGAAAGCGCGGAGATTATCGTCGCGTTGGGGAAGTTTGATGCCATGCACAGAGGGCACAAGGCTTTA
>Ga0255761_10002426_pt1 | contig 17193 bp, 13 predicted proteins | sample 071ome_29_FD_179961 | JGI IMG/M metagenome (GOLD analysis project Ga0255761, IMG submission 179961) | Coastal salt marsh microbial communities from the Groves Creek Marsh, Skidaway Island, Georgia - 071407BT metaG (version 2) | ecosystem: Environmental > Aquatic > Marine > Intertidal zone >... | reverse complement strand
GCGAGTTCTTCTTGATGTTTTTTATCAAATTTAACTAATATCCTTGCAACATCAAATGTAATATAACCAATTCCTCTTTTATAAAGTTCTTGTTCATCGAAAACAATGAGATGTGCAATATTTTCATTTGATTTTTTGTAAATATTAATTAAATCATTGATACTTTTTGTATACCCATATTGGAAGTAATCAGTTAACTCTTGAACTGTGTTTCCGGAGTCAATACATTTAGTTAGCAACCTGCCAACTTCATAAGGTGAAATTTCTGGTTTGAATCCAGTGTTTTTATAATTTACCGATCTAGATAAACTCAATTCTTCTTTTGGACTTATTCCTTTTAGAGACAAGTTTAAAAACCTTCTGTATCAAGCCTTGACATTACGGTTGCATAAATCCACTCGCCAGGTGTTAACCCCTCACTTGTTGATGCAAGCTCTATTCTTTCATATGTTCGTTGAGGATACTCAGTTGAAATTTTCTTTCCTTGAGTTTGTTGCATAGTTAATGCAGCGTCTTTCCATTGTTCTAAATTGCCTCCTGGATTCTGCTTTGCTGCAGCAAGTGTAGAACTTCTGAGTTTATTATCTTGAGCGGCATAATAATCAACAAATTCTTGTGTTTTCTTTTCGTCGACTGTTATGCCATCAGATTTTCTACAAATGTTCAGAATGTCGATAGCTTGTGATTTAGGGATTCTTTTTTCCTGGGCATATCTATACATTTTTTCACCATTTTTAAGATTTTTTACAAGCTCCACTCTTATTGCATCTTTAACAACACTAAGAGGGATTCCTGTTTTTTCAGCACAAATCTGTGCATCTTTTCCAAGGTTTCCTGATCCAAAAGTTAAATAAATTTCTTCTATTGCATTCCAAACTTCTTTAGTCTGCATGTCAACTCTAATTAGGTTTTCAATAACACTAAGTGCTTTTCCTTCTTCTGGAGAAATAACTTCATCTAGAACCATTGCAGGAATAGTTTCAATTCCAAGTGATTCAAAAGCATAATGTCGTCTTTGACCCCATACAATTTCCCATTTATATATATCACTGCCTTCGGTCACTTCTGATCTGGCTACACCAATAGGTTGAATGAGCCCTGAAACTTCGATACTGTCCTTTAAATCATCAATATTGACGCCGATGTTTTTATTTCTAACTTGAAATGTACCATTTGTACATTCTGAAACTTTTACTTCACCATATTTAAATTTTCCTCTAAATTGTGATAAATCTACTGCTTGTTTTTTTGTCATTCTTTAATCTCCTTATACTTCCTTTATAGGGGAAAAGTTTTTAAATTTCCAATATTTCATTTAATTTTAATTTATTTCTTACTTCAACAGCACCCTCAATTACATCATCAAAAATATCTGATTTTTCTTGTAAGAGTTGGTTTATTCTTTCTTCTATAGTGTTTTGTGTAATAAATTTTATTGCATGAACGGGCTCAGTTCTACCCATTCTATGAGCTCTAGCTATAGCCTGGTTTTCAACAGCTGGGTTCCACCAACGATCAAATAATATTACTGTTGATGCTTCTTGTAAATTTAAACCTACTGAACCAGCTTGTAAAGACATTAGAAGCACGGCACTTCCTGAATAATTTTTGAAATTATTCAAAATTTCATCTTTCTCTTTTTTGTTATATCCACCGTGGTAAAGAAAAACATTATCACCATCTAAAGAATTGTCTATTTTTTCAAGAGTTTTTACATATTGAGAGAACACAATAGATTTCTCATTTTTTTGATCTAGTTCTTCTAAAACATCCCTTAACCTGTCGAGCTTGGAGGATTTAAGATTTTCTGAGAAATTACATATTTTTTTTAGTTCTGTAATGACTTCGAGTGGGTTTTTTTCTCTTCTTGAATCAAAAACCATATCATATTCTTTTTGTTGCTCTGATGAAAGGTTGACAAAAAAATCTTGTTCTATAAGTTCAGGTAACTCTGTTAATATTTCCTTCTTTAATCTTCTCAACATATATGGTGCAATGATATTTTTAATATCCAGCAGACCCATTCCTTTTTGAATTGTTTTTCTTTTTAAAAATGAAAAAAGAGTTACAATATCACTTTCATTATTTTCAAGTGGTGTTCCTGTAAGCACCCATGCAGATTTTTTCTGAATTAAATTACATGCCAATGTTGTCTGAGAATTAGAGTTTTTAATTTTTTGTGCTTCATCAAGAATTACAATTTCGAACTCAGGATATTGTAGAATTTCATTACCAGATCGTAATCCTTTATCTGAATAGGCAATTCTAATTTGGTCATATGTAGCTAATGTAAATCCTCTGTTTCTTTGAAGAAGAATTGATCTGTTTGTACTATCACCCTCTAATAAAGTCAATGGAGCATCTGGAAACCAGACGTTAAACTCTCTTTGCCAATTTGTAATAAGAGAGTTTGGAACAATAATTAGGCATTTAAAGATACCTTCTTTCAGAAATCTGTGTTTTAAAGCTGCAATTGCCTGTATAGTTTTACCAAGACCCATGTCATCAGCTAATAAAGCATGGCTAGAATTTGAAAGAAACTTAACTCCTTCCTCTTGATAAGGACGCAGTTGAAAAGGTAAATCTAAGTTTTTAAAATACAAATTTATTCTTCTTCTGAAAATATACGTGCTTTTAGAATATTTGAAAGTTCTTCCTGGGTGTTATCAAAAAATCCTTTTGGCCAAAGCTCTTCTGAGGAACCATCAAAAATAATATCTCCATTACTATCCAAAACAGCTTCTCTGTATTGAGAATCGCCTTCAGAGCTTTGCTCAGCAAAAATAATATTTATCTCTGGCTCTTCAAAACCTTTTACATTAACAACTCCTGAATACTTATCTACACTTAATGATGAAGATATCCACTCTTTATCTTTTAATTTTTTCCAGCTTTTCTGGTGAGCTTTTCTTAACCGGACTCGATCAATAATGTTTGGTGAATGAGTTTCTATTATGATTTGGCGTCCACTAGCAGCCATAGAAAGTAAAAAATCCGCTAAATAAGCTTGGGCTGAGGGATGTAAATTTGACTCTGGTTCTTCAATGCAAACAACTTCATCTGGATTTGCTAGAAGACAAATTGCTATTACGGGCAAAACTTGTGAAACGCCTGAGCCGACTTCAAAAATATTTCTTGTGTTATCATCTTTTCCTTGTACTTTTAGCAGTGGGTTCGGACCATCCATAACACTCTCAACTTGAGAAATCTCCATTTCAAGATAAGAAACCCAAGAATTAAATGCATCTAAAAAATCACTATAGCCTAAAAAATGCCAATCGAGCTCTTCATAACTCCTGTCAAATGGGGGGCTTGTTTTAACTGATGGGTACAAAAATGGTTCTACTAATTCATCCGAACTTGTAAACATTAAATTTGGTAGAAGCCCTCCGTACTTACCAACTGTAAGGTTTTCGTTAAATGCTCCTGGACTTTCTTTCAATGATGGGTTCCTGCCATTGTTCAAGTATTTAATATCTCTAGCTAGTTCTGAAATTAAAAACGATTTAACATTATTTGAATCATTATTTTGCTCCACATACAAAGTATCCATAAAAGAAGCGAGTTTATTTAAATTTTTGGAATCAACTTTTTCTGACTGTAAAGATACTTTTTTTTCTAAATTTACCTTTTCTTTTAGTAGCTTTTGTTTCTCACTTCTTACAACTTCTAGATCTTTTTGAGCACGTCTCATGTGTTTACTCAAACTATTTCCTCTTAAATCAAGGTCTGTTAGCTCTTTATTCATCATATTTCTGTCTTCATTACTTAATTCATTTGATAAATTTCTTTTCAATATGCCAAAATTTTGACTTACTATTGAAACCTCTTCCTCTAGGTCTTGTAACTTGGCTTCATAGTTTTTTTCTCTTCTCTCTATATCTAAAATTCTCTCCCTTATCATTTCCAAATTTTTCTTTGATGTCACAAATGAACTTGCATGTCTGCCATAATCTGCTTTTTTAATTTCATCTTTTAAAAGACTTCCAAAAAATTTAAGTCTATTATCAACTGTTCCTCTTGAATCTTTTAAATTCTTAATAATTGTTTTGTTCATTAAAAAAATCTTTAAATTGTAATCAATAGAGCTTACATATTTTATACCTCTAAAGTTGGCTTTAGGATGTAAAGTGAATTCATTGGGGATTAAAGTTTTCTGCTCCTCTTCTGTTGTTAATTTATATACATGTTGGGTAATAGGATTATCTTTGCATGATAAAACAATTTCGTTTGGTTCTAAACTTCTTCCATCGGGATTATTAATATTATTAAAATCTTCAACACTACAATTACATATTCCTAGGTCGTTTTCGATAGAGAATTGAAGAAATGATTTTTCATAACTACTTACGCCCATCTCTTGACTAGTGGATGCAAGTATATTTTGTAGCTCAATTATTGCTTCAATTGGTTTAACTAAAACTGATTTTGAAGCACCCTCAATAGTCAACATATCGTTGTCAGATACAATCTCATCAATATATTTATTTAGATCAATTGCTTTTCTGGACTTAAGTAAAGAGTTAAAGAAAATAATAAACATTAAAATAAATTGTGCTGAAACAATCCTTAATTCAGCATGCTTGTCTGCTTTATCTAAGAAATTATTGGTATTGTTAATAAGTGTTGTTAATTTTTTAAAATCTTCATACACTTTTTTTGGCAAATTTTTCTTAATAGCTACTAAATAGTCTGGACTTAATCCTTTTATAAATTTATCTTCTATTTGTTGCGAAGATGATGCGGAGAATGCAGTTTCTTCAATATCTTTCTTTGAAAAGCTTGGGACAACATCATGATTAAAATAATTGGATAATTCTTTGGCAAAACCTTGTTTAAAAATATTTGAAATTAATTTAAATAAATCTTCGTAAAAATTTTCTGATCGCTCAAAATCAAACTTAATTTGATTTTTAGAATTTCTATCTTTTGATTCTTTGTTTATAGACTGTTGCAAATAATCAAAAAAATAATTGATATAGAAATTTTGGTACCCTTCTGATTGAATAATCTCAAAAGGACTTTTTCTAAATATAAGTCTTTCACCCTTATTGTTTAAAATTAATGCTTCCTCACTTTTAGAGTCTCCTATTTCTGTGTAAATAATTTTTTGTATCGGGTCAATATAATCCTTAAAAATAGACTCATCCATCCAGAGAGAGTGAAGAGAATCATCTTTACCTGTAAATTTATCTCCTAAAAAATTATCTTGAGCAAATTTTCTAGATAAATTAGGGTCAAAAATTCCTAGAGAGTAACTATTAATATATTTTCGTCTTAATTCATTAAGATTTTTATCAGTTTCATCTCCATAGATTACATTAAAAATCTCATCTTCTTCTGAATTGTCTAACCATTCACTGTTGACGCTTAGGTTTTTTAACCGAACTATTTCACCTATTTGAGAAGCTTTTTCTAAATTTAATTTTAATTCGTATATTTGACCTGAAATTGGATCAAAACTACTTCTAGAATCGCTGTGAAATTGAATTCCTAAGGATACTCCTTCACGTGCTTTTGAATTTTTAATAGCATCATACTTAAGATTTTCTGTAATGAAATCTGGATGATAAACATTTAACCCAGGAGCTACAAACTCATTTAAACCTCTTGTTGTCTCAACTCTATTTAACCACTGAGTAATATATTTTATTGATTGTATAAGAGAGCTTTTACCTGAAGAGTTTTTACCTGTAATTATTGTTAAATCACCTAAATTTATTTCTGCATTTAAAATTCCTTTGAAATTTTTAATACTTAGTTTTTTAATTTTCATTGTAAAAATCTATTCCTATACTAACTTCAGTATTATCACTTGAGTTGATAAGTACAAGCTCGTTTTTTTCTTCTAATTCAGCATCTGAAGCTATTACTAAGTTATCTTTGAATGTCGAATGAAGTTTAAATATATGGTTAACATATGGCTTTTGAATTTCTTCAAAAGGAAGATTTTTATAGTTAATATTTTCGTGCCTTATTTTCATCTTCTCGAGTCCTTGAACTATCTGAATATCAAAATTGTTTTTCTCAAAATTAACTTCTCCTGTTGATAGCCATTGAAGTGCTTCTTTTGAAATAAGAGACGCTTCAAATTCTTTAATTTTTCTTCTTCTAAATCTTTTGTTGCTTTTAGAAAATACCGGATTACCCCTTCTGAATTTAACTGTATTACCCAATTCAATCTGCTCAATAAATTCTTTTTTAATTCTTCCAATTTTATGGAGGAATCTTTTATCTTCCTCAAACAACACACCATCCAAATCTTCATAAACTACTATGTCATAACTTAAGTTTGAATGAATTTTTTTCTGAATAAACAAATCAAGATCTGTTGCGTAATCTAATTCTGAGTCAGCAAGCACAAATTCAATATAACGATTTCCATTTTGTTCTTTAATAGAAGTAATGACAATCATTGCATAACCATCGTCTGTTAGGTTTGATTTTGTAAGCCAAATATCACCAACCTCTCTCCATCTATTAAGTTTTTTAGGAAAATTAGGATTATTTATATTCAACCAAGCAGCCCGTGGTAATTTTAAATTCTTATGTTCAAAATAACGTCTAAATTCGCTGTCAATATGATTTGCCATAATTGAATTAGATTTATTCAGTTGGGAGTGTTCGTAAAATATATGTCCGTTTCTATGACCCCAGTCATATGGATGCCAGTAGTAATCTTCTGGCATATATTTTTTATACTCAATAAATTTTTGATTAGATAATGGAAATAATGTATCAAGATGATTGTAAAAAACAATCTCATGATCTGTAGGTTCAAATAATGATTCTATATTTTTAGAATACGAGTCACTCTTCATTATCCTCTCCTTCTTCAAAAATTTCGACATCAAATTCTTTGTAAAACTCTTCTAGAAAAATATCGTTAATTAATAGTTCTAAATTATTTTCCTCTTCAACTGGATATGATTCAAAAATATTTTTAAGAATTTTTTCTCTCCTTCCAGACAATGTATCTTTAGATAAATCAGTATTATAAAAATCTCGCAGTAAATTTTTTTCTAAAAATTTAATTAATTTATTCGTTGTCATATCAAGCTTTATAGGGGGAAAGTTTAAAAATCTTGATTTGTTTTTTATTAGAATGCTATATTTCTTCCTTTCAGAGGATGATGAGATTCCTCTATTTAATCTTTGAAATTCTGCTTGAATTCGTGATAAAAGTTCAATAAAACCTGAGGAATGTAATAGAATTTCTTTTTCTTCATACTTTAATGAGTTAATTATTTCTACAACTTCTCTTCTGAGAGACAATGCATCAAAATCACTTATATCATTTACATCTTGAATAGTAGAAAAAATATCAACTTCATCATCGTCTTCAATAGTTATATTTGAGATAGTTCTAAATGTTCCAGTGTAATCTTCTAGCAATTCTGAAATAACATCATAAATATGTTGTTCAGACAAAATTAGTTTTTTTTCTTTAAATAAAAATGGGATTATATCCTCTTTAAGCTTTTCAGTTCTAAAAATTTGTGGAGCGTTGAAAACTCTATCAGTGTTTTCTTCTGTTTCAATATTCTGTTCCAATGTGTCCACATCTAGGCCTTTAATTAAAGGATGAAACCTCCGCATCTCAAGTGTAAGATTTTTTAAATTTAACAGTTCCTCATTGGTTGCGTCAGATCTAGATTTATTTAAAGGATAAATCTGATTAACGGAATCAGTTGTGCTGTATGTTTTAATACCTTGCATTTCGTCTGTAACAATCCATGTAAGATTTTGTATTGTGTTTAACAATCTCTCTCTGAAGGCTGGGTGCAAAAGTTCTAACTTAGCTACTTCTCTTTTTTCTGACCAATCTTTTATATGTCTTGTGAGGTTTTGCTTAAGAGTTCCATCAAACTTTATCCTCTTATCTTTTTCTGTAGTTGCTGAATTAGCGTGGTCTATTACTTTTTGTAATGATGGCATTCTTGTTGACGCTGCCATTTCCAGTAACTTAAAAAGAACTTGTTCAATGGCTTTTCGGTCTTTAAATTCAGATTTATGAATGTCTTTATTTTCTATGTATTTTTCAATATCAGAAAAAATGTCAAAGGGTTTGTAGTACAAACCTGATTTATGTGGATTGTCTGTGGAATTTCTTTTTTCAAAAAATTCTTCTGTCTGCAAGGTTTTTTTATAAATATCAGATCTAAATTGTTTATCAACAAAAAAAATAAGACTCAAATGATTAAATACCACTGCATATTGAAGATTTCTAACATCTGAGTTTTTTGAAAGCCTTCTAGCTCTAATTGCCTCAGGTGAATTTGGTCTAAGATTTGAATTTTGGGATAAGTTTGAGTTTAATGATTTTTGAATTGAACCCAAAGTGCTATATTTTGTATCTATGACTGATGTAAGCTCATCAGACATATCTGAAAAATTTATATCATATACATCAGTCATAAACTTTTCCTATTGATTTAAAGTGTTTAATTATTTTTTCAGATTCAGGATCGTAACAAATAAATTCTTTCGAAGAAGAATCTAGATTTTTTAAAAATTCCTTAGATAGCTTTTGGCTAAGTGGAAGAGTGCCTTTATAAAGTCCTGGTTTATCAAGCTTACAATAGTCATGATTGCTGTCAATCTCATTATGGGGTCTTCGTTGAATAAAGTCATTAGGCTTTCTATTAAGCCCTTCTTCTTTTAGTGACGACCTATTTACAATTTCAACTTTTCCTGAGTTTCCCCTTTTTTGGTAATTTTTTAAAAGAATCCAAAAATGTTTATTTACTTTTTTGCCCTTTGTTTTCTCCTTGAATCGTTTTGTTAAAAAATATGGAGGGTTGTTATTTTTATCTTTAACAAATTTTACAGCAAATTCGTCTTCCATTTCAAAAACAAAACCTTTACTTATGACTTTGCTTAGTGGGTTTTCAGAACTGTGCAGTTCGTATGCTTTTTTAAATGCCTCTTCTAATGCTGACATTACCTTATTTTCACCTTTTTTTTGGTGGCAACATTGTGTGTGAAAAATTAACAGCTTTTGAAGATTTGTAAAACAACTTTGCAGGAGCACCTTTTCCTGATTGTTTTCTAGGTTGTTGTTTATCAGCTGGAACTGAAGAAATCAATAAATTTCCATTTTCGTCTTTTTGTTTAAGTATTTTGTTCTGAAAATTTCCCAATTCGACAAATATTTCACTATCAAAAAGTGACCAAATAGATTGATATACATAACGTATATCAGAAACCGTAAAGTATTTATCACAAAAATCTAAGGCAATAGTTGAATACATTAACTTTTCATTTAAATACATTAGTGCATCTTTAAGCATGTCATTATGGTCAAAAGCCAAAACTTTATTTTCAATTTTTTTATTCAAAACATCTTTTACTTTAAAAAATTGGGCATCTGATGCATCGCTTCCAAAAATAGGATTGTAACTTCTTGGTAATAAGACTACAAAAGCATTTGATATTACTTGTTTATGATTGCCGGGAAGTTTTGTTTTATCAAAATTAAATGAATCCCTGTATGGATCTGAGTAAACTTTTAATTGATAAGGTCTTATCTTTTTTTTAACTAAGTCAAGGCCGGACTCTTCAAGCAACTCTCTTTTAAGTGCCTCACTTGTTGTTTCTCCTGATCTAACAAACCCACCGGGTAAGGCCCAATAACCAAAATATGGCCTTTTTACTCCACTTCTATCAATTGCACTTCTTTTAATTAATAAAACATTTAATTCATTCTCAATCATAGAAAAAACTACTCCATCTACGGCAAGAGAAGGTCTAAAGTAGTTGAAATTAGTTATAGGATCAGATTTGAGATTTTCCATTTTAATATTATATTATATATTTTATAATATATCTATCCAAAATTTTCTAACTTGCTTTTAAGAACTTATTTAAAACTTCTTCAATATGTTTTACTTCTTCATGATAGAGCTTTTCAGTTTTGAGATATTTTAGTAAGTCGTCCTGAATTTTATTCATGATTATAAGTTCTTTCTTTTTTACAGATTTTGCTACTTTTGGTTCAAGAGAATTAATGTATTGTTCTGCCTTATTATGCTGCAAAGATCTTTTGTAAATTCTTACTACATTTGTGTGTTGATTTAAATATTTGTTGATGTGAAGTGATGTTTGAAAATTTTTATTATTTTCTGTTAAAGAAGCCCAGAATTGAAGTGTTTTAATTGTTTGGTTATTAAAATCATTTACTTTTTCTTTATCATTCTTAAGTAATTGTTTTTTAATTTTTAAAGAAGTATTTACAGTTTGATCAAAGTCTTCAATATTTTTTAAATTATGATTTATTAAATTTCTATGCCAATCAAGAATTAATTTATCAATCAAAATTATTGCTGAATTTAACACTTGCGAGATGTCATCATAGTTATTTAATATTTTATTAATCATGTTTAAGGTAAATTTAAAGTTTGATTTTTCTGGATTAAAGTATTTAAATATCTCATAAAATACGTCGTACATTTGTTTTTCTTTATTACTTCTTTTTGAATTGTCATTGGTGTAAAACCTGCCATCGGGATACTTAATTTCCAAAACTTCCTTAAAATAATTTTCTAAACTTTCATATTTATTTATATCAAATGACTTATTACTCAAAAGCGAAATTGTATGTCTAATAGTTAAATCTAGAAGATCTGTAAATAAATCATTCTCTATATCTCCGTCTTGTTTCTGCTGTTTTGCCTCTTCAAAAAGTAATCGTAAACTGTCATTTACAATTGTAGGGTTATCAAGTAACCCATTCTGAATTTGAGAGACTTTTGTTCTAATATACTCCTCTCGGTCAACAAACAATTCTAAAGAAGCTAATAAATCATTACTATTTTTGTATACATTTATTGTGTTTTCTTCCACAGAAATTCCAGCATTGTTATAAAGCTCTTTAATTTTATCTAAAAGATCTTTTGAGTTCTTCTTATATTTTGTTTTAAAATCATCATTTAGCTCTTTGTCTAAAAGTATTAAAGTGTGTGTAGGCCTTGATATAGCAACCATAAGATTATCAATGGTTGATCTGATTATTGAGTTATATTTATTTGTAGATTTACTCTTACCTATTAAATCTTCAAGTTCTATTAAAGTCTTGCCAACATCAACTACTGCAACTGTTGAAAAGTCTAAACCTTTAACATCTTCAGGATTTAAAATATCTGATGTTTCTCCGTTGTCTGTTGAAAGTATCCCTGAAGAAATTGATACACCTGTTGGAAGATTGTTTACCTTCTTAATAATACCTTTTAACTCAGCTTCATTTTTTGCACAATAATAAACCACTCTTCCATATTGGTCTTTAGTATTTCCAGTAAATTGTTTTATGGATGGTCTTTCGCTCTTGTCTATCTTGCTATAAAAGTATCTTAAAGAATAAACAAAATTTGAAATTTGACTTGGGGATCGTAGTGATTCATCTAAATTAATGTGTTCTAACATATTGTTAACATCGATTGTTTCAAAATTTACATTTTTTGATTGAAAAATAAGGTTTTTAAATGATGACCAAGTAAAACTTGTAGGTCTAATTGTTTGTGATTCGTCACCTGCAGCCACAAACATTACTTCCTTATTTCTTTTTTTATTTGTTTGATTTGCATAAATGTAAACCAAATAACTTTCTATTTCTGTAAGGTCTTGTATTTCATCAATAAGTAACACATCCAGATTTGTCAAAACTTCGGGTAAAATAATTTCTTTTTTTTGAAATCTGGGTATTAACTGATAAGAAAGATATAGTGCAGGAAAAATCTCAATTTCTTTTCCGCAGTCAAATATCTTTTGTATTACGTTTTCAGCTTGGGTAAACTCTTTTCTTTCAAGAAACTTTTTTCTTTTCTGAAAATTTTTAACTACATAGTCTTTATATGACATATCAAAATTTAGATCTTCATCTAGTTTTCCAAAAGCATTCGCATAAATCTCAGAAAAAAGAACATTTGGGTTATCCTTCCAGCTTGAGTAATTTAATCTTGCATCTTGTTCTAAAAAATCTAAAAATATTTTTTTAGATAACTCATGATTTATATCCTTTTCATTAAGAAAAAGTTGATTATTTGATGAAGCTAAATCTTGAAAAAAATCATTGAACGTTAAGGCTCTCCTATTATTATTTGATTGATTGATTTCACCAAAGCTTTTCATCGCTTCAAAAGTAAGTTTTTTACTATAAGTTAAATAGAGTTGCTTCTTACCTTTAATAGTGTCTGATTTTTTATGTAGAACTGTAGTTTTACCAGTTCCTGGTAGTCCTTCAATTAAAGTAATATTTGAATCTGAATAGACTGCAGCAAATTGATTAGGTGTAAGCCAAACCTGTCCATCATTATCATTCCTATTTTTAATTGTATATTTTTTATATTTTTTATAACTACCTATATTTAACTTCTTGTTATTAAGATCGTGATGTCTAATTTCTTCAAATACTACTTCATTTTCCTTAAGACCTATCTTTCTGCCTAAAAAGTTCGTTCCTAAAGCAACCCATAAATAAAACCTTTTTCCATGACTACCTTGACTTAATGGAGTTTTAAATAACCCTCTATTTACACCTGATTGTGGTGAGAGAATACTTAAGGTTCCAAATTTTAAAAATTGATCAATATCAAATTGAATTTTTTTAACAACACTTATATCGGAATCAGATGATTCCAGATATTTAACTATCTTTGGATGTATGTAAATTACAATTGGTTTGAAATTTTTACTTAGTGCATTCATACTATTTATTATAATATTTATAATAAATAAGTCAATTTATTTATAAAGTTTTTTGTATACAATTAAACATACAATGAAAAAAAGGCTTTTCGTATCCTATTCAAGAAACGACTCAAAATTAGTTGATGAGTTTGTTGAAAATTCAAGCAACTTTAATTTTGAAGTATGGATAGATAAAAGAGATCAAGAATATGGAAAAAAATGGCGCGATAGTATTGTTGAAGCAATTAAAAGTAGTGATGGTGCCATTCTTTTTGTTACACAAGATTCATTAAACTCTAAAGCAGTAAAAGAACTTGAAATACCTGAATTCTTAAACCAAAAAGACACACGTGGTGAAGACTTCTTACTTTATATCGTAATTCTTGATTATGTACCTGAAAATACATTAAGAGAATTTCAAACTATTAATAATGAATTTATATTTAAAGAAAGACACATAAAAAATGTAGGTGCAAATAAATTAGATTCCGAAGAACTACTACCTAGTGAAATGCTAGAAGGTGCTAGACAAAAATACTGGTTTAGATTGTGTTCTGAAATTTATAACGACTTAATTTCATCAGAAAATAAACAAATAGTAAAAAAATTTATAATCAATAAAAAATTTAAAAATTTTATAAAGAGAAGTTCTATTTTATCGTTATTAATTTCTTTGATGTTTTTAGGCTATACAGGGTTTACTTCAGTTAATGAAAGATTTAATAATGCTATTGAAAACATAACAAAAGCTGTTGAAGAATTAGAAAGCGTTCCTGAAGCAAGTGATTCAACTAATGAATCAAACATAATAATACAAAGTGAAGACTCTACAACAACTACTGCTGCTCCAACAACTACTGCTGCTCCAACAACTACTGCTGCTCCAACAACTACTGCTGCTCCAACAACTACTGCTGCTCCAACAACTACTGCAATCAAAAATTCAAATGAAAATATTAAAGTGGGTGAGGCTTACCAAATAAACCTCCTCCGACAAGATATGAGCTTTTTAGATAATTTGTTTCTAGAATGGGTCGAACAAGCAAAAGTTTTTTCAATTACTCAATATAAGAAAGGTGTTGTTTTATCCTTTACACCTTTATACGATCTTAATGCGTACAAAATCAATTTAAATGGTAAGAATATCGGTTCTACGAATTTCAGAGGATCATGGTATCATCATTACAATAATTTGGTTTTAAAAAATTTAACAGACTCTGAATTTTATAGCTTAGAAATATATCTGGTAGATAGATACTACAGAGAGTTTGGACCAATTAATTTTGATTTTCAATATGTTTGGAATAATGATGACCCGTTTAGATATGATGATATCGAATATACTGATTTTGATGGTATCTTAGTTGGTGATTTTTCTAATAACCCAAATAGACATGTTATACCAAATACCCCAACATTAAAAAGTAACCTAAATGCTGTAGAAGTTAATACTTATTATGAAATTTCTAATTTATACAAATACAGAATTGTTATAGATAATTTAATATATGAACAATTTACCCATTATTTAGTTGTGTATAAAGATGAAATTATATATTTAAGCAATATTTTAGATTTTTATGTCACAGAAGAAATGTTTGATGAATATATTAAAATTATTCCTTTTAATAATATTCTCTCTTATGGAAATTCATTTGACTTATTAATTACTAAGTCAATGTTTGAAGAATAATTAATATAGAAAAAATTCCAACAATAAAACCGACTAAATTTTCTACATATTCATATTCTTTCACTTTTTCTTCCCTAGCTAAAGAAATTTTATCTAGCTGTAGTTCTTTTTGATTTTCAGGAATATCTTTAAAATCTTCAATTTTTATTTTGCTAAAACTTCTATCTATATTGTTTATACTTTTATATTTTGAAGAGCTCATAGTAATCGTTTTACAATTATCTAATTTTCCATATCCAAATCTAGAGTCTTTTAATAGATAATTAAAATCATTAATGTTGTGCTTTTTCAAGCATTTCATGGCTATGCTTGCACAAGCCAAAGAGTCAGATAATGCATTGTGATGATTTAATTGAATATTTAAATTTGAAGCTATTGTCGAAAGCTTGTAATTTGAAAGGTTCCATGTTAATTTTGAAAGATTTATAGTATCTAGAAAGTAAAATTTCTCATCTTTAATTTTATAGTGTTTAAAAAGTTCTTTTAAAACGTTGATGTCAAAAGAAGCATTGTGGCAAACTATTATATTTTGTTTCAAATCAAATTCTTTCTGCAATTTTTCCCAGATTTTATCAAAATAATCTGAATCCATGTATTTACTTTGATTTATTCCATGGATCTTATAATTTAATTGTTTTAACCTTTGATATCCGGTAGGTGGTTTTATAAAAGCACTAAATTGCTTTATAATTTCATTTTTATCAAATTGAACCACGCCTATAGAACACGCGCTTAGTTTATGTTCATTCGCAGTTTCAAAATCTATTGCAAGATATTTAGTCATTTGTTCCTACCTCTGCCATGAATCTAAATAATTCACCAACTATGCCCGTAGTGTTGTCTTCAAATATTAAGAAAGTAGAAATCTCAATGTGAAATTGATCACCTTGAAGTTCTTCTGGTATGTTGAAGTAACAATTCAAATCTGTAATGCTTTGATGATAAGTGTGAATTGTAATATCGTATTCCAAAAGCTCTACTTTACAGCCATAACTAACAACTGAGTATCCACTTTCAATATAAGGTGGGTTTAATTCCAAATGTAATACATCTGTAAATGGATTCATGTCTACTCCTTTTAATAAAGGAGGGTCGTTAATTGTTCTAAACTCAACAAATTCAATATTTTTAATAATTCCAAACCCACATGTCCCATTGTCAACACTTGATTGAGTGCAGTCTTCTGGGATAATGTTTAACTCATTAATCTCTTCTGCTGTATAGTAAATAAGTTGCCAATCTTCAAAAGATGTAAAATCTGCATCAATTAATTCTTCCGGGGTATAAAAAACATATTGTCCCTCTACAGTAATTTCTTTAATTACAGACTTAATATCATGATTTTGACAAGGAATACCATTACAAAAAAATAAATAATCTTCTTCATCTACACTATTTTCATGATTTGAAATATTCTCTTGATATAGTTTTTGATTATTATTTATCATTGGTTCAATTTCAAAAAAATTTAAAATTGATGAAAAGCTTCCGGCAAAAATAGTTGAAGCAAATACTGTAGTTATAAATATATTTTTAATCATTTTTTAACTCCTTCTCGCATAAATTACATTCGCAAGGAAAATTTTCTTTTTCCTGATCTGATAATTTAAATAATTTAATGTCTACATTGTGTTTTTTGCATTGAACAAGAAGGGAATTAGTAGAAAGCTGAATTCCAACTTTAAATTGATTGATGTCTAAATTATCATTATTTTTTTCAGACAAACAAAATACACAATTCAACCAAATATCTATTTGCTTACTAGTTTTCATCATTAACCACCAATTAAACCCCTGGACTTGTTAAAAGATTATTAATATCATTGTTAATTTTTTTAAGAGCTAACTCAGCAGACGAAGGGGTGTTCGATGTAACTATATACCCACCACATCCCTGATGTTGCCAAACTAAATATTTATTTTCTCTAATCAAGTCAAAATTATTTCGCTTCATTATTTCTTGTACTATTGCTTTATATTTCATAATTATTATAAATTTTATAATATATATATTAGTATGTCAAGTATTTACTATAAATTTTATAATATTTAATTTTTGATAGCCAGAGATCTCTTACTGCCTATGTAAACTCTATAAAAAACATTTGATAAAATAATGTATGCCTTTATATGAGAACAAAGAGCTCTCTGATAACGATTTATTTAGATCAGTAGTGCTTTACGGAAGAAACGTAGCTTCATATAAATTTGCTTTGGCTGAATCACTTCTTCAATTGGGAAAAGAAGGCAACAATATCATAACTCTTGATGAGTTAGCTGTTCCATTCTCAAAAGCTTTATTGCGACACTTAGAGGAATCAGACAAGCAAGGTATTTCGAAATCCTCAACATTTCTGAATACGTTACGTGAATATAGAGATAATGAAACTACTAAGGATAAAATGCTAGACACTACTGCAAAACTTGGTTTTGTAAATGTCATAGATGCGTTTCATAGAGTTGGTAAACAAGACATTTCAACACGATTCTTTCTTGATGAAAGAGGGAGTGGAAACAAAATTGTATTGACTGATGAATTGTTGCAATTGTCTCAGGCAAATACTGCAACATCGTTAACGAAAGAAAATGATGCTCGTTGGAAACTTGTTGAAACAGCTTGGGAGTATGGTGTATCAAACGCTTTTGTAACTGTTGAATATGACAAACAACAAGAGATACTCATTGCACTACAGGGAGGAATAAAAAGAAAATCTATTACTGGTGTAAAAGATGCAATCAGTGGTTATCAGAGAGGACAATGTTTTTACTGTTCAAAGGAACTAAATTTTTCTGAGACACATACACCTGATGCAATT
>Ga0255761_10002423_pt1 | contig 17205 bp, 18 predicted proteins | sample 071ome_29_FD_179961 | JGI IMG/M metagenome (GOLD analysis project Ga0255761, IMG submission 179961) | Coastal salt marsh microbial communities from the Groves Creek Marsh, Skidaway Island, Georgia - 071407BT metaG (version 2) | ecosystem: Environmental > Aquatic > Marine > Intertidal zone >... | reverse complement strand
CTTCTTATTCTTCACAATCGGTTTCCATTTATCATTTGACAGAGGTGAATCTAACCAATCTTGTACAGAATTATATCCTGCCTTTTGTAGATCAGATTCCATCATCTTTAGTCCACCCACAAAGTCTGCAAGAACACCATCCATATCACAATATATGGTTGGGAGTTGTTGTTCTTGTTCTGTTCTAAAGTGAGTAACTAAAGAATCTGCTCTAAACTGTCCAAATGTTTTATTCATTTTTTCTTTCTGATATCGTGTATATCTTTTGCTTTATACTTGTGTTTCATAATCAGTTTGTTAATTGCCAAAGTTGATATGAATTTAATACCAGCATGAGTAAGTTGTCTTAACTCACCCTCACCAAAACGATCAAGCATCTTTGCAAGTGCCATTGCCTTTTCAGGATCAATTCGATCAGGTAAAGAATTATAAGACTTCTTTAATGCGTTCATTTGTTTTGATGTTATAGTACCTACTGCATCAACATTCACTTCATCAAGTGATTCTTCTCTCATATCTCTTGGTGTCATTTTCTTGTATTGATTCATATCACTTGCAGTTAGACGATCACCAAACATTGTCTTATATGTTTTAGGACCCATTTGTAATGCGATAGAACCTTTGATTAAATCTCTAGGTTCTGTATCCATATCATCAACAAGTTTACCGATCTTCTTCATATCCATATCATTCTTTGCAGTTGATATTCTATCTGCAATTTTCATAAAGTCTTTTCGATCAATGCCACCCTTTTTGACTGCATAAGATGATAACTTCTTTGCATAGTCAACAACTTTAGATTCATCAAGTGATTCTTTTGCCATGATCTTTGGTCTATACTTTCTCACAATCATATTATGAAATCGTGTAAAGTCTTTCTTGCCAGCATCAACTGTAAGTTCACCCATACCAATTGCATCATCATTGACATCTAAGTCCATCGTGTTGATACCGTCAACCATTTTCTTTGCTTGTTCGGCATCACGTTTATTTCTGAACTTATATTCAACATATTCTATCTTCTCATCAAGTGATTCTTTTTTTAAAAGTTTCTTAGCAATCTCATGTCCTTTAGTGATTGTTTTTTTATCTAAAGGTGGTTCATCATTGTATTTCTTTTTGGCAGTGTCCATACCTATTGCATAGGCTTTGTCTTTTGCCATTTCTTTCACTTCTTTCTTTTCACCTTTTTTCTCTTTTTCTTTTTGTTTGTCAATTATGGATTGTGCAATACCTACTCGAAGCGGAACTTCACCTGTTTCTGGATTAGGTTCAACTGTTGTTTCAGCATCTTTCTTTTTTACTTCAAGGTCTTTTGCTTGTAATTCACCTTTTAGTTTTTCGATTTCTGCTTTCAGTTTTTCAACTTCACCACCTTCAGATTTTTCTTCAGGTTTCTTTTCTTCTTCTTTGTCGTCTTCTTTAGGTAATACTTCTACAGCAGGTTTCTTTTCATCTTCTTTTTTCTTTTCGTCTGCTTCACCAAGCACCTGTTTGTATGCACTGTACCAAGACTTAACAACTCCAAAGTCTTTTAAATCAGCCATTTTACTTTCCTTCTTTTTTCTTTATTGCCTTTTGTAATGCAGGTGGTAGTTTCTTTTGTGCATCAGTCATCTCTTTCATGTGATAACCTTTACCTTCACAATGTTCGCAACCTTTACCTTCACATTTTGGACAAGTAACTTTTTCTTCTTTCTTCTCTTTATGTTTTTCTTCTGCCATTTGTGCGGCTTGTTTCCAAGACTTTAATAATAAGTCTTGTACTGTTTCTCTTACTGATTTCTTTGCCTTTGATTCTTCTTCACCATCTTTTGACATTTGAGATTGATTTGCTTTTTGAGCTTTATCATCCATCTGTTCGTCTTTTGCTTTATATTTTGAATCAACATAATCAAAGAATTTCTTCTTTTCTTCATCTGACTTTAGATCAGCAGGTGAATTGATTTTGAATTTCTTCATAGCAGCATCAAATACTTTTTTGTATTCTGCCCCTTGTTCTTTGATATCAAATACTTCTGGTTTAGGATTTGCTTTGTTGATCTTTTCAACAACATCCTCTAATGTGCCACTCTTTCTTCCAAAGTAAGTAGCGTTTCCTTTAAATAGTCCGTTTGCCATTTTTCTCTCCCCTAAATTGAACTGTAAATTTCTTTCCAGTTTTTAAATGCTCGTTTCATTTTTGGTAATAATACCATTTTGTCTAACTGATCTCTTACACCTCTTGATAATAAGAAACCTAGTTCTTTGTTGTACTTATCTTGTAATGAACCAACTTCGTTGTAGATTGATTTCAATCTATCGTCTTTCATTCTAGCACAAATGTAAGCACGTGCTTCATAGTGTTGATTTCTATCAGTAAAACTTTTTACATTATCAAGATCAGATTTTGGCATCTCAACTGCCTCTGATAAATCAACTGATTCTTTCATACTATCATCATCAACAGGATTTGTAATATAATCCTTAACTGATTGAATACTACTTGAACATGATGCCATTTTGTTTGTTAACCATGTATCTAATTGTTCTTCATCAGACATTTCATCTAATTTCATTTCAATGTCCGTGACATTATCTGTCATCACTTTACACAATCTTTTCATTGATGGTACATCAGTATGACCATCTTCTTTTAGTTTGCCCTCTACAACCTTTCGATATGCTTCGGTCATATTAGTTTTATATCTCATTTAACTCTCCCAAATTTGTAACTCTAAGTCACCCTTTCCTTTAATCACTCGATGATAAACATTCTTTTCTATAAAGATTTCTTTACCTTCTTCCATTTCGATTGGCATTTCATTATCAAATTGGATATACCATCCATCAGACTTGATAGGCATAACCTTACGATCTCTACGATCACGATGCCACACATAATCGGTATCACTATAATCAGCGCTAATATTGCGATTAAAGTATCCCACCTGTCTGTTATCTTTATATACATCTACCAAAAGAAGTTTCCCCCTCCTGATAGTCCCAAACTTTTTGCATATCTTGGTAGATTACACGCCCAATATGCAGCTGATGTTCTATCTTTTTGCTGGGCACATTTGTGTCTAGCAGCAAAACTCTTTCTTGCTTCTGGATCATTTAACTTTACTTTTAATCCAGTAGTGTCACCCCATGTAACTTTTTTAATATTACCTGTTGAAGGATCTTTCACATAAACATAATACTTCTTAGGTCCACCCACTTTTGGTTTATTCAACTCAGGTTGTTTTTCATCTGCTTCCATCATCGGTGAATCTAAAGGCACGTGTTGACCTTCATACATTGCAAAAGAACCTATATCAGTTGCAAGTAATTCGATGTCATGTGATGTCACTGAAATGCGACCTTCTCTGACAAGACTTCTTGCAAGATTATAAAATTCATAATATGCTTCTGAACCAACTCTGAAAATACATTCAGATAATGGTAGATGTCGTTCCATATGATATTGAATACCTTTTGAAACTTGTTCAATTAATGTATGTTCTTTAAACGACTTCATTGAATGGTTTTAACTTTCTTTCTACTTCTTCTTTTTTACCTTTTGCTTGTTGCCATAAATCATTATCTGCCTTACGAGCACCACCACCTGTGATGAATGAGTTCACTCTTGCAAATGCCCACTGTTGTTGTGTTGCACCTGGTCGATGACCACCTCTCCATGCAGCCATACCTCGATCAAAAACTTTCTTTAGAATGCCGTAAGGTATTCCTGTTTTCTCTGATTTATTAACTAGACCTTGAATCTTTTCATCAAGTTGTTCTATATTTTCAATCATCTTTGCAACAACTGATTCTAATACTTGTTCATAATCATCACCATATCTCTTTTGATACTTGTCAATTGTTGATTGACTTTCTGCCCATTCTTTAATATCATTTACTTTTACATCTGACATATCTTCTTCAACTTTCTTTTTAGGACTTTCTCCTGGTGTTATTTTCTTTGTATGTTTTACATATTCATCAGTACCAATTTCATATGAATCAGCAATGTAACCTGAAACTTTCTTTGCATCATCAATAGACATTTCTTCAGGTACACAATTAGGAACTTGTTTACCATTCTTAGTTTTCATTCCTACTTGTTTAAAACCATCCCAACACGCTTCACCATACATCTGTTTATACTTCTTTGTGTACTTACTTGGTTTTGTTTTTGCATCTGCATCACCAGGTGCTGGTTTATTACTATCACCTCTATCTTTTGCAAAATGTTTTGCTCTTTTTTCTTTTTCAGCATCACTCATGCCTTTGTAATACTTTTTCGGTTGTGTACCTTTAATATCTTTAACATCAGGATCTTGTTGATTTCTTCCATAATCTTTTGTTGAAACTTTTATATCTTCTAAGAAATCATCTTCGTCATCATCTAATGCATCAGAATTTTTCTGTAAGACAACATCTTTTACTTTTTCTTTTTTTACAGTTGTTGATTCCATCATTTCAACTTGTGTTGTATCAACAGCAACACATTCATGTAACCATGCTTTTTGAACACCACCATCTTCCATTTCATAAACAAGATAGTTTGTTCCTCGTTTAATAATTTTACCAATGGTGCAGTCATTCATATTTTCAACATAGTCACCAATATTAAATACATTTTCTTCCATATACTCTTGCCTTAATTCTTGTTTTTCAAAATCTTCTAAACTCATTACTGGTTTCATTTGAACTCCAAATCCGTATGTCGATTTAATACCCATAGCGGTTCTTAAATCTTTAAATAAATTTTTACCATCTGCGTCTTTCATTTTGACTGGCAGACCTTTTCTAAAACTGTTATAATCATTCTTAACAGCATACAATCTCATTTTTGTTCCTGATATTCCAGTTGTACCTTGTGCATCAGGATCTCTTTCACCTGCACTCATTACCTCTGTCTTATCAAAATCATAATCTTTACCATTGTAAGTGGTAATCAACTTTTTAAATTCAGATACTCTGTCACTTCCACCAATCATATAAACATCTGAATATTTTTTGTTTAAGTCATTCTTTAATACTTCCATAAATGTTCTAGTGTTACCTGTTGCAGGTTTAAACTGAACATTTGGATATAAAGGTTTTAAATACTTTATTTTTGTTTTTGCATCTAAAGGATTCTTATTCTTATCTTGTGATGCACTCACATAAACTATTGCGTCACCTTTAATTCTCTTGGCAATTGATTCAACTTTCTGGATTAACTTTTCATGTCCAGCAGTTGGTGGATTCATTCTACCAAAAGCAAATGCAACTGCCTTTGGTCGTTTACTACCCTTTGCCAGAAACTCTTTTAATGTTTTACTCATGCGACTTTACTTGTTCCTTTGTCCCAACGTTTTGCAGCTGTAAAGTTTGCAGCTGAAAATTCTAATCGATCTACTAGTTTTCTTGCAGTTCCTTTACCATCAACAACAACATAACCTTCTGGATTGGTAACTTCTAATCCATTACCTCTCACAACAAAAGTACCAATTGATTTTGCCTGATTGAGCTTATCAATAATCACTTTCTTTGCTTTCTGTATTGTCTTGTATGTTGCAATGGCAAAATATACTTGGTCTCCTGCACGATCAATAAATCTTAAACCATCATCTAAAATCTTTTTATATTTGTCTTTTGTTTCTTGTTTCTTTACACGATCAATATCAGCACCAACTTTGCCTTCATAGTAGTTTCTAAATCCTGAAACTGCTTTTGCTGTTGCTGGTATATCTTCCATTTGTCTTACAAAGGTATTTAGATAAGTCTTTAAATTCAATCCTATTGAATAATCTGATAGGTCTGTTTTCATTTTGTTTAACAATGCAGTTGATTTCTTTAATGATCCTCTTGCCATATTCACCATTTTACCAAGTTGTTCACCTTCACCAAGTGTCATCATTGCATTACCAGTAACGTCTTTATATGTTGCATCATCAAACCAAACGTTAGGAGAACGTCTAAGTTTTGAAACGTCTGCACCGAACTTTGCTTTGAGATTCTTTATTGTTGATCCTTTGTATGTTGTATGAAAAATAATACCAAACTTTGCACGTGCAATTCGTTGACCTAAACCTGTGTTTTCTGGCACTGTGTAAACAATTGTATTTGGTTGAAATGAAATGACTTGTTCTTTTTTACCAGATGGTGATGTGATACCTTTTGTCTTTTTCATTGATGTAGTAAACATCATATCACCTTGTAGAATACCTTTAAAGTTTAAAGGTTTTAAATATAATAATGCTTCTCTTAAAATATTAGCAACGTCACCTGTATGATTTCTCATTACATCAGCGGGTGTGTAATTAATCTTTGGTGTCACATTAAATAAACTTTTTGTTGCAACAAAGAACTTACCATTTTCTGGATTGATACCAGCAACAATTGCAGGTGCCCCATCCCATTTTACTGTAAGATTCATTTTCTTACTACTAGAACCTTGTAACATATCCCGTAATGCCTCTAAGAAATTTAAAGCATTTGTACCACCTTCAGCACCATTTAGAATAATATCGTCTTCTAAATGTTCTAAGTGTGTGTTTTTATCTTCTACTAAAAAGTCCATTACATTGCCTTTATAAACGGTGCTGATAAATCAGATGATGATAAAGAGTAACCTGCGATATTATCACAGATTCTATTACCTGCATTTTTGTTTTTTACAAGTTGTGCAACATAGAACATACTCAAGTATTTTGAATATCTCCAATCATCACCATCTTTACCTGAAATCTTTTTTGCACCTGCAGTTTCTATAAATTCTTTTTGTGGTATTGGTTTCTTTGTTTCTAATGCTAGATACAATTCATATAACTCTTGTAAGAATTGTGGTGTTGGTTTTTGTGCAAGATTTTTAATTTGTGCTGAATTATATTTAAACTTCACTTTTGTTTGTTGAAATAAAATTGATTCTAAAACACCACCACCAATTTTACCACCAGCAGCCTTTGTACCTTTAATCTCACCTTGCCAACCTTTTACTTTATCAAAACTTCTTAGTTGCATTTCTTTTCCACCAAAACGAATGTAAACATCTTTTGATGCAAACACATCTCTTGCATATAATTTGTATCCTTCAAATCTTGCAGGTCGTCTAACAAATCCTTTTGTGTTAAATTCTTTCAGTGATGAACTACCAGATGCTTTCTTTAGTGAAACACCAACTAATAATTTCTTATCGTATAATTCTTTTAATTGATTGTTGAACTCACCAAGTGTTGAATACTGTTCGAAGTCAAAGTTGACACCTTGTTTAACACACCAGATATCGGCAGGTGACCACTTATTTAAATTTGAAAAAGGTTTTGGTGTTTCTGCTTTGTTTAATTTATTGAATACATTTCCAATTTGATTAACAAATTGAGAACCACGATGAAAGATCCATTTACCAGAACCAAGTTTCTTTCTTAAATCGTTTGCAATCAGAATACTAGATTCAATCCAGTCATCTGTTAAGTCACTTGCAATCTTTGAAACAGGAACATCAATGTCAACAAATCTTGCAGCCTCACCTAATAATGAATCATCTAAGTATTCATCTAAATTCATTTTACCTACTACATGAAAAACACCTGCACAATATAAACACTGTGCGGCTTCTGTCAATGCAGTATTTTCTGCACCACCACCTGATCCGGAACCACCACCAAACATCTTTGTTTTGAGAATATCAGATAGTCTGATCTCATCCCCTTTAGATGTTTTAAATGCAAGTTTGTAGGATCTTCCGTCTTTGAATGCTGAATTGAAATCGCCACTGAGAAATGCTGTTTTGATGTCTGGTGATAACCAGTTTATAGATACATTACCTTTTGAAGTTTCGATTTTAGTATTTTTATCTATGACATCAGATATAATAGATGCTCGTTGAACACCACCTCTGACTTTAGATATTTCTTCTATATCTAAACCTTTTGATTCTCTTAATGTTTGTATCGTTGAGAAACGACTAAAACTTAACATACACCTCTCCCATTTGTGTAGAATATATCACAATTTCCATATTATGTCAACTGTAATATTTATAATTCTTTGATACACAGGAAGTTAGGTATACCGTTATTTTCTTTCCAAATCTGTTCTTTATTATGAAATTTTGCGAACTTCTCAGCATCATCTTCAAACTCAAAGACATTCACCACTTTACGTGTATTCTCTCTGACTTGCCAGATGATATCAACAAATCCTGGCATACGTCTGGACTTCACAGGTTTTGTTGTATATTTAAGTTTCTTAGTAGGTGTTTTACGTTTACGAGAAGTTGCCATATGTATTTCCTTTGTTCTTTTTAAGATAATTATCTAATGCATCTTCACCAGATTCATCTAGTTGTTGTTCGACTAAGTTTTGTGCTGATTGTTCTACATCAAAAAGTTTCATACGAGAACGATCAACACCAATAACAAACTTCTTATTCATTGTAGGATCATTATATCGATTCTTCAATTGTTTGACCATCATTTGACCTGCCTGTTCTAACTCATCGTTTGAAATGAGAGCAAACATAAAGTCAGCAGTAGCAGGCAGACCAAATGATTCGGAGGTGTCTTCAAGGCCAATATCAGTAGAAACAAATCCAGTTCGAGTAGTTTGAGTAGCAGTCATTATTGGAAGGTTACATTCGACTGCCAGACCTCTTAACTCCTCGGCAATAGCCTTGACGTAAGTATAACTGTTAACATTGGCACCAGGTTTAAATCGGGAACTTGCACATATATTAATGTAATCAATGAAAACAATATCGGGTTTAAATGTTTTCTTCAATGCAAGTTCATTAATCAGTGATTTAAAATGCCCGGCACCAGCAGAAGCAGTAGGATATTCTTTGATGACTATTCTACCTGTTGTTGCTTCTTTTAACTTTTGAATCTTGTCTGAGAATATTTTCTTGTTCAATGAATACAAATCATCAGTAGAAATGTTTAATAGATTTGCATCAATACGTTCTGCAATTCTTTCTTCGGCCATCTCCATAGTGATATACAAAACATTCTTATTAATAGATAAGGCATGAGCAGCCATATGTGTCATAAACATTGTTTTACCAACACCTGTACCTGCAAGTGCCACATTCAATGTTTTGTTGGGTAAACCACCTTTTGTAATCTTGTTGAAATAATCTAAATCAAATTCAATGCGTTCTAACTTTTGATGATAGTAATCAAATCGTCTATCAACATCATCTAAATAGTCATGTCCAACATGAGAATCAAAGGAGACACCTAATGCTTCGGATAATATTTCTGGTATCGCTTCTGGTGTCCGTTTTGTATCTTTATTCTCTAATATTTGAATACCATCCATCACAGCGTTATGGATGGCACGATCTTTACAAAACTTCTCAGTCGTTTCAACTAACCATTCTAAGTTAATATCTTCTGGTTTTAAGGATTGAATGAGTGCGACAATTTGTTTATATTCTTCATCAGTAATATCTCTACGATTCTGAATATCAATTTCTAAAGTTTCTTTTGTAGGAAGTTTATTATATTGATTTGTAAAATTAAATATTTCTTTAAATAAAATCTTTTCTAGTCGATTAGAAAAATATTCTTCTTTAATAAACGGTAATACTTTTCTGGAGTATTCTTCGTTAAATAGAAGATTCTTTAGTGTCGTTCTCTCTATTCTTTCCATTCACTTCCTTTTCTAAATTTTCTGTCAATATATCACCGATTGTACTTCTAAATGCTTCACATTCGGTATCAACATTGTTTGGATTACGCAACACCTGATAATCAAATTTTAATCTCAGGTGTTCGTTCTCCTCAATTAGTTGTACTTTACCATAAAGGTAAATCACATCTTTATACTCACCAGATTCAATAATAATACCAGAGTGTGAGTATCGTGGATTATCTACGTAACTATACTTCGTTGACGCCATAACTAAATTCTTTTTTAGCGGCTTCTTCTAACTGTTCCATAATTTCATCAGTGAAATATTTCTCAGGTTCATTTTGTATAGTTTTTGCATATTGTTTACTACCATCAGGTAGTTCAATTCTTGTTGATACTGATTTAAAAATACCATGTTTAACTGCCAAGTCTAATAGACCATAATATCTATCTAAACCTGTGTCGTATCTTAAACGTGTATCAACCATCATATTTTCTTTTGATAATCTACTCTTATGTGTTTTACAGTGAATAATGTTACCGACAATATCAGTACCATCTTTTTCTTTTTTCTTTGAGAGATAGACAATGGTAGAAGCGGCATACTTTAGACCAGAACCCCCACCCATTTCTTTTTGTGGAAACATTGAACCAATCACATCATATGTATGGTTAGTGATAACAAGAGGTACTTTTGCCTTACCAAGTTTCAATGTCAATACTCTAAATGCAGCCTTGACTACTTGTGATCTGGTCATATCTCTTGTTTCTTTACCATCAGCAGTGTCTTCTATTTCTTTTGTAGTTGATAACATACCTAAAGAATCTAATACTAGAAACAATGGTTGTCTTTTAGATTCATCTAACTCTAAATAAGAATCTAATACTCTGAGTGATTGAGTTCGAAACTCTTGTACAGTTGTCACTGGCATGATTGCAATTCGTTTTGAATCAATACCACGACTTTCAATTAAGTCTTTTGTTAATGCACTTTCAGATTCAAAGTACACAACGTTTGCATCAGGATTATTGTCTAAGAAATTCTTTACCATTCCTAATACAAAGAATGTTTTACCAGTTGCACTTTCACCAGCGATTGCAGTAATCTTATTTGCTGGTAATCCTCCTTTAAGTGAACCAGATATTAGTCCGTTAAAGATATACGAACCTGTATCAATAAAACTTGCAACATCACCTGCCTCTACACCTTCATCTACGATAGCGGCAAACTCATTACCTGTTTCTTTGATTATTTGTTTTAAAAAGTTCATTTACTTTTCACCTCCATTAGTCCGAATTATAATATAGTAATAGTTGTTATTATAACACATTTCTTTCAATTTGTCAAGTTCTTTTTCATCAACATATGTTGCACTTCGACCAAAATCTGTGATAATATTGACATAGTGTTTAGTCATATTCTTTTCTTATTGTATCATCTGCAGGTATAAATCTCCAAGGAATTGATCTCCACTTTTCGATATCTTCACCTTCAAATCTTAAACTTTTATCTTCTGGCACATAATTTTTTGGTGGATCCAAATATGCATCTGTTGATACTTTGTTCCATACAACAGGAAAGATTTCATCAACTTCATGTTCTGCCCATAACTGTTTTACTTTTGATAAAGTTAATTCTCTATTGTATTCAACTTTACGTTGATAGTCCCAATATTCTTGTAAATCAAAATATTCTTTTTCTGATATAGGCATAGTCATATTTATTTTAGAAAAAACTATCTAAAGTATTTCTCCTCGAATGTCTAAACAAATCAAACTCTTTATCTTCACTAAAGTACCATACATTTTCAATAAAGATATCATTCATAAACTTTTTCTTTTCTTCTTCATCTTTAAATAACTTATCACTTTTAGGTCGTTGCATAATTCTCATACCAACTTGACCTTTAAATTTATCTGGTATTCGATCAATTAAATTATCACTTGTATAGTATCGTTTACCTTTAACTTTTGGATCCATAATATTAATTAATGTGTGTTTACTTCTTTCAATACAGTTTAATGAAACAGGTACAAAGAAGTTATCTTGCCATGAATAGTATTCATTAAACTTATGCCATGATTGATCTTCTTCATGTTCACCACCTTTATTATATTCTTCCGTAGAGAAATATGGTGGTGATGTAAAAGAACAATCAATATTATCAATTTCATCCCAAGGTAAATCCTCTGCACCACAACGATAGATAGTTACTTTCTTTGATGCATTGATTGTAAACATATCACGTTCTTCTTTAATAATAGGATTATTATTACCTAATATCTTTTCATATTCATAAACTTGATTTAAATATCTTGCAAAAGTATTTGGGTTTGGATCACAACCAATATATTCTTTTGCATTACTTGTATAAAAACCTGCAAGTCGATCACCCCACCCACAACTTGTATCTAATACTCTTTTTGCATCAGTCATATCATAGATTGCTTTTGCAACAACTGGTTTAAATTGTGTTGCAATATATGTGCCTAGTCTAAATGCTGACATATAAACAACTTCATTTAATTCTTTTCCAGAGTTTATACCTCTCCAGATAGGACCAAAACAACGCCATATATCTTTTGCAGTACCATTTTGCCACACATCAACTGGTGCTCTAAATCCATAACTACCACAATTTAATCTTAGTTCTTGGTGAAAATAATCAGAACATAAGTTATAAACACTAGATGCATCAATAACACCTAATCCGTATTCTTTAAAGTTGTGTTTATAGTCATCATACTTTTCAAAAACATCTTTACTAACATTATCAATAGGGTCGCATATTTTACTTGTATCAAATGATTTAAGTTTCAAAAAGTTTTCAATCATATCTTCTTTTGTTCTTACTTTAAAAGGAAAAGGTGGTCGATGAATTGAAATATGTTCTGCAAGATCAAGTCTAAATTGCTCTTTACCTAATTGTTCTGTAACTTCTTCAAACTGTTTATTATTCATAATCGGAAGTCCGTCTTTATTTAAGTATGGTGTAAAATCAAACATTATGCGAAAAAACTTTCTATTGTATTCATTGCACTTGCGTCAACTTTCCAATTTATTGCTTCTAATATAAACTTTAATGGTTCAAAGAATGACTTTTGAAATTGTGTTTCATAATCAATCAATGGATGAAAATTAAATTGAGGTGGTAATTTAGTAATAAAAGAAATCACATTTGTTTGGTGTGTATTTGGTTTTCTAAGTAAAACATATTTAATTTTATCACCTTCATTAATGTAAGAGAATCTTGTTTGTAATCTTTTTTCTTTGAGTATATGATTATAAATCAATGCACCCTTCACGTGCATTGGCGTTGACTTGCGAAAGATAGAATTAGTATCTGAATATTTTTTTAGACCTTTGACTGAACGAGGAAATGCAATCTGTTCAGGTGATAGATGTTCAAACTCTGTTCGAAAGTTATTTACAAATTCTCTTAATTCTTTTTCTGTTTGTGTCATAATAATTGTTAATGCTTCTTTAATTTTAGAACGACATACTTGAGGTGTTGATGACTTCACTGCCTCAATACCCATAATCTTTAATTGTGGTTCTGCATACTGAACACCTTCACTATTATGTACATTCAGAATATATCTTTTCTTGGCAGTCCAGATACCTTTGTCTGCAATTACTTCTCGTTTCATAAACATTTTCTGTTCATAAGCATTTACATATTCTGCTAGTTCAGCATAACACTTATCAATATAAGGTTCAATCTTTTCTTCACAAAACTTATCTAATACTTTGACTACTTTTGTTTTATCAATATTGTCACCTAATTTCTTTACAAGACCAGACATATTGATATAGATTGAATCTGTATCTGATGCAATAATATAATCTTTATTATCTGTTTTTAATAATTTGTTGAGATATTCATTCATCTTTTTTTCAATCCAACGAATAGATAATTGACCTGATGTTGTAATTGCTTCTGCCTCTCTATGATCATAATGTCTAAAGTATTGATTACCAATCGCACCATAGGCACTGTTTAGAGAAATCTTTTTTGAGAATTGAATGATATGATATTTGGCAATGTCATCTAATAACTTTTTATTCTTTGTTTGTTCATACTCTTGTTTTGCTTGTATCATTAGTTTTTTATACTTCACACGATCATCATATTCTTTCTGCATAATCTCTGGTAAGAAACCTTGTTTATCAGTTCGATACATTGTACCATTGGCCGCAAGAGCAATATTATTTTCTTTAAGTTTAGATAGTTTATATTTTCGTTCTAAAAGTTTATCAATATCTACCTCTGTCTTTGAATTGACAATTGTTTCAGGTGAGATATTATATTGCATAATTAAGTGTGGATATAGAGAGTTCAAATCAAAAGAAACAACCCATTCATGTAAACCTACTTTAGGATCTTTCACATAAGCACCAACAAGTTCTTTTGCTGTACTTTCTTGTTTTAAAGGTATAATGATATTTTTGTTTCTGAGAAAGTTATAGATCAAACAATCCCAAGTTCGAACTTGTGAAAAGATATCTTCATAATTCACTTTGGCATTATATGCCATTGTAATACACAATTCAATCAATTTGAGTTTCTGTTCTAATCGATCAACAAGTTCAACGTCTTGTATATTATAATCAACGAAAGATTGATAATCGTTAGTGTACCAATCTTTAAATGTTTCATATGGGTTATCATCTTTCTTTTCACCCAATTCAACCTCTGCAATATGATCCAGTTTGAAACTCTCTTGGTTCTTTACTGTGAGTTTCTTATACAAATCCATATAGTCTAATTGTGCAACACCTAAAATATTGTATCGTGCATAAGTCCTACCCATGATTGTTAAGTCATCATTACGAACTAATCCCCATGGTGATAGTTTCTTTACTTCTCTTTCACTCATAATATTAATAACACGATTACAGATATATGCCATATCGTATAATTTACTATTCCAACCTGTAATAATATCTGGACAGTTTTGTTGCCAGAAGTTTAGAAAGTCAGACAACATATGTTTTTCTGAATTACAATAAATGTATTCAACATATGGTTTGTCTGTTTTAAATTCACCAGTACCCCACACAATAATTTTACCATTGTTATGATTTTTAATTGTAATACAAAGAACTTCTTCACTTGCATCATTAGGATCTGGAAACCCTTGTTCGCAAGCAACCTCAATATCAATTGTAAAGATTTTAATTTTCTTTAGATCATATTCAATATCATTAGGATAATAATCAGAGATATACTGATAGTTGAATCGTTCCATACCAAAAGCAAAACCTTCATGTCCTTGATATCGTTGAATAAACTCTTTGGCGTCTTTGATTGATTTAAACTTTTTAGGAATTAAATACTTACCATCTAGTGATGTATATTTTGTTTTATCTTTATATTGATGATACATTGTGGGTTGAAAATACAAACGATCATCAAATGATTTACCACCTTGTACACCTCGTACAAGTATTTCATTACCATATTGTATTACATTTGTGTAGAAATCGTTCAAGGTATTTTTACTTCCAATCCATCATGTTCATCAAATAAAATAAGTTGACAAGACAATCGACTACACTTATCATCATAGTTTTCCACATAATCTAAAATTGCTTGTTCAATGTCATCATCATCTTTTGGTGTCACTTTATCTACCCATTCCTCTTTCACATGAACATGACAAGTTCCACAAACAGAACCACCACCACATATCGCTTCAATACCTGGAATGTATTCATTCTTTGAATGAAATCTTGCGGCCTCCATGACAGAGGTATCTTCTGGAACTTCTACTGTTTCAATATGATTATTGTTTTTGTCTTTGAAAATCACTTTGGGCATAATAAAATACTATTATATCACAGTTTGATATAAATGTCAATCTATTTCTATTCTAAATCGTCATATATACCGGGATGTGGTTTTGATGTTTTCCACAAGTCCCTATTCATATATTTTTCTAGTACCATTTTAGTTACTGACTTCTTTGTTGCTTCTTCAATACCTAAAAATCCTGGTGATGAATTAACTTCTAGCATATATGGAGGATCTTTTTCTCTATTTTTAGAAGGAATAAAATCAACACCTACTAAAAGTCCATCAACTGCTTTTGCAGCTTTAATACATTCTTCAAGTTCTAATTTTGTTATCTCAATAGGCAATGCTTTAGCACCTTGCGATACATTACTTCTAAAATCTTTTCCTACGGTTCTTTTCATTTGAGCAATAGGTTCTAAATTTGCTAAAATTACTCTAACATCAAATTCTGTCGGAATATATTCTTGCAATAATACGTCTATTTCTTCATCTAGTTTGTAAAGTATTTGAGTAATAGGACCTAATTGATTTTCACTCTCAACAAGTATAACACCAATACCGTGTGTACCTGTAATCGTTTTTAAAATAACTGGATATTTTGCACCCATTCTTTTAAATGCTTCTGGAGCATCTTCTTTATGAGTAACTAATTCTGTTTTTGGTTGTGTAAGATTATGTTTTTTTAATTGTTGATATGTATGCCATTTATCAACACATATCTCGGAACAAGTTAAAGGATTAATAATACAAAATCCTTTATTCATAAAAACTCTAAACATATCTTTCCAAGATTTATTATAGGTTGTTGAACTTCTAACCATTATCAATGTGTCTTTTGGATCACACACAAATGGCGGAGCATATTTTGCTACTTCTTTTGGTTTTGGTTCCTCATATTCACCTTTTTCGTCTGTTGGTAAACTATGAATGATAACTTTATCACCATCTTCTTCAAGTCTGCAGCCAACCATTTCTACTAAAAAACATTTGATACCTAATTGTTTTGCTTCTTCACGAAAACGAACACCAGTATCATTTGGATCATCTGGTGCATTATGAGAAAGAATAGCTAAACGATATGGTTTATTCTTTTCTTCGGTGACAAATTCGTTAAACTTGGGTACTTTCATTTGATTGCTCGTCTTCTTTTTTCTTTCCTATGTTATACTTTGTTTCTAAATTCCATTCGTGTTTATCTTTAAATGCAATCACTTTGATTTGACTTAATGGTGCTTTGGTTCCTATGTCACCAACAACTTCTACTAAGTTCCAATCAGATAACAATTGAGCAATCGTGTTTCTTCTTTCAATATCATTATCAGAAATGTTTGCTGACTTTCCATCTAATGCAAATAGTTCTTTGAAGTGTACTATAAAATATCTACCTTGTTTGTGTAGAATATGACACGATTGAAATAATTTCTTTTCTTTTCGACTGGCAACACCAATTCTCGTTAAGGTCTCTCTCACCTTTAGAAAATCATCTGGTGTTTTCAGTTTGACCTCCAGCATATTCTCTGGCGACCATTCTAAATTCTCACTCATTTTTTTCTCCCACCGACTTCCATAATCGACTTAATCTTTTTAATCTGTTCACTATCCAGTATGCTCAAAGCCTGTCTTGCCTTTTCATACGTATAGCCATAATACTTTTTGACCACATCAATATTAGCGATATTTGACTTATACCATTTACTAAATCTCTTTTTTGGTCTAACAATATTTATATAAAAATTGAACTGCATATCGTTCGGTAGATGATGAAAACCGTTCATTGTGTTTGCCTCAAGGAGGGTATCAACGTGATAAGACATAC
>Ga0255761_10002416_pt1 | contig 17229 bp, 15 predicted proteins | sample 071ome_29_FD_179961 | JGI IMG/M metagenome (GOLD analysis project Ga0255761, IMG submission 179961) | Coastal salt marsh microbial communities from the Groves Creek Marsh, Skidaway Island, Georgia - 071407BT metaG (version 2) | ecosystem: Environmental > Aquatic > Marine > Intertidal zone >... | reverse complement strand
TTATTAAATTTTTCGTTGATAATGTTTATATTTCTCTCCCCACCACCATCTCTGGTTGCTGATCCCCTATACAATAGTGTTTTTCCACAAAATTATTATTATTATCTTGATATAAGCTTTTATATAGTTATGTCTTACTTAGTACTTATATCTTTTAATACAATTATAAATAAGAATAACTATCAAAAAGTAAGCTAAATTGGATAAAATATTAATCAGTAGGTTTAAATGTTTAATAGTGTAAAAAATAAGTTAAAACTTTTATGGAAGTTTTATCAACTTAGGCAAATAACATTTCAAGATTATTCAGAGTATAAAAAATACTTTCTTGAGGAGGATAAAAAATCAAATTGGGATCCATCAACTTTTTCTAATATAATTGAAAAAAATTTAAATTATAAAGATAATTTAAACCTTGTTGAAATTGGAGTTGCAAGAGGTTCTACTTCTAAATTCACAATTGAAAAACTGAGTGATAGAATTTCGACTTACACAGGTATAGACCCCTATGAGAGTAGCTATGATAGAACAGATGGATTCTCATATTACAACCAAGACTTAATGGATAATCTTTATAAATATGTTCTTGAAAAAGTTAATGATCCCAGGTTTAAGATAATCCGAAAAAAATCTAATTTAGCTTATCTCGACTTTGAAAATAATTCAATTGATGCAGTTTATATTGATGGAAACCATAGTTATGAAGCCGTGATGGAAGATATTAAGTATTGGAGTCCAAAAGTTAAAGAAGGAGGTTTACTTATTGGGGACGACTATCTTGCATTCGAAGGAGTAAAAAAAGCTGTAAATGATTCTTTTTCAAACTTTAATGAAGTTGGAAATACGTGGTTTGTTGAAAAATAATTTATACAAAAAATTGTTTAAACATGAAAGTTTTAAATAAAATTATTAAAGCACTTGGAAAAAATAGTATATATTTGGTATTATTTTTACATTCTCTTATACATTTAAGTAATATTCACTTAATTGGCACCTATTGGGATGATTTAGGGTATATAAACACATCCCAAATAATAGTAGATAAAGTGGGAATCTATTTTAAAGATTTTAATAATCTCTTCTTAGGAGAGTTTAATTACAATTTTGAGTTTTATGGTTTTTTATTTCCATTAATAATTTTTTTACTAACAAAATTTCAGTTTTTAAGTGAATCACTAATTTTATTTTTAAATAAATTTTTTGGATTTGTACCATTGACCAATTTAGATCAACAAAACACATTAAGGTTTTTTTATTTTTATATAATTATGTTGATAATTTTATTCTTCTTATTAATTAATTATTCTCAAATTACTAGTAAGCAAAATTCTCTTTTATTTATTGTATTTTTACTTTTAACACCAACTTTTAACGGACACTTATTTTTTAATATAAAAGATGTTCCATTTGCTTTAATTTATTTTTTATCGAGTATTTATGTTTTAAAAGAAAAAAAACTTTTTACCAGTAATTTCAAAAATAATTTGCAATCTAATTTTATATTATCTATTTTATTTTCATCATTAACGCTTATTAGATTTAGTGGAATAATTTTCATAGGCTTTCTAATATTTAATTACTTTTTTTTATATAAAGTCAAAGTTACTATCAAACATTTTTATAATTTAATCTTTGTAGCATTACTAACTGGGTTGTTATGTTTCCTTTTCACGCCCTCTTCTTGGAGATATCCTTTGAAATGGATTTGGGGAGCTATTGAAACTCAATTTTTTCTAGATTGGGGCGGTCTTGTTCTTACAAATGGAGAGTATCTTGATATGGCCAATTTGCCTCCTAACTATTTGTTGACTTGGTTCTTTTATCAATTGCCTTGGCCCTACATATCACTACTTGTTTTTGGAGCATTTTTATTGTTAAAAAGATTTAAAAATTTAGATGTTTTTACAAAATTTTCACTAATTTTTATATTTACAATATTTACTTTTTTCTTTTTAACAACACCTATAGCTTATGATGGAATAAGGCAATATTTATTCTTGATACCATTTATTATTCATATTGTTTCAATTGCTTATTCAAACTTAGATAATAAAGTAAAAAACAAATTTATCAAAAGCTTTGTTTTTGTTTTCATTATTTCTAATCTAGTTTACACTCAATACTCTTTGTATCCCTATACATATTTTTACTACAACGAATTTGTTGATGAAGACAAAATAACAATAGATTGTGAAAAAATAAGTGGTTGCGGAGATTGGGAAACAGATTATTGGGGAGTTTCGGGAAAAGCAATAGTTATGAATACTAAGAGTTTGGTATCTGATAATAAAAAAATTTTTAGTTGCAACCCTAGTCAAGTCTTTACAGACTATTACACAACAGAAAATGCTGTAGATAGAAAAAACAGATTCTATGTTTTTACATTACACAGACCAGCTCCTGAGGGTAGTTTATGTGATAACAATTTGAAAAAATACGAGGAACAAGATTTATTAAAGTCAGAAAATTGTCAAACTATATATACAGAAAAAAGAAAATTAAGAAATGATTATATAAATTTAAGCTATCTGCTTGAATGTAACATTAATTATTGATTGTATTTTCAATAATGTAAGGTGGTCGTTTCTTTACTTCTATAAATATATTACTTATATATTCTCCAATAATACTCAGAGATAGTAACTGTAGTCCGGACAAAAAATAAATTGAAGAAAGTCCAAAATCCCAATTAAATAATTTAATTCCAAAAAATTGATCTTGAATAAGCACAACAATAGAAAATAAAATACTTCCCAAAGCTATTAATAAACCGATTAAACCTATAAACCTAATAGGCTTGACACTATAATCAAATAATCCTCTGAAAGCTAGGTTTAAAAACTTACTGTAGCTCATTTTTGTTTTTCCATACTTTCGTTTATTTTTTTCTACATCAACGAAAGTTGGAGTAAAGCCCGTATATGCTCTTAATCCATTAAGATATCTAATTTTCTCAGGCATTTGATTTAAAACATTAACAACAACTTTATCTAAAAGTGAAAAGTGTCCAACATTTTTAGGTAGCTTAATATCAGTTAAATAAAACTGTAATTTATAAAAAAAGCTAAATAATATATTTTTAAAAATCCCATCGTCCCTCTTTGTTCTTCTTGCTAGTACTACTTTGCTTTCATTAAGCCATGAGTCAATCATTTGAGGAATATACTTTGGGTCGTCCTGAAAATCAGAATCCATAATTAATATACAGTCTCCTTGAAAATAATTTATTCCACAACTTATTGCTGCCTGATGTCCAAAATTTCTTGATAATTTTATTTTTTTAAAACTAATTTTTTTTGAACTTTTTAATCCTTGTATAATTTCCCAACTATTGTCATAGGAACCATCATCAATAATTGTTATTAAAAAACTAAAATTATCAATAGAGTTTATTACTTCTGATAATTCATCAATAAACTCCTCAATAGACTCTTCTTCGTTGAATACGGGCAAAAGTATGTTGACTAAATTTTCCATTAATAATTAAAAGTTATTTTTAATGATACTAAATTTCAATAAAAATAACTCACTCAATTTTGACATATATATTTATTTTTAAGTAAAGAAAAATAAGCAATTAAAAAATATAATAAAATTATAAATATTAAGTGACGAAATAGAATATTTTGTTGTTAGTTAAGAAATAAAGGCAAAAAGTTGTATGTTTAATGATTCAAGAATTAAAAATTTTACTTGAAAAATATACTAACCTTAATGAGTCTGGAAATACGTGGTTTATTGAAAAATAGTTCGTACAAAAAAGAAAAAAAAATTTTAGTCATCACTGGTAATGATAAGATTTCAAACTATTTAACTTATAATTAAATTATCTTAAATATGAAAAATCTATCTATAACAATTTTTGAAAAAGAAATAGATAAAAAATTAAGTAATGAAGTTCATAAAATACATCTGAGTAGCTTACCCAATGATGTTCTACCCAACTTTGGTAGTGACTTTGAACTTAGATATTTAAATTTGTTACTAGAAAATAACGGATATCTAATAGTTGCTAAAAAAGAAAACACAATATTAGGTTTTATTGCACTTAAATTTGGGTCTTTAAAGATACCTTCTTTATTGAGTTTTAGTTCTATTGTGATATTTATCTCGAAATCTTTTACAAAGCCCACACTTATCTTTAAATTAATTGGACAGTTTAATAAAAAAAAAGTATTTCCAAGATCATCTGCGGAAGTAGACTATTTTGCAGTTGTTGAAGAAGCAAGAGGAATGGGGTTAGGAAGCCTAATGTTAGAGGAGGCTGAGAAAATTTGTATAAAGAACAATTTACATAAGGTTCATACAAAAACTAGTAATCAAAGATTAATTGAATATTATAAAGATAAAAAAGGAGCAAAAGTACAACATGAGTTTAAAATTCTTCGAAATAGGTATGTATACCTTTTATGGAAGATAAAAACAAAAGAGAATCCTAAATAAAAAAGAACTTAGTGATTTGTTGTTGGAATTTAAGCCTGATCTGATTCTTGTTTTTAGGGCAAGTTACATTTTTCCAAAAGAAATTACATAAAATTACTAAATAATAAATTTTCATTGCTCAGATATAACAAATGATTTTTATAAAGGCTTAGGTTCAATTTATAAATCATATAGATTAAAAGAGACTTCACCTAAAGTCTCCGTACACAGGATAACTCCAGAAATTGATGAGGGAGAAATTTTATTACAACAGGCATATTATTTTGATTTTGATAAGGGGTATGCAAATAATGAGAATTTAGCATTAAGATCAGAGATTGATACTTTAGTAAGTTTTATTAAGAACGTTTAAAAGGTGTTAAAGAAATTGATAGAAAAATTATTGTATGGTTTTCAACCAGAAAAAGTTAGTGATGCAGAAATTTTATTCACAATTGTTTTATTTTTAATTTCTTATTATTACTTTAAAAAATTGACAAATTTGAAAACAGTTTATTATGTAGTTCTTGTAATTTATTTAATTTTATTTTCATTTTTTCTTTTAACAAATAGTAACTATGAAGGAATTGATAGACAAGGTATTTGCGGGTGGATACAGCTAAGTGAAGAATTACAAAATGGCCAGTCAGCATATAAACTGCAGGCAAATAGATTTATTCAAGGTGAAGAATATGTTACAAACTTAAAAGTAAGCTTTTATTATCCACCAACCTACAAATTTTTTTATGACTACCTATGCAAAGTTGATGTAACTTTCTTCAATTATATAAATATTATCTGCTTTATATTAGTTGCTTTATTGGCCGCATCATATTCAGACAAAGAAAGAATTAAAATTTTTATAATATTATTCACTGGTTTAAGTTCATCAATCTGGATGATAAGACAGGGACAGGTAGTTTTTATTGAAGTACTTTTTTTAATTCTTAGTTTGAATTTTTACAAAAATCATAAATATTATTTCGGTCATTTATTTTTAATTTTGTTTGGATTGTGTAGAATTTATTTCCTTGTTCTTTTGTTGCCAATATTAATTATGAGAAAAGTAAAAAAAGAATTTTACTTTACAGTTGCTGTTGGTATTTTTTTGTTTTTAATTCAATGGAATTTATGGATTGACTATTTCTATCTTTGGTTTAGTAGTGATGGTTACTTGTTTGGTGACGTAACCACCTACTCAAACAGAATAAGTTTGTTTGATGAACAATTAGGAAGATATGCTTTTTCCATTCTTCTATTGATTAGATTTTTACTTAATACATTTCTAAATATTGAGTGGTCATCAACACTATTTCCATCATTTATTTTATATGTTTGTGTTTTAGTAACATCTAATATTTTTATCTATTATAAATTTAATAAGAAGCCGATATTTTTTCGAATTTTAATATTTATAATGTTAAATTTTATTTTATATCCAGTCTTAAAACCATATATTTTTATGTTTTATTTCTTAGCAGTAATCTATTTATTTCAATTTAACAACACTTTATATCCAAAATATTCAGTATTTTTATTTTGTATAGTTGGAACTTATGGCCATGTGGTTACAAACTTAATTTCTTCGACTTTTACGATGGAATTGTATCAATTCATAATTTTAAACATCCACTTGGTGTTTACTTTTAGTAAAAAATTTAAAAAGGCACTATAAAACAATTTCTTATAGAAGCCAAAAATCTACCATAAAGAATAAATAGGTGTAATTTGAAAAGTGTATTGTAAGTGAGAATGTTTTAAATTTTATAGAATCTTAAAATATCAAGTAGAATTTATTTTATGGAAAGTAATAAAATTTTAATCATCTCACCTACTTATAATGAAATTGAAAATATTCAATTATTTATTGATTCAGTCTATGATTTTGGAGACCTCTCACTGTTAATTGTTGATGATAACTCCCCAGACGGCACTGCAGATGTCGTAAAGTCTAATTTAAAAAAAAATAAAAGATTACATTTGATTTCAAGGCCTAAAAAACTTGGATTAGGAACAGCTTACATGGATGCATTTTCATGGTTTTTAAAATCAGATTATCAATACTGTGTTCAAATGGATTGTGATTTTTCTCATAGCTTTACAGATCTAAAGGAGCTGATTGCGGAAATAAATAAGTCAGATTTAATAATTGGTAGTAGATATATCAAAGGAGGATTAACAGAAGGCTGGGGCATGTACAGAAAACTGTTGTCAAAATATGCTAATAAAATAGCAAATTTTGTACTCAGTAGTAAAATTCAAGACCTAACAGGAGGTTTTAAAATAATGAATAGAGAAATAGTAAGCAAAATTGTTAAATTTCAACCCAGATCAAATGGTTATACATTTCAAATTGAAGTAAACCAATTTGTAGAAAATAATTTATTTAAAATTAAAGAAATTCCTATAACTTTTAAAGAACGGGCATCAGGTAAATCTAAAATGAGTTTTGGAATAATTCTCGAAGCAATTTTTTTCTTGTTTAAAAATTCAATATATAAAAAAGAATTTTAATTATTACGAGTTTTAAACATTTAAAATAAACTTATGATTTCTGTAGTTATCCCCACATTTAATTCAGCAAAATATTTAACGCAATGTTTAAATTCTATATCAAAGTGTAAAAATATTGGCGAAGTAGTTATATCGGATGACAACTCTAACCATGCAGATTTATTATTGTTAAAAGAAATTATTTTTAACCATCAACTAAAAAGTAAAATCAAACTCTTTGAAAACAATATAAATAAAGGAGCTTATTTAAATAAATTAGAATCAGTAATAAATGCAAATTATGATTTAATTTATATTTTAGATTCCGACAATATTGCAGGTTTCAATCTGGATAAAGTATTAAATAAAATTATCAAAATCGATGATGAAAGTAAACTATATATCCCATCAAAAATATATCATTTCTACAATAACGTAAATAAACTTACCCCCCTTTACAAATCAATTATTGGCAAACAGGAAATATTTACTAAAGAAAATTTAGAAATTAAAGGCAAACAAATAAAAAACATTTTTCAAGGTGGAGAAAATATCATGCATGAAAAAAATAAAAGTATTTACTGGGTATTAAATATTGGAAATTTTATTTTTGAAAAAGATAGTTTTTTAAAAAGTGTCCAAAATGAGTTAAATTTATCAAGAGAGATCTTATCAATGGATGCCGTAGCTTTTACCTATTATTGGTTAAGGAATGGAAATACATTACAACTTATGAATAGCCATTATCATTTTCACAGAAAAAGGGGAGATTCAGTTTCATTCACTGAACGTGATAATTCAACGAGATCAAGAAATCACTTTGATAAACTTTTTCTTCAACTAGGTACATGACTTGACAGAATCTAAAGAAAAAATAACCATAAATCAACTAAAAAAATATTTTAGAAGTTATGATTTAGCTAAATTGTCTGACTTTATTTTTTCAGAGACAGTATCAATTGATGAGTTTAATAAAAAGAATAAAAATTTTTATGAAATATCCAAAGACAATGAATTGGTAACCTATATAAACCCAATAGTTTCTCTTTCTGATGGGGATATAGTTTTTTCAAAAACAGAATTTGTTAAATCGTTATTTAAACTACTAGATGGTAGTGCCTTAAAAAATCTTACCCTTATTACCCATCAATCTGATATTAAGATTGACAATAAACTTTACTCTAAAAAACCAAAAGCTATATCAAGGTGGTTTTCAGTTAATGTTTCTATAGAAAAAAAAGACTTATACTCTATACCTATTGGATTTGCAAATGAGCACTATAAAAAGAACATTAACCCTGATATTTATGTTAAAAAAAATCAATCTACTAATAAAAGCAATTATATATATATAAATTTCAATCCAAATACTAACTTCATTGAAAGAGAAAATATTTTAAACAAATATAAAAACAACAAAGATTTTGTCATAGCTACAAATAATTCAGAAATGGTGGAATATAAAAATGATCTGGAAAAATACAAATACGTATTATGTCCACCTGGAAATGGGATACAAACTCATAGATTATGGGAGGCTATGTACTATGGTTCTATACCTGTAGTAAAAGACAGCATTTTATATAAAAGTTTTAAAAATCTTAATATAATTTTTGTTGATAATTTTAAAAATATTAAGATTAAAGAACTAAATAAAAATATTAACAAACAGGCTATTCAGTATAAGGAATTTTTTAAAGATTACTACGAAGTTATATTTACAAAAGAAAATAACCAACAACTAGATAAACACATTCTTCAACTTCCATTGAAAGCTCTTAACAATATAAAAAGAAAGCACTTGTTAGTTTCAAAATTGAATAAGTTATACAAACCAATTAGGTCTAAATTTTATAGAGCATACTTCTCTGTTTTTAAGGTATTTATTATTTTTTAAATTTCTCGTTTTTCTATAAATGACATCATAATTATTGATAAGAATATTTGTACAGAAATAAATATTGATGCTAGTCCTAATAGAAACAAAGGATTTTTATGTACAAAAACATCAAGAAAATACTTTTGATATAAAGAAATGCTAAATGTAAAAAATGAAAATGTAAGAAATGTCAGAGAAATTTTTCCTAAAACATATCTTGGTGTTTTCGTAAACCCAGATGTAATTGCAATCAAGATAGAATCTATAACAATAGGTACAATTCTTGCAAAACTATAATTTGTATTGCCAAACATTCTTTTTTTATGATCTACTTTTGTTTGGATAATATTAAAACCCCTCTTTTCAAGCAGATCCACAAGCTATCTTGATTTATTACAAAAATATCAATATTTCTTTAAAAGTATTAATAATAATGATTTAGTACAACTATTAATTTGGCAATCATCAAAATTAAAATTTGTTGATTCTGATATAAAGAATTTTGAAGAGTATGTTAAAAATCTAGCAGTAGAAGACAATGATTTACAACAAAAATTACAAGAATTAGATTTGAATACTTTTATGTATACAAATATATTACAAAAAAATTGACCCTGCTGGAATGGCAAATGGTCTTGAAATAAGCCCTCCTTTTTTAGATGATAGGATAATCAATTTCTCAAGAACTTTAGACTCAAAAGATAGCGTAAGTATAAAGAAGACAAAATTATTTTTAAGAGATTATATGTATGAAAATAATATACCTAATTTTGACAAACCAAAGCATGGTTTTGCATTTCCAATTAGAAAATGGTACGAACAGTCTGGTAGAAATAGAATATTAAATGAACTTAGTAAAGATTCTATATACCAACACTTTTTTGAAAATTATGCACGTGGAACGAATATTCAAAACCCAAATAGTAACGAGATTAGGCTTATTTGGTCACTTTATGTATTAGGATTTTGGTATGAAAAAAATAATCATACACTTGATTAGAGTCAAATGTTAAATTCTAAAATTTCAAATGATAAAATTTATTTTTTTATAATAATAACTGCATTTTTTAAGCAATTTAATGATTTATTAAGAGGTGGATCTACATATGATTTATTTGAAATGTGGCTGGGAGCTGGATATGTTTTTTCAAAACTGCAAGCTTATATAAATTTAGATTTTGATAATCCAATATTTTCGAATAATTTAAATTTCTATGATTATTTTGGATATATTTTTATGCTTCCAGCCTACATTTTTGAGAGACTAATAAATAGTTTTTCATATGATGAGAACAACTTACCTTTAAATGATTTTGCGAATAACTTTTCTAGTGAAGACGCTCAAACATTTTTTGTACTTCATTTTTTCTTATTAATCTACAGTTTTATCTGCTTACATATTATTTATAAAAAATTGAAAACACTTTTTGATAGTGATTATGCAATCTTATTTATTTTAATAATTTTTTTAATTCCTAGCTTTACAGGCCACATGTTGTTTAATACAAAAGACATTCCTTTTTTGCTTAATTTATTTATTGCCAAATTATTTTTAATAGAAAAATTTTATTTCAAAAAAGAAGAAAAATTGTCTTTAGTAGGTTTGCTGAAACTGAGTTTGCTTGTGGCTGCTTCATTACTAATAAGAATAAATGCAATATTATTTTTAGGTTTTTTGTTTTTCTTTCTTATATTCGTTAACTTTAACAATTTAAAAATATTTTTTAAAAATTCAATACTTGTTACAGGGTTTTCATTTGTACTTGTATTTTTGTTCAGCCCATCTTCATGGCAGAATCCAGTTCAGTGGCTTTATGAAAGTATAATGTTTCAATCAAACCATCCATGGACTGGAGCCACTCTTACAAATGGAGAATTTATAACAGCTCAAGAAATGACAGGATCTTATTTAGTAAATTGGTATTTTTTCAAAATGCCAATATTTGTACACTTATCTTTTTTATTTTTTTTAACATTTTTAATTTTAAAAAAAAGAAATAATATTATTGAAATTTACTCAGCTATTTTTATTATTACTATTTTTCTTTTGTTTCCCATACTGAGACCAACTGCTTATGATGGCTTGAGGCACTTTCTTTTCTTGATACCATTTATCTCTATTATTTGTGTTTCTGTATTAAAAAATATTAAATTGATTAGCAAACCAGCCTTTAACTTTACACTTTTATTAATTTTGGTTTATGGAATAACTACTCAAAATAATCTTGATAGTTATCGTTATGCATATTTCAACGAGTTTACAAATTTAAGTAATGTAACAGTAGAATGTGACGATGTAGATGGATGTGGAACATGGCCAACTGATTATTGGGGTTTTTCTGGGAAAGAACTTACAAATTTATTAGATGATAAATACAAAGGAGTTAATTTACTTGTCTGTGAACCAAGGCATGTTTTTGCAGAATATTTAAATAATGAAAATTTTACAAGAATTGAGTTTAAAGATGTTAAAAGATTAGATTCTTTTTACACATTGTCACTTCACAGACCAAGACAATTTGATAGTTCATGTGAATTTCATGTTACAGACTATAAAATTACTTGTGAAACTTTAGAAGTAGTAAGTAGAAATTTAAGAAGCACAAAAATTATTATGAGCTATATTAACAAATGCTCTTCAGGTATCTAATATAGTATAAATTATGAAAAATAATGCCGTTGAGGAGTTTTGGTCAAAAAATCACCTTGGTAAAGGAGCTATTAGTACGGAAAATATTGATAATTTTTTCCTTGAACACTCAAATCTTAGCGACAAACAAACAAGTTTTAAAAAATACTTACCCAAAGAAAAAAATAAAGATATTTTAGACATAGCTTGTGGAGTTGGTTATTGGCTAGATAAATATAATAATTATTGCGAACCAAAAACTTTAACCGGAGTAGACATTTCTGATAGTTCAATTGAAATATGTAAAACTAGATTTTATGAAAGCGATATTAAGTTAATACACTCAAATGCAGAAGAATTAAAATTACAAGGAAATAAATACGATTTTATTTCATGTCATGGGGCACTTCACCATATGCAAAATCCAGATTTGGCATTACTAGAGATGAACAAAGTTCTTAAAATAAATGGTGAAATACAAATCTCAATTTACTACAAAAATATTTTTTTCGATATTTATGACAAGAGTCCACTGTTTAGAAGAGTACTAAAAAAATTATTTAAAGGAATTAGTGGAAGGGGAAGAGAAAATTTTTTTTCTTCAAACGATAGTTCAGATTTAATAAAACAGTTTGATGGAAAAGAAAATCCAATAGGTTGGGCTGGTAAAAGGGAAAATATTGAAAATTTACTTCCCAAAGATTTAAAAATTTCTAAGGTCTCTTACGAGTTTTCACCGACAGTATATTTACTTCCATTTTTACCAAATGTGATCCACAGATTTGTTAGTAAACTAATCCCATTAATGATTTACTTCAAGTTAACTAAAGTAAGTTGATATTCAAATTGTTAATTTAAAAAAACGAATTGCAGATTTGAATTCCTATGTGCAATTTATACTTCAGTAACAAGAAGTATCTTGTAAATTTAATATAAAGTAATTTTTAGAAACATCTTTAATCTCAACACCTTCTCTTATATCAATTATTTCAATAGATTTTTTATCGTAATAAACCATATCCTGATCAACTATCAAAATATTAGAATTGTAGTTTTCAAAAAAATTCTTATTAATATAAGCAGACTCTTCAATAGTATTGAAGTAGACATTGTTTTTATCAAAAATGGAAATTGGAAATTTTTCATTAAGTGAGATTACGGTGTTGTAGCTTTTATCAAAATTTATTACATTTTTATAAGCTAAAAAACCTTTTTCAATAACATCAAACTTACATGAGGCCCAACTTCTGGAGTAATTCTTATAAACATTTGTTGAATCAAGAGAATATTCAGGATGGATATTTGTTGTGATTATTTTATTTATAAATATAGGTTGTATTGAAGTTATAGTAATAAATATATATAAAATATTTCTAAAAACAGCTTTGCTTAGTATCTCTGAAAAAAACTTTACTCCAAGGGGAAATACTAAAAAAAATATTGGAAATAAATATCTTAAATTTGTATCATTAAAGTCTCTTAAGGATACCAAAAAGAAATAAATTAGAAATATTAAAATTAAGTTAAGATATTTTTTTTGAAAAATATATCTATAGTCCTTTTTAAAATATATTTTTGAAAAAAACAATGACAAAATGATTAATAAAGTAATTAAAGTAGCTAGGTAAAAATTTTCAAAAAATAAAAAACACAAAGTGCTAAAAAATAAAAATACTAAAAATTTAGCAATATTTTTGGAAATTTTATTTTTTAAATTATTTTTAAATAATTCAACAATAAAAAAAATAATAGAAAAAAAAGTAAATATTAAAATAATTGTTCCCGGAGTGCTTATTTGGTTAAATTTATAAAATACATTAAATTTAACCAAAAAATTTACAAAAGAGTAGTTACTTTCTTTAAGTAAAAATATAAATGGAAAATCAGCAAATAAATAATTTACTAAAGTATGTGAAAATGAATTATAAAGATTTAGAACAAAATCACTTAATTGTATACTATTTAAAATTTCAGTATCAATTTGTTGAGTATACGAAGATTCTCTAAAAAATTGCCTATTAGCGTTATTAAGTAGAAAGTTTAAATTTTTATTTTTAAATTGCCATATCAAATTTGGGATTAGAAAAAGAGAAATGTTTATTAATGTATATCTTGAAAAATTAAATATGTTTCTGATCTTAAATTTTCTTAATAAAAATAACCCAATAATACACAAAACAAAAATCCCATGATAACGTACATTAATTGAGAAAATCGCAAATAAAGATGTTAGGAATAAATTTTTTTTGTAATTGCTATCTAAAAATTCAGTTAAATAATAAAAACTATTCAAAAGAAAATATGTAAAGAATAAATCAGTAAGTCCCGATGATGAAAGAGTCAAAACTACGGGACTTAGAAGTATTGAAAACTTTACAATTTTTTCTTCCAGTTGATTAAGGTTGTAAAAACGATTGATAGTTTCAATTATTTGAATTGAAATAAAAAATGAGATTATAAAATAAATTGAAACAGGAAGCTCAAAAATCTTCGTTAGCAGTAATGGCATAACTCCACCAAGGGGATATGTCAGAATCGTAGAGTAGTATGGGAACAAATCCAAATCTAAAAACATTGTTTCATTTTGAATCCACTGATTAACTCTAGTTAAATAAGATACAAGAACGTCATCTATTGTGAAACCAAACTTTTCGAATAAATATCCATAAATAAAATATGCAATAAAAATAAATATATTTGTAATAGTAAAAATACTTTTTATGCTTACATCATTCAAATTCCTAAAGTTTAAAGTAAATTTTTTATTTAGCGAGAGGTAGATAAATTTTATCAAGGCAATAATTATCAAATATTTATAATTTAAAACATTGAATAGAGATAAGATTAGAAAATCAAAGTAAAAAGCTATTGAAATTTTAAGTAGGATAAGGTTTTTTTCTTGATGTTTGATAATATTTTTACTAAAAAAATATTGAATCAGTACGTAAGTCAAACCACCAATATTTAAAAGAATGTTCACTTAATCACTTTTTGAGAGAGTTATTTTCTTGTATATCAAAAACTACACCAAACAAAAAAAACAAAAAGAACAAAATTATAGCTGTTGATAAAGAAATATATGTTAGTTCTGGGATGTAACCCTTAATAATAAAATTTGAGTAGCTTCTGTAAATTAAATATGGTATCACCGCAAATAGGTCTAAAATAGCAAAAAAATAACTGATTCCAGCTGGGGAGGTATTTTTAAATAGTAATTTTATAAAAATTCTTGATAGAAAAAGTTTTATTAGTATATAAACAAGTTTTGGAACAAAAGTAATTAACTTTATTCCACTCTTTTCTTCTCCATAGTGAGGTATAACATCTACATCCTGAACTTTTGCATCAATTAAATTTAATAAATAAAGTAAATGACCAGGGTAGCCGTATCTTTTAATCAGTTTATGTAAGTTTAATTTTGGAACTAGTTTTAAATTGAGAGCAGTATATCCCATCTGAGGGTCCATTATGTGATAATATCCTGTGGCAAACTTTGTTAAAATTGTTAATAATGAATTTCCAAAAAATCGATGTTTTGGCATAATCTTTGAAACACCATAATAATTTAGCCTATTTCCTTTTGTATAATCTATATCATCATTTAAAACTGGATCAATTAAATTGTTAAAATCTTCGGGAAGGGCTTGAGCATCTCCAGGCATAACAACTCCGACACCAAAACCTTGTTCAAAAGCAACTTGATAACCTTTTACAATTGAACTTCCAACACCTGAGTTTTTTTCAAGATTTATTAACTGAACTTTTTTATTTACATTAGACAAATTTTCTAATATTTCCCTAGTTTTATCAGTGGAACAATCATTTACTACAATTATTTTTTCAACAATATCTGGAATCGAATTTATAGTTTTTTCTATCAAAACCTCTTCGTTATATGCCGGAACAATTACAGCAACCCTCTTATTCATTTTGTCAACCTTAACTTATTTGTGCATTCTTCTAAAATTGAAACTACGTTGTAAGCATGGGTTGAATCATTAATGGAAATATTTCTACTTCCTATAGATTCAAGAAAATATTTAGCTTGTTCTTTTAGTGGTTCGTCATTATTAAGTTTTACGTTTTCGAAGGAATGGGAGTCTATATGTCCATTATCCAAAATATTTGTTTTAAATAGTTTTAATTTTTCATCTTTTTCTGTATCAGAAAAAACTAATGAACCCTTTTTTCCCACAACAACAAAACGCTGTTCTTTAAATGGATGAATCCATGAAACAAATATGTGAGCTTTTTTTTCATTTTTAAAATTAAGCATTGTTAGCGATGTATCTTCTATATTATTATTTAGAACTTTAGATGCTTGAATTTCAATATTTTCTATTTTCTCATTCATAATATCAAGTATCAAAGATACGTCATGAGGAGCAAAAGACCATAAGACATTTTCATAAGGCCTAATCTTGCCCATATTTAATCTATTTGAATATATCCACTCAACTTTACCAATCTCATTCTTTGATAGAATCTCTTTTAATTTAATAATTGCTGGGTGAAAATGTAATTGGTGACCAACCATGATTATGTTTTTATTAAGCTTTTCTTTTTCCATAAGCTTTTTAACTTCGGCAGTGTTCATAGCAATTGGTTTTTCAACTAAGATATCTTTTTTATTGTCAAGTGCGGTTGAAGCAATTTCAAAATGTGTGTCTGCAGGAGTACAGATTACAACTCCATCAGAATTCAAAAGCAATTCTTCAAATGAGGAAAAGAAATTGTATTTGCCTTTATGGGCTTCAATTTCATCATGATTCTCTTCATATACTCCGGATAGTGATCCGAGTTCGTCAAATACACGAGCTTGGTTTTTACCCCAGTAACCAAAGCCTATAACACCAACTTTTGAATTTTTCATAGTTTAATTATATAGTTAGAATTTAATAGGTTTTTAATTATATATTCTTAATAATTGATAAGAACTGTTAACTTAAAGTTAGAAATTAAAAAAATGAAAATACCTTTAATAGAATTTAGCTATGAGCTCAATGAGTTTAGTGAAGACCTAAGCAGTCTTTTAGTTGATCATGTAACCAATAGCCAGTTTATTGGTGGAAAAAGTGTTGCTGAATTTGAAGAAAATTTTTCAAAATTTTTAAATATTGAATACGTTGTTAGTGTAGGAAATGGTACAGACGCATTACTAATTGGTCTTGAAGCCCTAGAACTAAAAAAGAAAGAAGTTATAGTTCCATCGTTCTCTTTTTTTGCAACATCTGAAGCAATAGTAAAAGCAGGCTTAGAGCCAGTTTTTGTAGATATAAATAATGAAGATTGCAATATTGATGTCAATTTGATAGAAGAAAATATCACCGAAAATACTGGCGCAATCTTACCAGTTCATTTATATGGAAATGCATCAAATATGAAAGAAATAAAGAATTTAGCAAACAAATATAATTTAAAAATTGTTGAAGATGTTGCACAGTCTTTTGGAACAAAATACGATAATAAATTTTTAGGAACAATTGGAGATATTGGGTGTTTTTCTTTTTTCCCAACTAAAACACTTGGAGCATATGGAGACGGAGGTGCACTTGTTACTAATGATAAAAACTTAGCAACAAAAGCGAGAATGTTGAAAAATCATGGAGCCAATAAGAAATATTTTAATGAATTGTTTGGTTACAATTCGAGATTAGATTCAATACAGGCTTCAGTTTTAAATATTAAATTAAAAAAAATAAATAAATGGATTGAAAAAAGAATTGAAATTGGTAATTTTTACGATTCACAATTTAAATCAATTGAAGGTATAAAACTTTTAAAAAACACAAATTCAACATTCAAT